>Ga0302265_1000170_pt1 | contig 45118 bp, 52 predicted proteins | sample III_Bog_E1_1_FD_194556 | JGI IMG/M metagenome (GOLD analysis project Ga0302265, IMG submission 194556) | Peat permafrost microbial communities from Stordalen Mire near Abisko, Sweden - III_Bog_E1_1 | ecosystem: Environmental > Terrestrial > Soil > Wetlands > Peat | place: Sweden: Abisko...
GACATATTTTTTCTCAAACAGTTCATTTGTCAGGGTTGCTGTATAGGTCTCCCTTTTACCTGCAAATATCATGGCAACCGAACTTTTTGAAACCACCTTGTCCTAATAAGTAATGCCATCGTAGAATTTCTTGTCTTCAAAAAATGTATTTTTATTTTCGAGATAGAAGATGTTGAACTTTGCAATGCTGTCCACAAATTCACGTTGAGACATAGGCCAGTTAGTACCCGTGAGCCGGATTAATTGAAAATAAAATTCCTGTGGAGCCCTGGAATATAGTACCGTATCTTTAAGCACTATGGTGTCGGGTCGTGACATATTTATTTTCCAAAAAGCACGTGCAAACTATTCGTTGTATTATTTTCTATAAAAACATCATCTGCATAGCCAAACATCTTATATTCCGGACCATGACAGGAATGAAAAAGGATTCCCGTACAAATCAATGCAAATGAATAAAATGCCTTTCGTTTCATAAGTATTTATTTCAGTTCGAAAAGAATATAAAATTCCTAAAATTTTTGAATTTAAAATAAGACATTTAATTGTTCCAATTACTTTGATAAGTATTTTTTGTTCTGAACTTAATTTCATTCATTAATTTCATTTCATTCCTTCTGTTTCGTCCCATGGAAGTAATCGCACTTCTTTTGACCGGGTCGCAAATGCTATTCACTAAAACTCTGTTTTGGTCGAATATTATTGTTATTTGTTCTCCCCAACTTCCTGAAAAGAAACCGGGATGAGTTTTTGCAACTATATAATTTTCGTTTACTGATTCAAGGGTCCATTTAAGCTCTAAAGCAACTTCCCTGATAATATCATTAATTTCTTTTCTTTTTAAATTGGTTACAACAGATTTGAATTTTAACCGTCGCCTTTGTAATTTATAGATAAAAAATATAACCGGTAATGTGACAATAAAAAACCATATCTCTCCTTCAGATATTGGTTTTACCGGTCCATTGCCAGTATTCGTTAATTGTAAAAAAATGGACATTGCCATAATAAAAATCATGTATCCTACTACTCCATAATGTATCATTTTCCCCCAAAACGTAAGTCTGACTTCGTTTTTTTCAATAGAATGTCTTAATTCTTCTTCAGTCATGGCTATTTTTTTTATAACTTGTCTCCGGAAATTTAACCCGCACCTGTTTATTAATACTTCTTTTATCTTTAATTAAAATTTGTTCAAATGTAATGACATTATTTTAATTAACCATGAATTTAATTTACTTAATTTCCAAATTGTAAATAAATTTAATTATCAATAGAAATGACTTGTGAATTAACACAATTTAGAGGTAGTTATCAGATGATTTAGTTAAATACAATCATATTGAGACAAGGGATTCTGTGGAAGATAAACTAAATCTGTTTCAGGGAAACTATGAGAAGAATTCCAGATATTAAAAAACCGTTATGACGGGATCATCAAAACGGTTAGCAATAGGGAAGGTATATAACAATCTATTCCGGTATTATTCCATAAAAGTTTTTAATTCCATGGGATGAGACAAAAACGATAAGTAAAAAACGAGAGTTAACTGGTAAATTGTAAATCAATGTCGTTTAGTTTGTGTTTTTCTTTTCCGATTTATCGGAAAAGGGTGCATTCAAGTAATATCCGTAACTAAACGACATTGAATTGTGAATGAATCTGCTTAGTCTCCTAATTATTTTTTTAAGCCTTCATTTCGATTTCCCAATGACTGCCCATTGTGTCCCTTTATACCTTCTCTGGAGTTTCTTTAAACTCTCCTTTCCCGGGATTTTGAAACGAAACTATCATTTTGTCAGTTTTATACACCCATTTGCCTGTTGATGGGTTACAATATTATATCACTTGACCCCTTTATAATACAACATTTTCGGTCATGGATAGATTCTGATGCTGATCCCAATTTCATTTTGGTAAGCAACAGGAATTGTACTATCAGAAATTTTTACAATAAATCTTCTTTTTCTTTATAAAATTACTGAAAAAATTATTATTTTTGTCGGGCAATTGTGAGAGTTGTTTTCTAAATCCGAATGCTCAACTATCAGAAAATAAGCTCATTTATTTCCCCAACCCGCTCTTCAAAAAAATATATTTTTTTGATCCATCACAAATTTTTTAACAGCACTTTTCCAATTCATTCGCACTGTTTGTCAGACGTTTACGAAATTCTAACTTTTTTTCAGATTTGTAATCGGACAATACTATAGGTTCAATAACTCATTAATTGAGTTAATATATCCTTATCGTTGAGTTATTGTTGAGTTATTATATAGTTAATAATTCGCAAACGGTTGAAAAGAGTTTGAAAAACTGTGGAGAAACTCCAGAAACAAGGGAAATTCAGGAATTTGAAATTTAGAGGAAAGATTTTCAATAAAATTTTTAACAGGAAGGGATAAAATGATCGAAAAGATATTGACCACAACAAGGAAGTATAGAAGTGAAAAAAGGAAAGAAACGGTTTCGAAATTACAGATTCTTTTATTCCGGTTCGATCGGATCCATTTATATTCCGAATTTAACTGTAAATCGACATTTCAATAAACTACCTTGTTTTTTAAACTTTTATTTTTAATCGTCATTGTTCAAAAATGAACTGCAAAAATAAATAAAGTATTGAAAACTTCAAAATAAAATTACAAATTATTCGAAAACATCAACTCTCAAGAAAAAACCTCAAATCGTACGAAGCACCTTTGACCGGTTTCACGATAAGACCCCAAAATCCTTTCACAAGCCTGTGAAGACTTTTATTAGAATATCAATCCTGATAAAATCAACTCATCAGGAATTTGAATTGAACAAAACGAATTTTTGAACACAAAATGATTTTAAATGTATGGCTGATAGCGCGAATAATGTATTCAACACAGGTTAAAAGTACCCCCAGGAAGTGTTTAGCAACAGAAATTAAAAAAATTACACGAAGGCTATTGTTCATTAAAATATTATGTCTATCTTTGCAACCCATTTTGGATAAAAATCAAAGGGATAAAAATAAAGCAGTTAAAGTTATTAAAAACAAAGTAAAATGCCTACAATTCAGCAATTAGTTAGAAAAGGAAGAGCAGAACTCATTGACAAAAGCAAATCACCGGCGTTGGATTCATGTCCACAGCGTCGTGGTGTTTGTGTTCGTGTGTACACTACAACTCCTAAAAAACCGAACTCGGCTATGCGTAAAGTAGCTCGTGTACGATTGACTAACCAAAAAGAAGTGAATGCCTACATTCCGGGTGAAGGACACAACTTACAGGAACACTCGATCGTAATGGTTCGTGGCGGACGTGTAAAAGACCTTCCGGGAGTACGTTATCACGTGGTTCGTGGAACACTCGATACAGCCGGCGTCGCAGGCCGTACACAACGTCGTTCCAAATACGGAACAAAACGTCCGAAACCGGGACAAGCCGCAAAAGGGGCTAAAGGTGCACCTGCAAAAGGTGGTAAAAAGAAATAAGTAGAATACTGAAATCGGGTTGAATCGCTTGTATAACAAGCATATGATCAACCGTAAACGATTCAAAATTCCTTTCAAACAACTAACAAAAATCAAGTTTCAACACTTGTTTGAGTTTTAGGATGCAGATGAAAGGTTGAGTAAATGGCTCGGAGGAGTTATTGAAGTAAGACTAAAAGCAACCAAAAAACAAAAAACGGAAATTTTAAGTAAAAATGAGAAAATCGAAACCAAAAAAGAGGGTCGTATTACCTGATCCGGTTTTCAATGAATCAATGGTCACAAAATTTGTGAATCACTTGATGTATGATGGTAAGAAATCAACTGCCTTCGACATTTTTTATTCATCGCTCGAGACAGTGAAAAACAAGCTGCCGAACGAAGAAAAATCCCCACTTGAAATTTGGAAAAAAGCCCTCGAAAACATTACTCCGCTTGTAGAAGTAAAATCCCGTCGCGTGGGTGGTGCAACTTTCCAGGTCCCAACAGAAATCCGAGCTGATCGCAAGGAATCAATTTCAATGAAAAATCTTATATTGTACTCTCGCAAACGCGGAGGACGCTCGATGGCTGATAAACTGGCTGCCGAGATTGTTGATGCCTTCAATAACCAGGGTGGTGCTTTCAAACGTAAAGAAGATATGCACCGTATGGCTGAAGCCAACCGCGCATTTGCACACTTTAGATTTTAATTGAAACGCAATAAAGCAATAAAAAAAGAAAAATCGTAGTTAACATAATGGCTAAAGGAGATTTAAATTATAATAGAAACATCGGTATCATGGCGCATATCGACGCCGGAAAAACAACAACTTCCGAGCGTATCTTGTTCTACACAGGTTTGACACACAAAATCGGTGAAGTACATGACGGTGCTGCTACTATGGACTGGATGGAACAAGAACAGGAACGTGGTATAACAATCACTTCGGCTGCAACAACAACCTCTTGGGAATATCTGGGTGAAAAATACAAAATCAACCTGATAGACACTCCGGGACACGTTGACTTTACAGTGGAAGTAGAACGTTCACTACGTATACTTGATGGGGCCGTGATGACATTATGTGCTGTCGGTGGTGTAGAACCACAGTCGGAAACTGTATGGCGTCAGGCTGATAAATATAATGTTCCACGTATCTGCTTTGTAAATAAAATGGACCGTTCGGGTGCAGATTTTTTCGAAGTAGTACGTCAGATTAAAGCTGTTTTAGGTGCTAAACCCTGTCCTATTCAAATTCCTATCGGCGCTGAAGAAAAATTCAAAGGCGTTATCGATTTAGTGGAAATGAAAGCTATCCTGTGGCATGATGAAACTATGGGTGCCCAATATGACGTGGAAGATATTCCGGCCGAGTTATTGGATGAAGCTAAGGAATGGAGAGATAAAATGCTCGAAATTGTAGCAGAATATGATGATGTTTTGATGGAAAAATACTTTGACGATCCTTCCACTATTACGGTAGACGAAATCAAGGTAGCCATTCGTAAAGCAACGCTTTCGATGGAAATCAATCCTGTCATTTGTGGTTCCGCTTTCAAAAATAAAGGTGTACAGACAATGCTTGATGCAGTTTGTGCCTACCTTCCAAGTCCGTTGGATACACCCGAAACAATCGGTTTTGATCCACGTGACCCTGAAAAACAAGTGATACGCCATCCGGATGCAAATGAACCATTATGTGCATTGGCATTTAAGATCGCAACCGATCCTTATGTAGGACGTTTGTGCTTCTTCCGTGTGTATTCAGGTAAACTGGAAGCAGGTTCGTATGTATACAATACCCGTTCCGACAAAAAAGAACGTATTTCACGTATCTTCCAAATGTTCTCCAACAAACAAAATCCGGTTGATTTAATTTCAGCAGGTGATATTGGTGCCGGAGTAGGATTTAAAGATATACGTACAGGTGATACTTTGTGTGATGAAGCACATCCGATCACCCTTGAATCAATGGATTTCCCAAAACCGGTTATCGGAATCTCTATAGAGCCTAAAACTCAAAAAGATCTTGATAAATTAGGTATCGGCTTGTCCAAACTGGCAGAAGAAGATCCAACCTTTACGGTTCATACCGAAGAACAATCGGGTCAGACTATCATTAGTGGAATGGGTGAACTTCACCTTGAAATCATTATCGACCGTTTGAAACGTGAGTTTAAAGTGGAATGTAATCAGGGTCGTCCGCAGGTATCCTATAAGGAAGCCATCACTCAGTCCGTTCAGATACGTGAAACGTATAAGAAACAATCGGGTGGTCGTGGTAAGTTTGCCGATATGATTATAAAGGTTGAACCCAAAGATAAAGATTTTGAAGGTCCTTTACAATTTATCGATGCAGTGAAAGGTGGTAACATTCCAAAAGAATTTATCCCATCAATCCAGAAAGGTTTCGGACTTGCCATGAAAAGTGGTGTATTGGCCGGTTTCCCGTTGGATTCATTGAAAGTGACAGTGCTGGATGGTTCGTTCCACCCTGTTGACTCGGATCAGTTGTCCTTCGAAATATGTGCCCAGATTGCCTATAAAAACGCTTGTGCAAAAGCAAGACCGGTTCTGTTGGAACCTATCATGAAAATGGAAGTTGTTACACCGGAAGAAAATATGGGCGATGTGATTGGCGACCTTAACAAGCGTCGTGGTCAGGTAGAAGGAATGGAATCAAGCCGTTCGGGAGCCCGGGTAGTAAAAGCTAAAGTTCCGTTATCCGAAACATTCGGATATGTAACCGCTTTACGTACCATAAGTTCAGGCCGTGCCACTTCAACCATGGAATTTGATCATTATGCCGAAGTAACGAATGCAATTGCCAAAGTGGTGGTAGCTGATGCTAAAGGCAAGGTTGAACTTCTATAATTAAGAATTAATAATTGAAATTGATTGGTGGTTAGCGAATGACTCTTAACCGGGGTTAATTTCAAACAAATAAATTTTAAAAAAGATAAACGACAATGAGTCAAAAAATCAGAATTAAATTAAAATCTTACGATCACAATTTGGTTGACAAATCAGCTGAAAAGATCGTAAAGACAGTAAAAGCAACCGGTGCTATTGTAAGCGGACCAATTCCATTACCAACACACACTCGTATTTTTACAGTGAACCGTTCGACTTTTGTGAATAAAAAATCACGCGAACAATTTCAACTTTCTTCGTATAAACGTCTTATTGACATTTACAGCTCAACCAGTAAAACGGTAGATGCCTTGATGAAACTGGAATTGCCAAGTGGAGTAGAAGTGGAAATCAAAGTATAAGAAGCACCCTAACCCCCAAAGGGGGAACAGAGAGTTTTTGATAAATAAACAGAATAAACATGACCGGTCCCCCTCCCGATAGTTATCGGGATGGGGTTAGGGGTCTTAAAACAACAATTGAAATGCCAGGATTATTAGGAAAAAAAATCGGAATGACATCCGTTTTCAGTGCCGATGGTAAAAATGTACCATGCACTGTTATCGAAGCAGGTCCTTGTGTTGTTACTCAAATCAAAACTGTAGATACCGACGGTTATGAAGCTGTACAGGTGGGTTTTCAGGTGAAGACCGACAAACACACCAACAAAGCTGAACAAGGGCGGTTTAAAGCAGCAGGAGTAGCACCTCAGAGACACTTGGTTGAGTTCAAGGGTTTCGAAAGCGAAATCAAATTGGGTGATGCTATCACTTGTGAAATGTTTGAAGAAGATACGTTTGTCGACGTAGTCGGAACTTCAAAAGGTAAAGGATTCCAGGGTGTTGTAAAACGTCATGGTTTCGCCGGAGTAGGAGAAGCTACTCACGGTCAGTCTGACCGTCAGCGTCACCCGGGTTCTTTAGGTGCTTCATCATATCCTGCACGCGTATTCAAAGGAATGCGAATGGGTGGCCACATGGGTAGCGAAAAAGTCACTATGCAAAACTTACAGATAATAAAAGTAATTCCGGAACACAATTTGATAATGATCAAAGGTTCGGTTCCAGGAGCGAAAGGTTCAATCGTAATCATTAATAAATAACCATGGAACTGAATATAGTAAATATTAAAGGAGAAGACACAGGAAGAAAAGTATCGCTGAACGATACGATCTTCGGTATTGAGCCAAACGACCATGCTATTTATTTAGATGTGAAATTGTATATGGCCAATCAACGTCAGGGAACACACTCATCAAAAGGCAGAAGCCAGTTATCAGGGTCTACCCGTAAACTGGGCAAGCAAAAAGGTGGTGGTGGTGCACGTCCGGGAGACATCAAATCGGGTATTCGCGTAGGTGGTGGTCGCATGTTCGGTCCGACACCCCGTGATTATAACATGAAACTGAATAAAAAAGTGAAACAACTGGCTCGCCGTTCAGCTTTGTCGTACAAAGCATTAAATAACGAGATCACTGTTGTTGACCAATTAAATTTCGATGGTCCAAAGACGAAGGAATTCGTTGCAATGACAAAAAGTTTACAGGTAGCCAATAAAAAGCCGTTAATTATTTTAGCAAATGCAAATAAAAACGTATATTTGTCGGCTCGTAATTTGACCTCTGTAAAAGTTGTAACGGTTTCGGAATTAAGCACTTATACAGTACTTAATGCCAAAACGCTTGTATTAACTGAAGAATCAGTTGTAGCATTAGAACAAATATTTAAAGCATAAGGAGACAGAAAATGGGAATTATCATAAAACCAATCGTTACAGAAAAGATGACTCACCTGGGCGACAAACTGAATCGCTATGGCTTTAGAGTTCAAAAAGATGCGAACAAAATTGAGATCAAACAGGCTGTTGAAGCTATGTATGATGTCACTGTAAATGAAGTAAATACCTTAATTGTAGCACCAAAGAAAAAGAGCCGTTTTACCAAAGGCGGCGTTATCAGCGGTAGTTCGCAAGCTTATAAAAAAGCGATCGTTACAGTGAAAGAAGGAGATAAAATTGATTTTTATAGCAATATTTAATTAGAAAAATGGCTGTACGTAAACTAAGACCCACAACACCGGGGCAAAGACACAAGGTTATTGGTACATTCGACACAATTACTGCGAATTTACCAGAGAAATCTCTTGTTGTAGGCGGATCAAAATCCGGAGGTCGTAACCACGATGGTAAAATGACCATGCGCTACCTTGGTGGCGGACACAAGAAGAAATATAGAGTAATTGACTTTAAACGTAACAAAGACGGTGTACCCGCCACAGTAAAAGAGATAGAATATGATCCGAATCGTTCGGCACGTATTGCATTGCTTTATTATGCTGACGGGGAAAAAACTTACATACTTGCGCCCAATGGATTGCAAGTTGGTCAAACAATCGTTTCCGGAGCTGATGCAACTCCCGAAGTAGGTAATGCAATCCCATTGCAAAACATTCCACTTGGAACCATAATTCACAGCATTGAATTACGTCCGGGTCAAGGTGCCGCGATGGTACGTTCGGCAGGAACCTTTGCACAACTCACATCACGTGAGGACAAATATGCAATTGTAAAATTACCTTCGGGTGAAGTTCGGAAGATATTAGCCACTTGTAAAGCAACAATTGGTAGTGTCGGGAATTCGGACCACGCTCTGGAAAGATCAGGAAAAGCAGGTCGCACTCGCTGGCTTGGACGTCGCCCACGCGTTCGTGGTGTAGCAATGAACCCGGTTGATCACCCGATGGGTGGTGGAGAAGGCCGTGCTTCAGGAGGACACCCCCGTTCACGTAAAGGCTTGTTAGCTAAGGGATTCAAAACACGTTCCGTGAAAAAGCAATCAAGTCAATATATTATTGAAAGAAAGAAAAAATAATCGAAAAAATTAAGTAAATAATATGAGCCGTTCATTAAAAAAAGGACCATTCATCAACTTGAAGCTAGAGAGTAAAGTTTTAGCCATGAATGAAGGCGGTAAAAAAACCGTTATCAAAACATGGGCTCGGGCTTCAATGATATCACCTGATTTTGTAGGTCACACAGTTGCAGTTCACAATGGTAATAAATTTATCCCCGTATATGTAACCGAGAATATGGTAGGGCACAAGTTAGGTGAATTTTCACCTACTCGTAACTTCCGCGGTCATGGTGGTAAGAAGAAATAATCCATTGAAATATTAAATCAGAAAAAAATAAACATTTCAAGAAAATGGGTGCAAGAAAAAAAATAACAGCCGAAGCAAGAAAAGAAGCCAGTAAGACTCTTTACTTTGCGAAGCTCAACGGAGTTCCTACCTCACCACGCAAAATGCGACTTGTTGCCGATATGATTCGGGGCATGGAGGTAAACAAAGCCTTGAGTGTACTGAAGTTTTCGTCGAAAGAAGCTTCGGGACGATTGGAAAAATTGCTTAAATCAGCAGTTGCTAACTGGGAAATCAAAACAGAGCAAAAAGCGGATAATGCAAATTTATATGTAAGTGGAATTTCAGTGGATTCAGCAACTATGTTGAAACGGTTACGTACCGCACCACAAGGACGCGGTTACCGGGTCCGTAAACGTTCAAACCACGTCACATTGTTTGTTGAATCTAAAGTCGCTGTTGAGACAAAGAATACTAACGATAAACAAATTTAATCGCCAGATGGGACAAAAAATAAATCCAATAAGTAACCGCTTAGGAATCATACGTGGATGGGATTCAAACTGGTATGGTGGCAACAATTACGGTGACACTTTACTGGAAGACAGTAAAATCAGAAAATATCTCAATGCCCGTTTGGCAAAAGCGAGTATCTCGCGTATTGTTATCGAACGTACACTGAAATTAGTAACTATCACTGTTTGTACAGCCCGTCCCGGTATTATTATCGGAAAAGGGGGACAGGAAGTTGACAAGTTGAAAGAAGAATTGAAGAAAATTACAGATAAAGAAGTACAAATCAATATCTTCGAAGTAAAACGCCCGGAACTTGATGCAGTGATTGTTGCAAACAACATCGCCCGTCAGGTAGAAGGAAAAATTGCTTATCGTCGCGCAACCAAGATGACAATTGCATCTACCATGCGCATGGGTGCTGAAGGAATTAAAGTTCAGTGTTCAGGTCGTTTGAATGGTGCCGAGATGGCACGTTCGGAAATGTATAAAGAAGGACGAACTCCTTTGCATACCTTCAGGGCCGATATCGATTATGCTCATGCCGAAGCAATGACTAAGGTAGGGATTATCGGTATCAAAGTATGGATTTGTCGCGGAGAGATCTACGGTAAAAAAGACCTGGCTCCAAACTTTACAGCAACCAAGGAAACTTCCCGTGGTGGTGGTGACCGTTACAACAATGATCGTGGTGATCGCAAGGATCGTAACGACCGTGGTGGTAAAGGTGGTTTTAAGAAGAGAAAAAATTAACTGTTATAAATGAATTTGATTTAAGGAAATTATGTTACAACCTAAAAAGACAAAGTTCAGGAGACAGCAAAAGGGGCGCATGAAAGGAAATGCCCAAAGAGGTAATCAGTTGGCGTTCGGTTCTTTTGGAATAAAATCGTTAGAAACTAAATGGTTAACTGGTCGTCAAATTGAGGCCGCCCGTATTGCTGTTACCCGTTATATGCAAAGACAAGGTCAAATCTGGATTAGAGTTTTCCCGGATAAACCAATTACAAAGAAACCAGCCGAAGTGCGTATGGGTAAAGGTAAAGGTGCTCCAGAAGGATTCGTGGCTCCTGTTACTCCTGGCCGTATGATATTTGAAGTGGAAGGTGTCTCCTTTGAAATCGCTAAAGAAGCATTGCGTTTAGCTGCTCAAAAACTACCCGTAACCACTAAATTTGTAGTACGCCGGGATTATGATTCAACTACTGTAATTGTGTAAGGAAAATGAAAACAAGAGAAATTAAAGAATTAAACAACAAAGAGATTCAAGAACGCATGGATGTTGAAAAAGAACACCTGGTTCGTTTGAAATTGAATCATGCCATTTCTCCACTTGATAATCCATTGCAAATCAAAGAGGTTCGTAGAACAATCGCGCGTTTTGCTACTGTGTTACATCAGAGAGAAACAAAACTATAAAATTCAGACCCTGATGGAAACGAGAAATTTAAGAAAAGAAAGAACAGGTGTTGTTTTCAGCAACAAAATGGATAAAACTATTACCATTGCTGTAAAATGGAAGGAAAAACACCCTATTTACGGAAAATTCGTAAATAAGACCAAGAAATACCATGCTCATGACGAAAAAAACGAATGTAACATTGGCGACACTGTACGCATTATGGAAACCCGCCCGCTGAGTAAATTAAAGAGATGGAGATTAACCGAAATTATCGAAAGAGTTAAGTAATTATGATACAACAAGAATCAAGACTCGTAGTCGCTGACAACAGTGGAGCTAAAACAGCTCTTTGTATTCGCGTATTAGGAGGAACCAGCAAACGTTACGCTACATTAGGCGATATTATTGTTGTTGCCGTGAAGAGTGTAATCCCTTCGAGCGACATCAAAAAAGGTATTGTTTCAAAAGCAGTTATCGTTCGTACGAAAAAAGAAATCCGCCGTCAGGATGGATCTTATATTCGTTTCGATGATAATGCCTGTGTATTGCTAAACAATGCAGGTGAAATCCGGGGAAGCCGTATATTCGGCCCGGTAGCACGCGAATTGCGTAGTACAAATATGAAAATCATATCACTTGCACCTGAAGTGCTTTAATGTTCGAAAAATAAAACAGTGATGAGCAAATTACACATAAAAAAAGGTGATACCGTTTACGTAAATACCGGGGTTGACAAAGGCAAAACCGGTCGCGTGTTAGAAGTTCTTGTGAAAGATCAGCGCGCCATAGTAGAAGGTGTTAATCTGGTGTCAAAGAGCACCAAGCCTAACGCGAAGAGCCCTCAGGGTGGAATTGTAAAGAAAGAAGCAACTATCCATATTTCAAATTTAAATCCGGTAGAGAATGGTAAACCCGTTCGTATTGGCCGCAAATTGAATGCTGAAGGAAAATTAGTTCGTATTTCTAAAAAATCAGGAGGAGAGATTTAAGAATGAATACAGCAAGTCTAAAACAAGATTACAGAGAACGTATCGTTCCTATCTTACAGAAAGAATTTGGTTACAGCTCAATTATGCAGGCGCCAAAACTAGAAAAAATTGTTCTGAACCAAGGATTGGGAATAGCAGTTGCCGACAAGAAAATTATTGAAGTTGCAATCAACGAAATGACCACTATTACCGGTCAGAAAGCTGTTGCTACCATTTCAAAGAAAGATATATCGAACTTCAAATTACGTAAAAAAATGCCAATCGGTGTTCGTGTAACGTTACGTGGAGACCGTATGTATGAATTTCTGGAAAGATTGGTTCGTGTGGCTTTACCCCGTACCCGTGACTTTAGAGGAATTGAAAATAAATTTGATGGCCGCGGAAATTATACCCTGGGTATCACAGAACAAATTATTTTCCCCGAAATCAATATTGAAGGAATTACCCGTTTATTGGGTATGAACATCACATTTGTAACAACAGCAACAACCGATGAAGAAGGATTCGCCTTGTTGAAAGAATTCGGTTTACCGTTCAAAAAAAATTAATTCAGACATACAATGGCAAAAGAATCAATGAAAGCCCGTGAGGTTAAAAGAGCCAAAATGGTAGCTAAATACGCTGAAAAACGTGCAAAATTTATCGCCGAAGGCAATTACGAAGGTCTTCAATCGATACCAAAAAACGCTTCACCGGTACGTTTACATAATCGTTGCAAAATTACAGGCCGTCCAAAAGGATATATGCGTCAATTTGGAGTTTCACGTATTCAATTCCGCGAAATGGCATCCAACGGTTTAATTCCGGGAGTAAGAAAAGCAAGCTGGTAATTGGTATTTAGTTAATTTGTCAAATAGTTAATTTGTTAATTGGGTTCGCCTGATAAGCGAATTAACGATTTAACCAATTAACCAATCAACCAATTAACTAATTATCCAGATACAAAGAAATATTAAATATTGTCCCGGTATTCGGGATCAATTTAAAACAATAATATGACAGATCCAATAGCAGATTATCTAACCCGATTAAGGAACGCCATAAAGGCAAACCACCGCGTAGTGGAAGTTCCCGCTTCGAATTTGAAAAAAGAAATGACCCGGATATTGCACGAAAAAGGCTATATCTTAAACTACAAATTTGTAGAAGAGGGTCCTCAGGGCACCATTAAGATTGCCTTGAAGTACGATCAGGTTAACAAAGTTAGCTCGATTAAAAAAATGATCAGAGTTTCTTCTCCCGGTCTACGTAAATACGTTGGTTACAAAGATATGCCACGTGTATTGAACGGATTGGGTATTGCGATTCTTTCTACATCTAAAGGAATTATCACCAACAAAGAGGCACTCGATTTAAAAGTGGGTGGCGAGGTATTGTGTTACATTTATTAATAGTAGGAGAAAAGTAATATGTCAAGAATAGGAAGATTACCCATAAACGTACCAGCCGGAGTTACTATCTCGGTTCAGGATACGACGGTCACCGTAAAAGGGCCAAAAGGAGTGCTAACTCAAGAAATAGATCCACATATCACAGTGACGATTGAAGAAGGAATTTGCCATGTTTCCCGTCATGATGACGAAAAACAAAATCGTGCATTTCACGGTTTATACCGCTCATTAATTCATAATATGGTTATCGGTGTTTCGGAAGGTTACAAAAAAACGATGGAATTGGTTGGGGTTGGATACCGTGTATCGAACCAGGGACAGATTTTAGAGTTCGCTTTAGGTTATACTCACAATATATTTTTGAGTTTACCTGATATTATTAAAATCGAAACAAAGAGTGAGCGTAATCAGAATCCAATCGTTATATTGGAAAGTTGCGACAAACAACTGATTGGTCAGGTTTGTGCAAAGATTCGTTCATTCCGTAAACCGGAACCTTACAAAGGAAAAGGAGTTAAATTCGCGGGTGAAGTACTTCGCCGCAAAGCAGGTAAATCTGCTGGTAAATAATTTACGTAAACTTGTGAAATTATGACAGGAAATTTTAATAGAAGACTAAGAATAAAAGCACATATCCGTCACAGAGTGACAGGAACTGCTCAAAGACCACGCATGACAGTATTCAGAAGCAATACTCAGATTTACGTTCAACTGATTGATGACGTAACCGGAGTAACCCTGGCTTCTGCATCATCGCTGGGAGACAAAGAGAAAGCAACTAAAAAAGAACAGGCTGCAAAAGTTGGCACTTTGGTAGCAAAAGTTGCAAAAGAAGCCGGAATTACAGAAGTGGTATTCGACCGTAACGGTTATTTGTACCATGGTAGAGTTAAACAATTAGCTGACGCCGCTCGCGAAGCAGGGCTTAAATTTTAATCAAGTATGGCAACAAATATGAATAAAGTTAAATCGACCAACGATTTGGAATTGAAAGACAGGTTGGTAGCCGTTAATCGTGTAACTAAAGTTACAAAGGGTGGACGTACCTTCAGTTTCTCGGCAATCGTTGTTGTTGGAAATGAAGATGGAATTGTAGGTTGGGGACTAGGTAAAGCCGGTGAAGTAACCGCAGCTATTGCCAAAGGAACAGAAGCTGCAAAGAAAAACCTGATTAAAGTACCTTTGTTGAACGGGACAATCCCTCACGAACAAGTTTCTAAATTTGGTGGAGCACAGGTGTTTATTCACCCTGCTTCTCACGGTACCGGTGTTAAGGCAGGTGGTGCCATGCGTGCAGTACTCGAAAGCGTCGGTATTACCGATGTATTGGCAAAATCAAAAGGATCGTCGAATCCTCATAATTTGGTGAAAGCAACAATTGCAGCTTTAGGCGAATTACGTGATGCCCACATGGTAGCTCAAAACAGAGGTGTTTCGCTTGATACAGTGTTTAACGGTTAAATCGAAAAATTATGGCAACAATAAAAATTAAACAGGTAAGAAGTAAAATCAGACGTCCAAAAGTTCAGAAACTGACTTTGGAAGCATTAGGTTTGAAAAAGATGAATGCCGTCGTAGAACACGAAGCAACTCCTCAGATTTTGGGAATGATTGCAGCAGTTCAGCACCTTGTAGAAGTGATCAAATAATATTATTCTAAGACTCTTTAAAAAAAAAGATATGAATTTAAGTAATTTAACCCCGGCAGCAGGTTCCGTACAAACCAGAAAGAGAATAGGTCGTGGTACCGGTTCAGGATTAGGCGGCACTTCTACAAAAGGGCACAAAGGACAGAAATCACGTTCGGGATATTCCAAGAAAATTGGATTTGAAGGCGGTCAAATGCCTATTCAACGTCGGTTACCAAAATTTGGTTTTAAAAACATTAATCGTGTTGAATATAAAGCCATCAATATTGATACGCTGCAAATACTGGCAGAAAGCAAAAATCTGACTAAAATTGGTCTTGTTGAACTGAGAGAAGCAGGTTTTCTTTCAAAAACAGCGTTGGCTAAAATTTTAGGTAAAGGAGTTTTGACTGTAAAAATTGAAGTTGAAGCAAATGGATTTTCTAAATCGGCAGAGGAAGCAATCGTGGCCGCAGGTGGTACTGTAGTTAAAATATAATCGGATGAAACTCATAGAGACAATCAAAAATATCTGGAAGATTGAAGATCTTCGTAAACGTTTAATTACAACAATCTTGTTGGTAATGATTTATCGTTTTGGTTCTTATGTGGTTCTTCCGGGTATTGACCCAACTGCTTTATCTGCATTGAAAAGTCAGACCTCGGGTGGTTTGCTTGCCTTGTTAGATATGTTCTCGGGTGGTGCATTTGCAAATGCTTCGGTATTTGCGTTGGGTATCATGCCCTATATTTCGGCTTCTATTGTGATTCAGCTATTAACCATTGCAGTTCCTTATTTTCAGAAAATGCAACGTGAAGGTGAAAGTGGCCGTACAAAAATGAATCAGTTTACACGTTACCTCACTGTTGGTATCTTACTTTTGCAAGGTCCATCTTATCTGGTAAACTTAAGTGTACAACTGGCCCAGTCAGGATCAGCCATTCCAAACGGATTTTTATTCACGGTTTCTTCAACCATGATTTTGTGTGGAGGGAGTATGTTTGTAATGTGGCTTGGTGAACGTATCACTGATAAAGGAATTGGAAATGGAATTTCATTCTTAATCCTGATAGGTATTATTTCCCGTTTTCCGGGAGCGATTATTAAAGAATTTGCTTCCCGTTTAGGTGATCAGGGTGGTGGTTTAGTAATGTTTCTTGGAGAAATTATCTTCCTGTTGATTGTTATTGCAGCATGTATCATGTTGGTTCAGGGAACCAGAAAGATTCCGGTACAATATGCAAAACGTGTGGTTGGTAACAAACAATACGGTGGAGTTCGTCAATATATACCTTTAAAAATAAATGCTGCAGGTGTAATGCCAATCATTTTTGCACAGGCTATCATGTTTATTCCAATCACGTTGGTAGGTTTCTCGAAATCAGAATCAGTGAAAGGTTTTATAGGGGCATTTATGGACAATACAGGATTCTGGTATAATTTTGTATTTGGAGTATTAGTTGTTGTTTTTACCTATTTCTATACTGCTATAACCATCAATCCAACTCAAATGAGTGAAGAGATGAAACGTAATAATGGATTTATTCCGGGGATTAAACCAGGGAAACGTACAACTGAGTATTTAGACTTAATTATGTCGCGTATTACTTTACCCGGATCTATTTTCCTGGCAATTGTAGCCATCATGCCTGCATTTGCCAGAATAGTGGGAATTAATCAGGGATTTGCTGCATTTTTCGGTGGAACTTCATTATTGATTTTAGTCGGGGTAATTCTTGACACATTACAACAAATTGAAAGTCACCTATTAATGCGTCATTATGATGGATTGCTAAAAACAGGCAGAATCAAAGGACGTACCGGCGGTGCATCTGCCTACTAAAAATAAAGATTGAATGATTTTTTTAAAATCGGACGAAGAAATTGAATTGCTTCGTATAAGTAATCAGATTGTCGCTAAAACGTTAGCTGAAATGGCTAAATTAATTGCACCGGGCGTAAGTACGATGTATTTAAATAATATTGCTGATGAATTTATAAGAGATCATGGAGCAATACCTAATTTTCTGAATTATGGAGGTTTCCCTTATTCAATTTGTACTTCAGTTAATGAACAGGTTGTACATGGGTTTCCTTCTGACAAAGTTTTTTTAGAAGACGGGGATATCATTTCAGTAGATTGTGGTGCCTTAATCAATGGTTTTCACGGGGATTCAGCTTATACTTTTTGTGTAGGAGATGTAAAACCTGAGATCATTAATTTGTTGCGAACAACGAAAGAATCTTTATACAAAGGGATAGAACAGGCAGAAGAAGGTCATCGTATCGGAGATATCGGATATGCCGTTCAATCGTATTGTGAAGGTCATGATTATTCAGTAGTTCGTGAAATGGTTGGCCATGGACTTGGAAGAGACATGCATGAAGCACCTGAAGTACCGAATTACGGACGAAAAGGTAACGGAACCAAGTTGAAATCAGGGATGGTTATATGTATCGAACCCATGATTAATCTTGGAACACGAAATCTGGTGTTTGAAAAAGATGGTTGGACCACACGTACATTGGACAGGAAAGCTTCAGCACATTTTGAACACGCAGTAGCGATCAGGAGAGGCAAAGCTGATATTTTATCAAGTTTTGAATATGTAGAACAAGTTTTAGGCAACAAAGCAATTTAATATATGGCCAAACAAACTGCAATAGAACAAGATGGAAAGATAATCGAAGCATTATCGAATGCCATGTTTCGTGTCGAGTTAGAAAACGGCCACGTTATAACAGCTCATATTTCGGGTAAAATGCGCATGCATTATATAAAGATATTACCGGGAGATAAAGTGAAAGTTGAAATGTCGCCTTATGATTTGTCAAAAGGAAGAATCTCTTTTAGATATAAATAAAATAAAAATATTTCAAATGAAAGTAAGAGCATCTGTAAAAAGGCGTACGGACGATTGTAAAATCGTACGTAGAAAAGGTCGCCTGTATGTTATCAACAAAAAAAATCCTAAGTTTAAACAACGTCAAGGATAATTATTTATTATTGAAAAAAATAATGAGTTTATGGCTATAAGAATTGTCGGAGTAGATTTACCTCAAAACAAAAGAGGAGAAGTTGGTTTGACTTATATCTACGGAATAGGTCGCAATAGTGCAAAAAAGATTTTAGAAACTGCCGGTGTTAATATTGACATCAAAGTGAAAGATTGGACAGACGACCAAGCTGCTAAAATCCGCGAAATTATTGGAGCGGGATTCAAAGTGGAGGGTGACCTTCGCTCTGAGGTACAAACGAACATCAAACGTTTGATGGATATCGGTTGTTACCGCGGTGTACGCCACCGTATCGGTCTTCCTTTAAGGGGTCAGAGTACGAAAAATAACGCTCGTACACGTAAAGGTAAAAAGAAAACAGTTGCAAACAAGAAAAAAGCAACTAAATAAGAGGTTATTAACTGTTTGCGAATTTTAGAAAAAGCAAAATAATAGAAATAATATGGCAAAGAAAACAGTTGCAGCCAAAAAAAGAGTCGTTAAAGTAGATGGTGTAGGACAATTGCACGTACATTCATCCTTTAATAACATTATTGTTACACTTACCAACAATGATGGTCAGGTTATCTCCTGGTCTTCAGCAGGTAAGATGGGATTCCGTGGCTCAAAGAAAAACACTCCTTATGCTGCACAAATGGCTGCACAGGATTGCTCGAAAGTTGCATTAGATTTAGGTTTGAAGAAAGTAAAAGCCTATGTAAAAGGACCAGGAAACGGTCGTGAATCGGCGATACGTACAATTCACGGTGCCGGTATTGAAGTAACCGAAATTGTAGACGTTACTCCGCTTCCACATAATGGTTGTCGTCCTCCAAAACGTCGTAGAGTATAATCTTAACAGGGTTTCCCCCGGCTGAGAAATTGGTGAAATTATAAATCGATTGCAATAAACCCTCTCTGCAATCGCGGCTGTGTTAAGTTTCGACCGATTTGTGCAAGTGGAAAGCATAATAAATATTAAACAAAAAAAGAAAAAATGGCAAGATATATTGGACCAAAGTCAAGAATAGCCCGTAAGTTTGGTGAAGCTATTTTCGGACCAGATAAAGTGTTGGCAAAGAAGAATTATCCACCGGGACAACACGGTCAGGGTCGTCGTAAAAAAACATCGGAATACGGTATTCAATTACGCGAAAAACAAAAAGCTAAATATACTTACGGTGTATTGGAAAAACAATTCCGTAACATGTATGAAAAAGCTCAACGTATCAAAGGTGTAACCGGTGAAGTGTTGTTGCAATTATTGGAATCACGTTTAGACAACCTGGTATTCCGCTTAGGATTTGCTCCAACGCGTTCAGGAGCCCGTCAGCTGGTAAGCCACAAACATATAACAGTTGATGGCAAAGTAGTAAATATTGCTTCTTATCACACACGTCCGGGTCAGGTTATTGCTGTACGCGAAAAAGATAAATCAATGGAAGTAATCAATACTGCATTGAATGGTTTTAACCACAGCAAATATCCCTGGATTGAATGGAATTCAGCTTCTATGTCGGGAACATATTTACATATTCCTGAACGCGAAGATATTCCTGAAAATATCAAAGAACAGTTAATCGTTGAGTTGTACTCTAAATAATAAGTGAATCCATGGCTATATTAGCATTTCAAAAGCCCGAAAAGGTAATCATGTTGGAAGCTGACGCATTTCAAGGAAAATTTGAATTCCGTCCGTTGGAGCCAGGTTACGGTATTACAATTGGTAATGCTTTACGCCGTATCCTTTTGTCTTCACTCGAAGGTTTCGCTATTACTTCCATTAAAATAGAAGGTATCGATCATGAATATTCAACTATACCGGGAGTAATTGATGATGTTACCAACATCATACTGAACCTGAAACAGGTTCGTTTCAAACAAATTGTAGAAGATATCGAAAACGAAAAAGTGACTATCACCGTTTCAGGTGCTACGTCATTTAAAGCCGGCGACATAGGTAAATACTTTACCGGATTTGAAGTACTGAATCCAAAACTGGTAATTTGTCAACTTGATTCGTCAGCCAGTTTCCAGATTGATATCACTGTAAACAAAGGACGTGGATATGTTCCTTCGGAAGACAATAAACCGGCTAACGCCGAAATTGGCTTAATTCCTATCGATTCTATCTTTACACCAATACGTAATGTAAAGTATTCAATTGAAAACTACCGTGTGGAACAAGTTACCGATTATGAAAAATTGGTATTGGAAATCAGTACCGATGGTTCTATTCATCCGAAAGATGCTTTAAAAGAAGCAGCAAAAATTTTGATTCATCACTTTATGTTGTTCTCTGACGAAAAGATTTCGCTGGAAGTGACAGAAGGTGAAACCGGAGACGAATTTGATGAAGAAATCCTGCATATGCGTCAACTGCTGAAAACAAAACTTACAGATCTCGAACTTTCGGTTCGTGCGCTGAATTGTTTAAAAGCTGCTGATGTGGAAACATTAGGTCAATTGGCCGGATATCATCGTCACGATTTACTGAAGTTCCGTAACTTTGGTAAAAAGTCGCTCACTGAGTTAGAAGAAAAATTAGAGAGCTTGAATCTATCCTTCGGAATGGATATTGCCAAATATAAATTAGATAAAGACTAAAGAGATGAGACATAATAAAAAATTCAACCACTTAGGCCGTACAACATCTCATAGAAAAGCAATGTTGTCAAATATGGCTTCTTCTCTTATACAACATAAGAGAATTGCTACAACTCTGGCAAAGGCAAAAGCATTGCAGGTTTATGTAGAACCCTTGTTGACCAAATCAAAAGAAGATACAACGCACTCACGTCGTACGGTATTTAGTCACTTGCAAAACAAAGAAATGGTTACCGAACTGTTTCAGAATGTGTCAGTGAAAATAGCCAATCGTCCGGGAGGATATACCCGTATTTTACGTACAGGTTTCCGTTTGGGTGATAATGCCGAAATGTGTATCATCGAATTGGTGGACTATAATGAAAATATGTTGAAAGAAAAAGCAACTAAAAAGGCTGCCCGCACCCGTCGCGCCGGTGCTGCCAAGAAAGCTGATACAGCTGTAAAAGTTGCACCTGCTGCACCGGTTGCACCTGCTGCTGTAGCTGCTGAAAAGCCGGCTGTTGCTCCTGAAGCACCGGAGGAAACTCCTGCTGCTGAATAATTCATAGCATACAACATACTTCAAAAAAAAAGGAATAAGCTCAGGCTTATTCCTTTTTTTGTGCAATTATTAAACCTGGTTGAAGTGATGAATACTCAGTCTGATGAATTGCTTTTAATGAAATGATGTTTGAATTAAATTCAGATATGAATACAGAATGGAAAAGATCGCAGTTAATCTGTTCAGAAATCAGTAATAAACAAGCTATTTACTTTGAGTATTGTTTAATTCAAATAAATGAAGATCTCTTATCAATCAGTTTCTTTATGACAAATATTACTCTTCATTTGCATATCCGATTCAAATCAGTTACTTTTGCTAAAATTCAAAGTCCGGCAATTGTAAATTAAAAATGATTAAATTGTAAATATAGAACATGGCAGCATTTAAACGTATATTGTTGAAATTGAGCGGCGAGTCGCTTATGGGCGAAAAGCAATACGGTATTGATGAGAAGCGATTAAGTGAATACGCTTCCCAAATCTTTGAAATTGCCTCAATGGGTGTTCAGATTGGTATAGTAATTGGGGGAGGAAATATCTTCCGTGGATTGAGTGGCGCTTCGAAAGGCTTTGACCGTGTCCAGGGTGATCAAATGGGTATGTTGGCAACAGTAATCAACAGCCTTGCATTAAACTCGGCCTTGCAAGCCTTAGGAGCTAAATCACAAGTGCTTACAGCAATCCGTATGGAACCTGTTGGAGAATTTTACAGCAAACAAAAAGCCATTGACGGATTAGAAAGGGGAGAAATCGTCATCATCTCTGCAGGTACGGGTAATCCGTTCTTTACAACCGATACAGCATCTTCACTTCGTGCTATCGAAATTGAAGCAAATGTTATGCTAAAAGGAACCCGCGTAGATGGAATATATACCGCTGATCCTGAAAAAGATAAATTGGCTGTGAAATTTGAAGAAATAACCTACGATGAAATATACAACCTTAATTTAAAGGTCATGGACTTAACCGCTACCACCATGTGTAAGGAAAATAATATGCCGATTTATGTATTCGATATGGATACGCAAGGTAATTTGAAAAAGGTAATGATGGGTGATAAGATCGGTACATTAGTAAAGAATTAAAAAATCAATAACGTGGTATCAACATGTACCTTTACTTATGATATTTGAGTGCTAAACCAGATCCCTAACTTTCAAACATCAAACTTATAAAACTTTCAAACATAAAAATATTATGCAAGACATTAAACCAATTCTAACACACGCTGAGGACAGCATGGAAGCAACAGTATTGTTTCTGGACGAAGCTTTGGCACATATCCGTGCAGGAAAAGCCAATATACGTATTCTGGATGGTGTAAAAGTGGAATATTACGGTCAACATGTACCAATAGCCAATGTGGCTACCATAACAACTCCCGATGCAAAAACCATTACGATTCAGCCCTGGGAGAAAAATCTTATCTCAATTATTGAAAAAGCGATTCTAAATTCGGATGTAGGTATTACTCCTATGAATAATGGGGAGACTATCCGGTTAGGCATTCCACCGCTCACAGAAGACCGCCGCCGTCAACTTGCAAAACAATCCAAGGCCGAGTGTGAAGATGCTAAAATAAGCGTCAGAAACTCACGGAGAGATGCCATCGAACATTTCAAGAGAATGGTGAAAGAAGGTCTGCCTGAAGATATGGAAAGAGATGCTGAATTAAGCATGCAAAAGATTCACGACAAGTATATCAAAAAGATTGATGACATGTATATTGCCAAAGAAAAGGAAATAATGACAGTATAGAAATTTACCATTTTATCATTTACCATTTACAATTAATCCAAAACACTCAGTCATCTCAAATTTGGGATGATTGAGTTTTGTACTTTTGTATTCTCATAAACATGGATAGAAACTATCGGTTTAGGTCGAATTGGCATAGTTAGCAGACATTCATTTCAATAAATGATTAGATTAAAGAACCCATAGAAGGTGAATGAAACCTTTTTATCATTCATAAAACATTATCTTTGTAAAATGATGCTCTGTTGTTTTAAAAGCAAATAACAGAAATCAACAATATCGCAAATTGAAGTATCAGAATCAATAACTTCAAACATCAAACATTTCAAACTTCAAACTCTCAAACGCATGGTCGGATTAGTCGTAAAGAATACAGGCAGCTGGTATCAGGTGAAAACTGATAGCGGAGAATTGTTTGAATGCAAGATAAAAGGTCATTTCCGGTTGCAGGAAATTCGAAGCACCAATCCGATTGCAGTAGGAGATAATGTTGAATTTGAGAAAAATGAGGATGGCACTGCTATGATTCATGCTATTTCCGATCGAAGGAACTATATTATCCGCCGTTCCTCAAATTTGTCAAAACATTCGCAGATACTTGCTGCAAATCTTGATTTGGTGGCACTTATTGTTACCGTCAATTATCCTGAAACATCCACTGTTTTTATCGACCGCTTTTTGGCTACTGCCGAAGCATACCGTGTTCCTGCCTGTATTGTTTTCAATAAAATTGACAGGTATTCAGAAAGTGAAAACAAGTATCTTGAAGCACTGGAAAATCTTTATATCTCATTGGATTATCCTGTATTCAGGATTTCAGCCCTTCATTCGGACAATATACAAGGATTAATGTCATTTTTAAGTGGCAAAACAACCCTGTTCTCAGGGAATTCAGGGGTTGGAAAGTCAACGTTGATAAATGCCATTGCACCTCTTTCACTTGCACGTACAGCCGAAATATCGTCCTATCACAATAAAGGGATGCACACCACTACCTTCTCCGAAATGTTTGAATTATTAGCCGGTGGTCATATTATCGATACCCCTGGGATCAAAGGTTTTGGTACTATCGACATGATTGAATCGGAAATAGGACATTACTTTAAAGAAATTTTCGAGACTTCGAAAAATTGCAGGTTTGCAAACTGTACCCATGTTCATGAGCCCGAATGCGCCGTGATACAGGCTGTTGAGAAACAATTCATCAGTGCCTCCCGTTATCTGAGTTATTTAAGTGTATTGAAAGATTGTAATGAAGGAAAATATAGATAAAATGAATATTATTGCACATTTAACTATCAATTTATAGCAAAAATAGAACGAAATACAAATATATTAAATACATTTGTAATCTATTTACAATAAAAACCAATTGACTAATATAAAGGAAAAAATTGAATACTATGGCACAACATCAAATTGACAGGTTAGACAAAAAAATACTTCAACTGATTTCTCAAGACGCACGTATTCCTTTTCTGGAGGTAGCACGCGAATGCAATGTTTCTGGGGCAGCTATTCATCAACGGATTCAAAAGCTTAGGAATACAGGGATTATTAAAGGATCGGAATTTGTAATAGATACGTATAAGGTTGGTTTTCAAACCTGTGCTTATATTGGAATCACTCTGAGCGATATTAAGATGTTTACCGCTGTTGTTGAAGAATTGAAGAAAATCCCTGAAGTAGTTGAGTGCCATTATGCTACAGGCAAATATTCTATGTTTGTAAAGATTTATGCGAAGGATAACCGCCATTTGTTGCAGATCATTCTGGAACACCTGACTCTTATACCGGGTATTGCACATACCGAAACATTCCAGATTTCGCTTGATGAAATTTTCCGCCGTCAACTATCTGTATTTGAAATTGAATCTACTGTTGATATTGTTGATGAAGAATAGGTTTAATCTTACAAGATAAAAAAACGCCACAATTAAGTGTCGTTTTTTTTGTTGTGTCAAATCCCTCTTTTTTTAAACTTTTAAACTTTTGAGTTTTTGAGACTTAGGAGCAAATATTCTTCTCAAGTAAATTCTTAAAAGAGAAATGGACAATAAAATATTATACTAACTAAATGATGTTGATACTATAAATTGTAAATTGTAAATGAATAAATTGTAAATATAGTTACATTCTTTCAGGCACTTCAATACCCAATAACTTCATGCCGGTTTTGATAACGGAAGCAATCGTTTCCGAAAGAATAAGCCTGAATTGTTTCAATTGAAGGTTTTCTTCTTTTAAAATAGTGATGTCGTGGTAGAATTGGTTGAATTCCTTCACTAAATCATAAATGTAATTGGCAATTAATGCCGGACTAAATTCATCACCTGCCTGTTGAACGATGGCTGGAAACCCGGTGATCAGTTGAATCAGATAGCTCTCTTTCTCAGAAATATAAAGTTGAGTATTGGTGAGCGACCGATATTCAATCCCTTGTTCAGTGGCTTTTCTCAATACCGATTTGATACGGGCGTGGGTGTACTGAATAAACGGACCTGTATTCCCGTTGAAATCTATTGATTCCTTAGGATTAAAAGTCATACTCTTTCGTGGATCGACTTTCAGTATAAAGTATTTGAGGGCTCCAAGTCCGACCATGTCAACAATTCTTTTAATCTCATCAGGAGTACAGTTATCCAGTTTTCCCAGTTCCTGGGATGTCTCACGGGCTGATTCAATCATTTCATCCATCAGGTCGTCCGCATCCACTACTGTTCCTTCACGGCTTTTCATTTTACCTTCCGGTAGTTCCACCATGCCATAAGAGAAGTGAACAAGACTTTTTCCCCAATCAAATCCCAACTTGTCCAGTAAGAGTGAAAGCACCTGAAAATGATAGTTCTGTTCATTCCCTACTACATAGACCATTTTGTTGATAGGATAATCATCATAGCGCAGTTTTGCTGTCCCAATATCCTGGGTCATATATACGGAGGTTCCATCAGAACGGAGCAACAGTTTTTCATCCAACCCGTCGCCTGTCAGGTCGGCCCATACAGAGCCATCTTCCCTTCGGTAGAAAACACCGTTTGCCAATCCTTCTTCTACTTTTCCTTTCCCTTCGAGGTATGTCTGTGATTCGTAATAGATTTTATCGAAATCAACTCCCAATTTCTTATAAGTGACATCAAAACCTGCATAAACCCAGGTATTCATGGTCTCCCATAAGCGCCTTACATCGGGATCGTTGTTTTCCCAGGCAAGGAGCATCTGCTGTGCTTCGAGAATAAGGGGAGCTGACTTCTTGGCTTCTTCTTCGGTCATGCCTTTTTCCATTAATCCCTTGATTTCAGCCTTTAATGCCTGATCAAAAATCACATAGTATTTTCCTACCAAATGATCCCCTTTTAACCCTGAACTTTCAGGAGTTTCACCATTCCCGAAGAGTTTCCAAGCAAGCATTGATTTGCAGATATGGATGCCACGGTCGTTCACAATATTGGTTTTTACTACTTTCCAACCGTTTGCTTTTTGAATTTCGGAAATACTGTGACCCAGCAAGTTATTTCGGACATGTCCTAAATGAAGTGGCTTATTGGTATTCGGGGATGAATATTCAATCATCATTAATGGTGAATCTTTTGTTGCCTTTTTGATACCAAAAGTTGAATCATCATGAATCAGGTTCAACGTTTCTATCCAGTAGCTTTTGCTGATACTTAAATTCAGAAAGCCTTTAATGACATTGTAAGAAGATACTACCGGATTATTTTTCAGTATATATTCACCAATTTCCCGGCCGGTTTGTTCGGGCGATTTACGGGCAGCCTTAACAAAAGGGAAAATGACTGCAGTAAGGTCGCCTTCGAATTCTTTTTTTGTCTTTTGAAGTTGTATCTGATTAACCTCTGTTTCCATGCCATAAAGTGTTTTAACGGCTTCGGAAACTACGGTTCCAAGAATGGTCTCTAAATTCATATGTGTATATTATTTCTTACGGAGTGCAAAGATACAAAACTTAGAGTTAAGAGGCAAGAGGCACGAAGAAGGAGCGAGGAATGAGAAATGAGAAATGAGTTTGGAGTAGTTAGCTTATAAGTTGAAGTTAAATAAATTCAATCCGGGAATATCTGATCAAAAATAATAAGAGCCAAACAGCATAAAATTGTAAATATGATATAAATAAATTCGATATGAAAAACGATATGAATAAATAAGATATGAATAAATACGATATGAATAAATAAGATATGAATAAATACGATATGAATAAATAAGATATGAATAAATACGATATGAATAAATAAGATATAAATAAATACGATATGAATAAATAAGATATGAATAAATACGATATGAATAAATACGATATGAATAAATACGATATGAATAAATAAGATATGAATAAATAAGATATGAATAAATACGATATGAATAAATAAGATATGAAAAAATAAGATATGAAAAACGTCTGTCCCTTTTTAAAGAACAGACGTTTATTAAATATTATACTAAATTAAAATATCTTCCAACCCAGTGAAATGACAAATGTATTAGCCGGGATATTGTCGATGGTTACATTTTGTATTTTCGTTTGGTACATGTCGTTAATTACCTGGTAGCGAAAATCCAGTGATAACATGAGAACATCTACTCCAAAACCGGCTTCAAGTCCCAATTGAGCTGCTTTAACGTCTTTTTGTAAATTGTCAATATTAAAACCTCCGGCTGCAACATTATTATAATCAAGTGTTGAGCCTGCATTGAATCGAAGCTTTGGACCTGCAAATACTCTCAGGTTGGCAATTTTCAGATCCAATACTTTATACCCCAAAAGTAAAGGAACATCAACAGTACTGACTGTTACATTTTTATCAAAAGTTCCACCAACTGAGTTATCCGCATTTGTAACCGACTCAGTATAGCTCTTTTTTCCCATTGTATAAAGTAATTCAGGTTGAAAATACACTTTATTGAACCCCATTCGTGCAAAAACACCGGCCTGAAAACCATTTGACAACTCAGAACTTGCTGATTTCAAATTATAGGTGCCGTTAGTGATCGAACCCAAATCATTTATCCCCAGCGAAGAATTATATCCCGCTTTGATACCGAAATTAAGTTGCGCATTAGCGAAAGAAACACATAGCAGAAGTACTGCTGCAATAATAAGCTTTTTCATAAACAAATTTATATTAATTAAGTATGGTAAAATAGAATACTTCTTTGAAACGTTGAAATTAAGCTTTTGGTATATTGACAAAAATTAAAAGGATACCCAGATTGGATTATGTATTTTGATTTTAGCCGGATTAAATATTAAATCTTCCTTCAATGGGATTTGTAAAATGTATTCTTTTCCGGTTGAATTGGTTAACTTCCGACCCCTGATCCAGACATTAAAATCTTTCAGTTGCGAATAACTGATTCCCTGTTGAGCACCCCATACTGTCCAGTCGGCTACCGGTCCGGTTACTTTTACGTTTTTTGTATTAATAGTCTGATAAAACTGATCGTGGGAAATGGTGTATCCAAATGTTTTCGGATTTTCAAGAAATTGTTTCATGGCTAATATTCTGAAAACATACCGGCTGGTTTCGGAGGACAATAACATATCGAATGCTGAGTCTACCTGTTGATTCTCTTTTTCTGTTGAGATTCTGCCCATACCCGCATTAAACGAAGCTGCTACTGTTGTCCAGCTTTTATATTTGCTATAGGCACTTTTAAAAAATTTACAGGCTGCCAGTGTCGATTTTTCTATATTATAACGTTCGTCAATTTCATCGTTTACTTCCAATCCTAATTGTTGTGCGGTTTTAGGCATTAATTGCCACAAACCGGCTGCCTGTGCTCCCGAAGAAGCTCTTATGTCGAGGTTGCTTTCAATAACAGCCAGATATTTGAAATCATCAGGAATTCCATTCGCTTTAAGAATTGGTTCAATAAGCGGAAAAAGCAGGTTCGCCCGCTTAATAATCAGGAAACTAACGGACTGATTATAGGCAATAACAATTTGTTCGCGGTCAAACCGCTCTCGCATATCATATCTTTCCAATGAAATTGTTTGATCCGCAAACTCTGTTTTTGAAGGAATCGGAAAAGCATAAAATGGCTCAATACTAAAGATTGATCGGGATATACAAAGACATAAGAATAAAATTACTCCTGTTTTATACCGCATTCTGGTTGTTTTATTTAAAATTCTACTTTTTCAACCCTGCAAAGATAAGGATTAAGGAGAATTAATCTACTAAAAACTAAAAAAAACAAACTTAAGGGGCTCTTATTAAAAGTAGAAGTTAAATTTATCTATCTTTGTAAATGTTTTAATCAACTATTTTGTTATACACTATATTGATACATAATTGAAATTAAATAACATGAAAAGAGCTATTTTTCCCGGGACATTTGATCCCTTTACAATCGGTCATTTTAGTATTGTACAACGGGGGCTGTTTTTTTTCGATGAAATCGTGATTGGTATTGGCTTTAATCAGACCAAGAAAACGCTCTTTACAGTTGAAAAACGGCTGGATATCATACAGCAGGCTTTTGTAAACGAACCACGTATTAAGGTTGCTTCGTATAATAGTTTAACCGTCGATTTTGCACTTTCAGTACAGGCTGATTTTGTCTTAAGGGGGTTACGCTCGGTAGGTGATTTTGAATATGAACGTACTACTGCCGATGCGAACCGGAGACTTACCGGTGTTGAAACTGTTATTCTTTTTACAGAATCAAAGTATTCCTATATTTCATCAACAGTAGTTCGTGATTTGATTTCGTACAGCAAAGATATTTCTATTTTTTTACCACCAAATGTAAAATTATAATACCCAATAATTATCTATCATTTAGCATAAAATTCAATCCATCATTATATGAAAAAAGTTATTTATTTAATCCTTATCCTTTTTTGTATCAGTACAACATCAACCTATGCACAAGATGTAAATGAACATAGTTTTAAAATCAGTAAAAACCTGACCATTTTTAATTCAGTATTGCGCGAGCTCGATATGTTTTATGTCGATACCCTCAGTTATGATAAGATGATGAAGTCGACAATTGACAATATGCTGGAGAAACTTGATCCTTATACTGTTTATTTGCCCGAAGAAGAAACTGCTGATTTAACTTTTATGACTACCGGTGAATATGCAGGTATTGGTGCATTAATTATGAAAAAGGATAACCAAATAATTATATCCGAACCCTATGAAAGTATGCCGGCTCAACGAAACGGTATTCGTGCGGGTGATATTATTATTCAGGTAGACGGGGAAGATGTGGAAGGTCTTGATGTAAATGATGTAAGTGCCTTGCTAAAGGGAACCCCTAATACCATGATTAAATTAAAGTTGAAACGCCCGGGCGAAAAGAAACTTGTTGAAAAAGAATTTCTACGTGAAAAAATACAGGTAAATCCTGTTTCTTATTCTGCTTTAGTTGCCGACAAAGTAGGATATGTTCTGCTAAATGAGTTTACCGATCGTGCAGCTCTGGAAATTAAAAATTCAGTCAGTGAATTGATAAAGCAACATAAAATTGAATCTTTGGTGTTGGACATCCGCAATAACGGTGGTGGGTTGATTGATGAGGCTGTGAAAATTGTCGGCTTTTTTGTCCCAAAAGGAACCGATGTGGTTACAACAAAAGGGAAAAATAAAGAATCCGACAGGACATATAAAACTCCCATTGAACCTATTTTTCCACAACTGAGACTAGTTATTCTGGCAAACAGGTCCTCAGCTTCGGCTTCCGAAATTGTAGCCGGCTCTATTCAGGACCTTGACAGAGGAGTAATTGTTGGCGAACGCACATTTGGTAAAGGACTCGTACAAAATATACGTCCTCTCAATTATGGCGGTCATTTAAAAGTTACCACTGCCAAATATTACATTCCAAGTGGTCGTTGTATACAGGCCCTTGATTACTCTCATCGCAATGAAGATGGAAGTGTAGGGCATATTCCGGATAGTTTAACCTCGGAATTTAAAACCCATAACGGCCGTATCGTCCGTGATGGAGGAGGAATAGTTCCCGATACCATCACGAAAGATGATCAGAAGATCAATATTGCGTATTATATTTTTGCACAAAATCTGTATTTTGACTATGCAACTTTGTATGTGCTGCAACACCCCAAAATTGCTTCTCCTTCTGATTTTGTATTATCTGATGCCGATTTTAAAGCTTTTACCGATTATCTGGTTGAAAAGAAATTTACATATACTACTCAAACCGAAAAATCATATAATGCCTTGTTAGAAATGGCACAATACGAAGGATTGGATAAAAACGCAAAAAATGAATTTACAGCTCTTAAAACCAAATTACTGCCTGACATAACCAGGAATATTAAAGACAATAAATCAGAAATCTCCGAATTGCTTAGCCTTGAAATTATCAAACGGTATTATTATCAGAAAGGAGAAATCCAGTATTCTCTACGTACCGATAATGATCTAAAGGTTGCCATTGATATTCTGAAACCGGATGGTAAATATAATAAGATCTTACACATAAAATAATGCCTACCTAAGTAAGTAATTAATAATTTACCAGGTACTGAAATTTAAGTTTTTGTAGATTAATAAATAGATCATTTAACTATCTATGATTACTTAAAGTAACATTGGATCAGGATTTAGATCTTCAATCCGAATCTTTGATCATGGTAGCTTCATCTTTTGTCTTTTCTCTTATCAACCTGTAACTCAAAACTTGATTTCTCTACCTAATTAATAGGTTTTTGATTGAATATCTAATAAATTTCAATCAAAAACCTTTTTTTATGGATTTATTATACCTATTTTTGTCCTCCGGAAAAACAGAATATCAGTCAATGCCCTTACCCATTAAGTAAATTTACTGAATCTACCCTTAAAATATAACGATTTCAACTATCACAAAAGAAGTTGAAAACAGAACAACAACGTATATCCATGAAGAAAAACATTGTAGGAGAAAAAATCAGTACATTATGTACCGATAAGAACATTTCCAGAGAAGAATTGTCTGATCGATCAGGACTTACTGTTGAACAGATTGATTTGATTGAAAACAGTGATACTATTCCTTCCTTATCTCCCCTGATTAAAATAGCCAGGGCATTGGGTGTCCGTTTGGGCACTTTTTTAGACGATAGTGAAGAATTAGGTCCTGTGGTACACTTTCATTCAGAAACACAAAAACCCGCAACTTTTTCAAGCCAGTTGTCCAGTGCCAATTCGCATCTGGACTTTTTCTCCCTGGCTGCGCGCAAAACAGGACGTCATATGGAGCCATTCCTTATTGATATTAAACCTTCCTCGACCAACGAACCGATACTTTCATCCCATGAAGGTGAAGAATTTATTTTTGTCCTTAAAGGATCTATAAAGATCAATTACGGAAAAGAAGTACATGTACTTCATCCTGGTGACAGCATTTACTATGACTCAATTGTCGACCACCTGGTCAGTGCGTTAAATGCACAGGCAGCTCAGATTGTTGCTGTTGTATATACTCCAATGTAGGAATGTACAATTTATTCATTTACAATTTTGTTCCTGCAGGATGACCTCAAACTATTGATATGTTCATTCGGCACTTCATCATCATTTACAATTTACAATTTTATGGAACTATCAGACAGAACGTTGGGCGATTGGCTTGAACATTGGGCAAAAGTGACTCCCGATCATGAATACATTGTATATTCCGACCGCAACCTTCGTTTTACCTGGTCGGTATTTAATAACAGGGTCGACAATATGGCCAAAGGGTTGTTATCCATTGGAGTGAAAAAGGGCTCTCATGTGGGTATCTGGGCGCAAAATGTACCCGACTGGTTAACTTTCTTATATGCCTGTGCCAAACTGGGTGCCGTGGCTGTAACCGTGAATACCAATTATAAAGATCATGAACTTGCCTATATCCTGGAGGATTCGGATATGCATACTATTTGCATTACTGATGGAATTACAGGAAGTGATTTTGTGGATATGGTTTATACGCTGGTGCCTGAACTGAAAACCACCCAACGGGGTCATTTGGAATCCGGACGCTTCCCTGAACTGAAAAATGTAGTCTATATTGGGCAGGAGAAACACCGTGGAATGTATAATACCGCCGAAGTAATGCTTCTGGGAAGTAATCAGGGTGAAGAAGAGTTTTTAGCGATAAAGGAATCGGTCAGCTGCCACGATGTGGTGAATATGCAATATACTTCAGGCACGACAGGATTTCCAAAAGGTGTCATGTTGTCCCACTATAATATTGCCAACAACGGTTATCTCACCGGCGAACATATGAAGTTTACGCAGTCCGACAAACTTTGCGTTTGTGTGCCTTTGTTTCATTGCTTTGGTGTTGTTCTGGCTACCATGAATTGCCTGACACACGGATGCACTCAGGTTATGGTGGAGAAATTCGATCCGCTTATTACACTGGCATCCATTCATAAAGAACGCTGTACGGCAGTCTATGGAGTCCCCACCATGTTTATTGCCGAATTGCATCATCCTATGTTCGAACTATTCGACATGAGTTCATTGCGGACCGGCATCATGGCTGGTGCATTATGCCCGATAGAATTAATGCGACAGGTAAGCGAAAAAATGTTTATGACCATAACAAGTGTATACGGACTTACAGAAACGTCTCCCGGAATGACTCAGACACGTTTCGACGATTCATTTGAAGTACGTTGCACTACGGTAGGCAGTGACTATGAATTTACCGAAGTAGCCGTCATAAATCCGGAAACCGGTGAGATTTGTCAGGATGGAGTACAGGGCGAAATGTGTTGCCGTGGATATAATGTCATGAAAGGATATTATAAGAACCCACAGGCAACCTCCGAAGTGATCGATAAAAATGGTTATTTACATTCAGGTGACCTGGGTGTGAAAGACCCCGATGGAAATTATCGCATCACAGGGCGTATCAAAGATATGATTATCCGGGGTGGTGAAAATATATCCCCCCGTGAAATAGAAGAATTTTTGTATCACATTCCTGGCGTAAAAGATGCTCAGATCGTTGCTATTTCTTCTCCCCGCTATGGAGAGGACGTGGCTGCCTTTGTTATTTCACATACCGGATTCGAAATTACAAGGGAAGATGTCCGTGACTTTTGCAAGGACAAAATTGCCCGCTACAAAATCCCACGTTATGTCTTCTTTGTTGATGAATACCCACTAACCGGAAGCGGTAAAATCCAAAAGTTTAAACTCAGGGATATGGCACTGGAACTCTGTCAGGAACAGGGAATAGAGATCGTTTAAGGGAGAAATGAGGAGTGAGGAGTGAGGAATGAGCAAGAAGCAAGAGGTAAGAAGTAAGAGGCAAGAAGCAAGAAGCAAGAGGTAAGAAGTAAGAGGTAAGAGGCAAGAAGCAAGAGGTAAGAAGCAAGAGGTAAGAAGTAAGAGGTAAGAGGCAAGAGGCAAGAAGTAAGAGGAAAGAAGCAAGAGGTAAGAGGAAAGAGGCAATAGGGTTATAAAACCTGTTGCCTCTTTTTCTTTCTCATTTCTCACTCCTCATTCCTCACTCCTCACTCCTGTTTTATCGTGAACAGAACTCTGATCCCGAAACGCGGAACGCGGAACATTGAACGCGGAACCTTTCAAACATCAAACATCAAACCTCAAACTCTTCAAACTTATAACAATCTTTCAAACCGTGCCTGAAAGAATCTCAGATACTTTGGTTCAAACACCATTTTAAGTCCTTTTTTTTGATCCCTGACATCAAACAGGTTCTTTACCGATTCGGCTACGATATCCATATGTGCCTGGGTATAAACTCTCCTTGGGATAGTAAGCCTTGTCAGTTCAAGCGAAGGATGATAGTTCTCACCTGTTTCTTTTTTCCGGCCTGCACTTACAATGCCACGTTCCATAGAGCGAACCCCCGATTCGAGGTACAGGTCGGCAGCAAGGGTCTGTGCAGGAAATTCCTCCTGTGGGATCTGCGGATAGAATTTTTGTGCATCCAGAAATACTGCATGACCGCCAATTGGCAGTGTTACCGGAACGCCCCAATCGATCAGCAGGTTACCCAGATACCTTACCTGCCCGATCCGGGCACGCATATAATCATCCTGTACACTTTCTTTAATCCCAATCGATAGTACTTCCATATCCCGGCCGGCCATACCACCGTAAGTTTGTAGTCCTTCGTACACTACCACCAGGTTACATGCTTCTTCATACAATCCGGGGTCGTTTAAACCCAGCCAACCGCCAATATTTGCAAGCGAATCTTTTTTTGCACTCATAGTGGCGCCATCTGAATAGCTGCAGAACTCCTTTAATATCTGTGCCAGGGTTTTATCGGCATACCCATCCTCGCGTTCCTGAATAAAGAAAGCATTTTCGACAGCACGCGTAGCATCCAGGAAGATGCGTATCCCGTATTTATTACATAGTGCCCGTAGTTCACGGGCATTTTGCATGCTTACGGGCTGACCGCCGGCCATATTGACCGTAGCTGCCAGGCAGATATATGCAATGCTGGATGCCCCGTGTTCATCTATCAGTTTTTGAACTTTAGCCAGATCAACATTTCCTTTAAAAGGATGTTCCTGTTGTGCATTATGTGCTTCGTCGATAATCACATCGGTAAAAATACCGCCTGCCAGTTCCTGATGTAAACGGGTAGTAGTGAAGTACATGTTGCCACAAACAAATTGTCCTTTTTTGATGGCTATCTGCGAAAGTATATTTTCAGCACCCCGTCCCTGATGAGTGGGGACAATATACCTGTAGCCATAATATTCCTGTACGGCTTCTTCCAGATGGTAGAAGTTACGGCTTCCCGCATACGCTTCGTCACCCAGCATCATGCCCGCCCATTGACGGTCGCTCATGGCATTGGTTCCGCTGTCGGTTAAGAGATCGATATAAACATCATCCGACCGGATAAGGAAAGTATTATATCCTGCTTTTTCAAGAGCTACTGCCCGTTCATTCCTTGAAATCATGTGGATGGGTTCCACCATCTTTATTTTCCAGGGTTCGGCCCATGAACTGCGTCCCTGTTGTTGTCCTATAGTTTTTGTTTTCATGATGATTTCTTTTAAATGATGATTCTACTTGTTAGGATTTAAAAGTGAAAGTTAGTCATTTACAGATGATACAGCAGCCTGCAACAGGGTTATCGGTATTAAATCCGTTCTGGGAATGCTGTAAAAGAAATTGAAGGAATAAATCATGTAAACTTCTTCGGGAATTTCCTGAAGATTAAATGCCGGGTAGCAGGAGAATGAACAAAACTACCCGGTAGGAATAAACGGAGAATAAGATTCATTGCGTATAATTATGAGGCAAAGATACATTTCTTGTATTATATCTGCAATGTTTTTGAAGAAAAAATTAATTCATATTCCATTAACCCGTTTTCTATTTACTGTAACCTGAGAGAAAAGAGCATTGAGCATTGAGCATTGAGCCAAGATATAAGACAAACGGACTATAAATTGCAGTGCTCTTCAATCCTTTCAAATTGAGCATGTAACATCCTTTTTTTTTTAGGAACCACAAACCTTTCAAACTACAAACCTTTCAAACCACAAACCTTTCAAACCTTTCAAACTTTTTAACCTTTTCAATGTTAGATGATTTATCAGGAAACACAAAAATTTAATATATATCTATATTATTAACTGTAATGGAAATTTTTAAACTTCTCTTTGATTTTAAGCGTTGTTAACGTCCAAAAAACAAGACTGATAATGAAAAAATATGAGTATTTTTGCTCAATTGGTATTTGAAACAATATATTGATTTGTTTGATTTTATCTTAAAATGGAATCTCTCTGACTAACCTGCATAAATGAAAGCACTTTTGCCATGAGACACAGTTTTTTTCAGTATAACAACAAGAAGATTTTTATATCCTGTTACTACAAAAACAGAGTAATTAATTTACTGTTTTTTTATCCCTGGCAAGTTAAATAAACTCCAGATCAATTTTTTCTTTTTCTAATATATGAACAGATTTTCTTTTTTTATACTTTTTTTCTTGTTTGTCTTTATTATAAATAATACTTATTCTAAAGAAAATAGTAGATATAATACTGAATTTTATAATTCAGGAAACTCCTCATATGTCACTGAAATAATACCTGCTGATATCTCGGCTACAATTTCGGGGACAATATCTGTTTGCCAACATACAACCAACCCCGATATCACTTTTACCGGCAGTGGAGGTACTGCTCCTTATACTTTTACGTATACTATTAATGGCGGCCCAGATTTGAATGTTACATCCGCTTCCGGAAGTAATAGTGCTACTGTAAGTGTTAGTACAGATAATGCCGGAGTCTATATCTATACCATCACAAATGTTTCGGACAATGCTTCAAATACACAACAATTAAGTGATCAGGCAACTGTAACCGTAAATGCACTACTTGTGATAGATTTTAGGGTTACCGATCTACAATGTTCAGGAACAGGTGTCCTTTTTACTCCTACTTTAACGGGTAACTACTCGTATGCCTGGGATTTTGGGGATGGAACTACCTCCACAAAAGTTACACCGACACATTTGTTTACAGCCTCGGGGATCAGTACCCAGGATTATGTTGTAAAACTCACACAGACAGATATTACGACATCATGCCAGGATACAATTTCGAAACATGTAATAGTGACCCAGGTACCGGATGCCACTTTAAACGGTTCGGGATACGATCTTACATATAATGGCCTTTCAGGTTTCAGGATATGCAGCAACGATAGTACCGCCACATTTACCTTTTCGAATGCTTCGATAACAGCGGACACCAATACAAATTATTCCATAAATTGGGGGGATGGCACTGCTGACTTTACGGATACACTGCAATGGAATTTGACAAATCATACTTACAAGGCAGGCCTGTGGTCTCTGACGTATACCGTGAAAGGTCCTAACGGTTGTATTTCTGTAAAAAAATATTATGTATTTGTTGGTTCCACTCCTACATTTACTTTAGGAAATCTTGGAAGTTTAAATATTTGTATTTCTCAGACGTTCACATTCCAAATAATAACAGATAATAATACAAAAGGTACTACGTATACCGTTTCTTATAACGATGGGACCAAGGATGAGGTCTATACATCTGTACCGCCACCGATCACTCATAAGTTTTTAAAATCATCCTGTGGAGTTTCCTTTAGGAATGATTCAACCCTCTATCAGAATTCATTTTATGTTAAGATCACTGCCAGTAATCCTTGCGGCATTTATGTCATACCCATTATGCCGATCTCTGTTTCTGGTCCTCCAACGGCTGATTTCATTCTGCCGGAAACTATTACTTGTTTGAATACTCCAATACGTCTGATTAATTCATCCCTGATAAATAAGAGCACTTGTTCATCCTCCTCAAATTTAATCTGGCATATCACTCCGGAAACAGGATATACGCTCCAAAGTAATAGTCGTCTTGGAAATGATTATGGAAGTACCGATCCAAACATTTGGTCTCCGGGTTCAGATTCGATATGGGTTGTTTTTACAAAATCTCAACCCTATATTATTTCTATGAAGATCGGGAATAGTTGTGGTATTAACAGCACAAGTAAAACGATATGCGTCGCATCACCTTTAATTCCTCAATTCAACTTAAGTTCAACCGGAGGTTGTACCCCGTTTAATGTAAACATTACAAACAAAACAGATACCACCCAAAGCTGCTCGTCGACTTTCAAATGGAAAATTAAATACACAGCCAAATATTGCGGAACAACTTCAGGATATACCTTTACATCGGGAAATGAATCTTCTTCTAATCCGTCGTTCCAGTTTACGAATCCTGGTATTTACAGGATTCAATTAATGGCAACTAATTCATGTGGACCGGATTCTACCTATCAGGATATAACAGTAACCGGACCTCCTGAAGTATCGATCGATTCAATACCGGGTTTTTGCGGACTAGCATCTGTTCATCCTGTAGCACATGTCACAAGTTGCGCACCTGCATCCGATATATTATCGTACGCATGGTCGTTTACAGGTGGAAGTCCGGACAGTCCGGACAGTTTAACCAGTTTAGATCCCGGAGTCATAACCTATAACTCTACAGGCGTTTATACCGCATCGCTGACTGTAACGAATTCATGTGGTATTCCTGTTAAGGCTCTACGTACTTTTGCCGTTAAACCTGTTCCAATTCTTACTGACACGGTACTGGACCAAACTATTTGTTCCGGATTCAAACCCGATTCAGTAAAACTTACGTCTGATCTTCCTTCTGTAACATACTTATGGACTGCAACTGCAACACCGGGAATAACGGGTTATATCTCTTCAGGCACAACTCCTTTCCTCCCTACAGTCCCGATTTTTAATTCTAATACTAGTCAGGGAACTGTTACTTATACGATAACACCTTCTTTAAATGGCTGTACAGGAGACACTGTTGATTATGCGATTAAAGTTAATCCGGCACCAATCATTTGGAGCCAACCTAAGTCTTTCGATATTTGCGTAGGGGGCATTCCCGATACTTTATCGGTTGCTGCAAAAAATGGATTGGGCACACCAACCTTTCAATGGTATCGAAATACGGTTAATGATAACACAACAGGAGACCCCATAGCCGGTGCCCTGAATGCAACTTATGTCCCTCCAACCGGCATTGCCGACACGATGTATTATTATTGCGTTGTTACATATCCTACAGGTCAATGCCCAAGTATACAATCAGAAACAGCACAGGTCAGTGTTAATGCATATCCTGTTATATCGAACTATTCTCTGGTACTGAATAGTGGTGACACTTTTACCTTTTCACCCAATACATTGAACGGAGACATAATCCCTGCCGAAATGAAATTTACCTGGTCTTTGCCTGGATTAAACCCACTAAATTCAATCACCGGAGCAACAAGCCAGTTAACACCACAGGTAGTTTTGAAACAAACGCTAACCAGCTCGACGGTTACGCCTGCTACGGCAACTTATACTGTTACCCCCACAAATGGAAAATGCAATGGGAAAGATTTCAACCTGACTGTGACTGTGATTCATCCGCTTAACCCAAATATCATCCAAAAAAATATCTCATGTTTTGGTGATCATGATGGGAGCCTGAAAACTGCCATAGAAGGTGGAGTTCCTTTTAATACCGGAAACCCCTATCATGTAACCTGGACAGGCCCGTATGGTTTTGCTTCAACCAACGACTCGATAACTGGTTTATATAAAGGAAATTATACCCTGGTAATTAAAGATTCAATCGATTCTGTATTCACAAAAATTTATGTTATTACCGAACCTTCAGAACTAAATTTAAGAACTGTCACTACCAAAAATGTAAGCTGTTTTGGTTCTGCAGATGGTGAGATCACTGTCCAGGTAACGGGAGGTACCCCTCCTTATACTTATACATGGGAAAAAGATGCCACTTCATTCCCCGGTTCGGAAGATATTAAAAATCTTGGACCCGGAATTTATACCGTTACAGTGACTGATTCACTTAATTGCGGTCCCAAAGTATTTTCCGATACAATTACAGAAAAGCCCGGAATGATCTTAAAACTGATAAACCAATCAAACCTGAAATGTTATGGCGATAGTGCCGGAGCTATATCAGTCGATGTATCAGGCGGAAAACCGTTTGTGAAATCACCCGGAGTTTTATATTATGATTATTCATGGGCAGGCCCGAATGGATATACAAGTACAGATCAAAACCTGACACATTTAGCCGGGGGAATCTATACCCTGTCAGTAACCGATAGCACCGGATGCCATCAGACTCTTGAGGTAACCATTACGCAACCAACTGAAATAATAATAAACGCGCAGATTAATCAAATTACCTGTTATGGTGATAATAATGCCTCGATAACATTGGAAATAACAGGTGGCATTAAACCTTATCAAATTAAATGGAGTAATTTAGGAAAGGGACTAGTCCAGAATAATTTGTCGCCGGGCACTTATACTGTTGATGTGACTGACTCTGCCGGCTGTCAGAAAACAAAAGATTATGTAATCGGTGAAACTAAATTTTCCATTCAACCGGTCGTTAAGAATATCACTTGTTTTGGAGCACACAACGGGAGTATTAATTTAAATATATCGGGTAGTACAGCAATTGTATCATTGGTGTGGGATGATGACCCTACAGCGGGTGTTACCCGAAATCAGTTAGGACCTGGTGTCTATAATGTTACTCTCAGGGATACTTCAGCCTGTGTTATTATACAATCATTTTCTATTCTTGAACCTCCGGCAATAGTTGTAGCCGCAGCTATTACCAATGCATTCGATTGTTCCAATCCGAACAGCGGTTCCATAGCCCTGACAATAACAGGTGGCACCCAACCTTATCATGTTGTCTGGTCGAACGGGAAAACAACAAACAACTTATCGGCGATACAGGCCGGGACCTATGTTGCTACTGTAACTGATTCACTCGGTTGTAATGTAACCAAAAATTTTGTCGTAATGAGGCCTGATCCAATCGTCTTATCAATAGATACAGTGCCGGATTTCAACTGTCAAACTAAAGTACTTACCGAAATATGTACTGCAAAAATAACAGGTGGTATTCCCCCTTTCCGTTGCAACTGGTCAAGCGGGACTCCGGATGCGTTGAACAATGAAATAATGAGAACAACCCAATCGGGAATGATCGTTCTGACAGTGGTTGATGGACAAGGATGCACTGCAACTTTTACCTTTAGTGTCAGTATCCCTGATGCCGGAATAGATGAGCAGTTAGTAAACTGTAATAATCGTGTCATAGCCTTTACTGCAACTGTCCCTTCAGGTGTGGCGGGTGATTATACCTTCCTGTGGAATTTTGGGGATGGCAAAACGGAAACAATTCAAAATCCACAACATACATTTACTACTTCAGGAACTTATAACGTGAGTCTGACAATGACGAATGCAAACTGCACCGTTGTGTACGAAAAAACCATTACTGTCGAGCCAACTCCTGTTTTAGTGCTTGATAAACTGCCCGTCTTCTGTACCGGCGATTCGCTGCTGTTGCATGTTTCGGGTGCAGATACTTATCAGTGGAGTAATGGATCAACAGGCGATAGTACGCTTATAAAACAGACAGGCGATTATTTTGTAGCAGGAACTTCGAAGGCAGGTTGTACGGCTACGTTGAGTTTTAAGGCAACTAATTTTGACTCCTACAATTTTACAATTCAAACCGACAAGGCAGAAGTGACAACAGTCGATCCGACTTTGCAATTGTGGAGCCAAAGCATTACCTTTTCCGATTATTTCTGGGACTTTGGTGATGGGTCAACGGCCGTAGGGAATAATCAGACACACACCTATAATATTTTAAAAGATGGGTATTATGATGTAAAATTAAAAGTACAAAATCCAAATGGCTGTATTGAATTTGCTACCAAAAGAATATGGATAACAAATACTTCTACAGGTAATGTATTTACTCCGAATGGGGACGGAGTGGACGATATATTTATGAAAGGCTGGCACATTCAGGTTTATAACAGGAATGGGATATTGATTTATGAAGGTACGGAAGGATGGGATGGAACCTATAAAGGAAAGCCTGTTTCGAATGATACATATTTCTACGTACTCTATGTCTCCGGGGCATCAGGTGTAAAGACAAGGACAGGATTTGTAACTGTTGTCCGTTAACGTGAATAAGATGAAGAAGACATTTATCCTAATCCTGTTAAATCTGACAGCTGTTATGTTGTTTGCTCAATCAAATATTCGTTTGAATAATGACTGGAACAAAATGTATATCATTAATCCGGCTTCCATTACCGATCAGTACCTGGCCGAATTTAATATGGCTGCCCGTCAGCAATGGACAGGCTTCCAGGGATCGCCCACCACGCTTTTTGCATCGGGGACTTTGTATCTGGATGAACTGTACACGCAGTTCGGTATAAAAGTAATGCAGGACAAAGTAGGATTTACATCTACTACCAATATCGATTTGACATATGCTTATGCCGCAAGGGTGAATGAAGACTGGAAATTAAATATGGGGTTGGGATTAAGCTTCCAGATTTTGGGGTATGATATATCGCAGGTTATTTCACCGACCCCTACCGATCCCACTGTATTAAACGGATTAATAAACAAAAACAATGTCAATTCGGATATAGGTTTTGAACTGACAAATAAAAATTACAAGTTTGGATTAGCCGGTCAAAATATATTCACTTTATTTTCTCCTGTTAACAAAATGTTCCCGAATACAAATTTCGTTTATGCTATGTATCATGATTTAAGTTATGACACTTTTAATATGGGATATGGAGTCTGTGGTATTCAGTATTCAAATATCTATCAAATGGAATTTAATTTAACCGGATATTTTAAACCCAATGCCTCAACAAATCCATTCCAGTTAGGGTTGATTTATCGTACATGGAGTGAAATAGGAGTACTGTTCGGATTTGATGTTAGTCATAACTTCAGGGTGTCGTACAGCTATGATTACAATTTTAGCGGCATTAGCAATGCCTCGTTTGGAACCCACGAATTGATGTTGACTTATCGGTTGGATAAAGTTTATAAATGTAAAAATTGCTGGTACTAAGAAATGTTTGAAGAGTTTGAAGAGTTTGAAGAGTTTGAAAGGTTTGAAAGGTTTGAAGTTTGAAAGGTTTGAAGGTTTGAAAGGTTCCGATAAACCGGAATGTCGAGTACTCCATTTGAAATGTTCCGTGTTCCGCGTTTATCAATCCTTTGTCTTTTGCCCTTTGTCTTTGTTCTTTACTCTAAGCCCTTTTGTTCCGCAGTACTTTGTCTTTTTGCATACAGGTGTTTTATATGGGTCTCGCGATTTCCATATCGCGAATTAAAAACATAAATCTACTGATAACTTTACTTTTAAAAACCTTATTTTTTATTTTTCACCCTTCATAGAAAATTCTCCACCCATTGAACCTCCCTTATTACCATATTTAATAACTCGTTACGCCAATCAAACCACTAAACGACGAAGCAAACCTCATAACGTACGAAGTACTTTTGAGCGTTTTCTTGATGATGACGAAAACGTTTTTGTGTCTCGTGCCCCGACGACAAAAAGTTTGTATGGGAAAAGAGTTTGAAGAGTTTGAAGTTTGAAGAGTTCCGTGTTCCGCGTTTATCAATCCTTTGTCTTTTGCCCTTTGTCTTTGTTCTTTACTCTAAGCCCTTTTGTTCCGCAGTACTTTGTCTTTTTGCATACAGGTGTTCTATTTGGGTCCCGCGATTTCCATATCGCGAATAAAAACCTCAAAACCTACGAAGCAAACCTCATAACGTACGAAGTACTTTTGAGCGTTTTCTTGTTGATAAATAAAACTTTTTTGTGTCTCGAACCCCGACGACAAAAAGTTTAGCGCTCCACCCTTTAGTCGCACTCCCACATCTAAGATTCACGTTTTCTGCAATCAACACCAAGTGGGAGGGCGACATCTGGTTGGATGTCGCCCTCCACTTATCGTTCAACCAGTAAATGATTTAAAATCAGAAGTGGGAGTGCGACTAAATAGAAGTAAGTGGCAAGAAGTAAGAAAATAAGTTTCAATTGATTTATACCGGAAACCTCTCATACCAGAAACGCGGAACACGAAACGCGGAACGCGGAACGTTTCAGCAGCAATGCAGAATCTTCCCGCACCCATATGTTTCACAGGTTCAATAACATTCCAAACACCACATTTCCAAATTCAATCCCCCTGCTTAAGAGTACCAGTACCGTCACATCATCTGTTTATACCCTAACTCTGAAAATATTTAGGTTGTCTATGTAAGAAATGCAAAAAAAAGTCCGACAGAGTATTGTTTTGTCGGATTTTTTATTGTACTTTTGACCAACCTAATTAGATTGCTTATGTATATACC
>Ga0302265_1000174_pt1 | contig 44388 bp, 33 predicted proteins | sample III_Bog_E1_1_FD_194556 | JGI IMG/M metagenome (GOLD analysis project Ga0302265, IMG submission 194556) | Peat permafrost microbial communities from Stordalen Mire near Abisko, Sweden - III_Bog_E1_1 | ecosystem: Environmental > Terrestrial > Soil > Wetlands > Peat | place: Sweden: Abisko...
GCACCGGCTATGTGGCGGGGTTCACGAATGTTTCCGCCGCCCTGGGCGAGCCTTCCCAGATCAACCCCTACGGCGAGGCCACCGACGTGTTTGACCCGCCGTATGGCCCGAACCAGATTCTCTCCATCGGCGCGGGCGGCTCGCTCACGGTGAAATTCAAGACGCCGATCCGGAACGACCCGCGCAACCCGTTCGGCTTGGATTTCATCATCTTCGGCAACACCGGTTTCATCATCACCAATGATTACGACATCAATTTCAACTGGATTGGCACGCCGGCCACGGACGGCTCGACCTTTGGCGAAAACGACGGCGAGACGCGCGTCTCGGTCAGCGCGGACGGCAAGCATTTTTATGTGCTGAACCCGGCGCTCGCGCCCACGGTGGACGGCCTGTATCCGACGGACGGTGCCGGCGATTTCCATACGCCGGTGAACCCGGCGCTGACGCAGGCGGATTTTTCCGGCCTGACGGCGGAGGAAATCGCGATTCTGTATAACGGCTCCGGCGGCGGCACCGGCTACGACATTTCCTGGGCGCAAAACGCGAATGGCAAACCGGTGTGGCTGCTGGCCATCCGCTACGTCCGCGTCGAAGTGTTGAGCGGCCACTCGGAAGTGGACGCGTTTTCCGACGTGACCGTCCCGCGCAGCCGGAAATAGCAACGGCTGTCTGCTATCCGACCCCGGCTGTCCGTCCATGAATTCATTCCTCCATCCGCGTGCGGGCGCGCCGTCCGCGTCCGCGCGCGGTCGGCGCCGGTGGTGGCTGCTGGTGGCATATTTCCTGGCTGCAGTTTCGGCGGCAAAGCCGGCCAGCCTCACGGAAAATTTTTCCACCAACCCGCTCGCCCGCGGCTGGCAGGTTTTTGGCGACACCAATCTGTTCAGTTGGAATGCCACCAACCAGAATCTCGCCGTCACCTGGGATTCCTCGCAGACCAACAGCTATTATTACCTGCCGCTCGGAACTATCCTTGGCCGCGCGGACAACTTTTCATTTTCCTTCGACCTGCGGCTCACCGACATCGCCATCGGCGTCAATCCGGCCAAGACCAACGCGTTTGAGCTCGTCGTCGGCCTCATCAACCTGACCAATGCCGTCAGCACCAACCTGTGGCGCGGCGCCGGCATGAGCACCGCGCACGGCGGCTGCAACACCTGCGAGTTCGACTACTTTCCCGATTCCGGCTACGGCGCGACCATTTCGCCGACGATACTTTCCAGCAACAACCAGTTCGCCACGTCGTTCGCGTTTCCGCTGACACTGGATCCCGGCGCGCTGTTCCACATCGCGATGAGTTTTACCGCCGCCAACAAGACCCTGCACACGGTGATGACCCGCAACGGCCAGCCCTTTGGCCCGATCAGCGACACCATTCTGGGTTCGACCTTCAGCGATTTCCGGTTCGGCCAGTTTGCCGTGTGCAGCTACAGCGACATCGGCGCGGACGGCTCGCTGCTCGCGCACGGCACCGTGGCCAACCTCGTCATCACCCTGCCGCCGCCGCCGGTGCAGAACCTGGCGTGCGGCTACACGAACAAACTGTGGGGCGCGCAGTTTCTCAGCAGCACCAACTGGCTTTACACGCTCCAGAGCACCACCAATTTCACCGCGTGGAACAGCGTCACCGGCGCCACCAACGGCAACGGCACCAATCTGTTTCTGGCCGACACCAACGCGCCGACCGGCGGCGCGTTTTACCGCGTCCGCGCCGACCGGCCATGAACCTGCCCTCGTCATTGCTCAATCCCGCCGCCTGCCCGCTCTGCGGCGGCGACAACGGCTGCCAGCTTTGTTCGCCCGCCACCTACCAAGGCCCGTGCTGGTGCGCGCGGGTGGAAATGCCCGCCGCCCTGCTCGCCCGCGTCCCGGAAAATCTCCGCGACCGCGCCTGCATCTGCCGGCAATGCGCGGAAAGCTATCAGCGCGAACTGCCGCCAGCTCAAAACTCAAAACTCAAAACTCAAAACTTTTCCGCCTTCACCCTCGTCGAGCTGCTCGTCGTCATCGCCATCATCGGGATATTGTCCGCGCTGTTGCTGCCGGCGCTGACGCGCGCCAAGGCCGCCGGCCAGCGCGCCGCCTGCGCCGGCAACCTCCGCCAGCTCGGCCTCGCCACACAATTGTATTGGGACGATAACGCCGGCAACTCCTTCAAATATTTGCAGACCGGCACCACCAATAACGGCCACAACTACTGGTTTGGCTGGATTGAGGACTCAAGTCCGCAGGTGCCGGACGGCCAGCGCGCGTTTGACCTGTCCGCCGGGATGCTGTTTCCGTATCTACGCGGCGGCGACGTGCGGCTCTGCCCGTCGCCCGCGTGGAACTCGCCGGAATTTGAGCTCAAGGGCACCAACGTCATCTTCAGCTACGGGTGCAACGGCTATGTGTTCAGCGCGCCGGGCGACAGTCTGACCAATGAAAAAAACCTCCGGCATCCGGCCACCACCGCGCTGTTTGCCGACGCCGCGCAGGTGGACCCGTTTGCCGCCGCCAACTTTCAGGAATGGTATTATTTGGACAACGAGCTGACCCAGCCGGCAGCCAACTACCAGCCCAACGGCCATTTCCGCCATGCGCAAACGGCCAACGTCACCTTTGCCGACGGCCATGTTAATTTGGAAAAGCCGGTGGCCGGTTCGGTTGACCAGCGCCTGCCAAACCAGTTCATAGGCCAGTTGCGGCCGGAAATTCTGGCCGTGCCGTAGTCTTTAACGGCGGCGGAGGAAGCCGAGCAGCAAGCCGCCAAGGGCGGTCAGGGCAAACACGCTGGGTTCGGGAACGGGCGAGGCGGAGAACTGAATGTTATCAAGTAGGGCAGAGTCGTTAGCCGGTGCAGTGAAAAGCAACTGGCCGGTTTCTCCGGCATAAGCGGAAATGTCCGCCGAATAAATGTCGTAGTTGGCGGTTGTGCCAGTGACCAGAAAATCAATCGGTAGGCCGTTGAAGGTGACTTGTAAAGCCCCACCGCTGCTCCAGTAGGTCAGCGACTCTGTGCCGATTGGAATTGTCCCGGTCTGTCCGATTGAGGCTACCGTTAGAGCAGCAGGTAGAGATGCCCCTTGCAAATATATGCTGTAATTTCCTTGGATTGGGAGAATGCTAAAGCCGCCGGGTCCAGCTCCACCATACGGGACATTTGCATCCTCCAAAAAAATACCCCCGGCATCAAGTGCGAAAGTATCATAGGAAATCGTGTAAGTGTCATATGTTGGGTTACCAATTGAAGGGCTGACATAGGCTGTCCAGCCCGGAAGCGTGGCAGTTGACAGACCGGTTCCAGGCGGAACTACAGTAATATTCGCCGTTTCAAAATCCAGATTCACAAAGCCTTGGGAATGACAATGCTGGCCTATAATTAGGCCAGCCGCCAAAAGTATGGTTTTTGCCGGATTCATTTTTTCCAGCGGCGGAAGCCGAGCAGCAGGCTGCCAAGGGCGGTCAGGGCAAAGACGCTGGGTTCGGGAACGGGCGAGGTGGAGAATTGGATGTTGTCGAGCAAGGCATAATTCTCATACGGTGCCCTGAATAGCAACTGGCCGGTTTGCCCGGCATAGGCAGAAATATCTGCCGAATAAATAGTGTAATCGGCGGTGCTGCCGGTGACCAGATAATCAATCGGCTGGCCGTTGAAGGTTACCTGTAAAGTCCCGTTGAAGCTGGCGATAAACGTGAGCGATAGTGTGCCGAGGGGAATTGTCCCGGTCTGCCCGATAGCGGCACCGGTTGTCATGCTTGGGGTGTCTCCACCTTCTAGATTAATTGAGTATTGTCCTTGAAGTGCCGGCTGGACATAGTCCGCTCCTTCTGCACAAACTCCAGGTGCATCCAAAGTTATAGTATTGTATGCTAAAGTGGTTCCCCCGGAATAATTGGCGTCACCCCAGCCATTATATTCTGTCCACCCAGATACATTTGCAGTGCCAGAATTAAAACCATCTCCCGAAGGTTGAGAGCTGACAATGACAGTATTCTCAAAGTCAAGATTCACAAAACCTTGGGAATATGCCTTGGCGGACACCAGAATCGTAGTCGCGAATGTTATTTTAGTAATTATAGATTTCATAAAACATTTTCTTTTGGTTTATCTGGCAACAAATGGATCCCCCACAGCTTGGAAGTAAGGTGTGTTGCGTGCATTCCAAGCGCAAACGCCAAAGTTTTTCCCTGATGCCCACAAGCTGAAATATGCGGAAATCGTGGTGCTTCCTTCCAAGTTAGGCTCTTCAACATTCGAACAGGCACCCACCGGCGAGTTTGAGTAATTGGTGCCGCCAAAGGCATTGCTGGAAAACCATTTTATGAAAGAGCCTTGACCACCATAACGCTGGCCATTGTAAGATTCTAACGTCTTGATGATCCACCATCCGCTATTGCCCGTCCATTGGACATTTCCGTCCAACGGATAATTACTATCATCTAGGTTTGTCCCCCAGTCGCTGTGGCTACCCCAACAGATGTAGCCACCAACATTTACCGCATTGGTGATATGTGGCAAGAATGGGACATTTGTAGTTTCAACTCCATCAATGTAGGAAATGCCAGCATTGTGGTTGGCATTGGTAATTGCCGGAATTGCATTAGAAATCACGTAGGCATAGGGTGTATAATCTGCATCACCAAATCCGGGACCATGCCGCACATTGTCCAAGACAAAATTTGTATTCCCGTAATTTCCGGCGCTGGCGCTGATGATGAGCAGGCCGGGCGAGTAGTTCGAGCCAAAGGCGGCGAGCTTGTCCACATAGGCTTCACAGTCCACCAGATTGCTGGCGTTGATATAATTTACGAAGGGCTGCCAGTCAGGGCGAAGAATATGCAGATGATAGCCAACACTGCCGTAAGCAGAATAGGCAGGCCACGACAAATCTGTCAGCCGAGTCGGGATGTCATAAAATAAAATGACGTATTGGGGTAGCTTGCCCGGATTGTTTGTCAGCCAGTTCAGCACTGGAAAGACAATTTGCGAATTGCAATTGGTTGAGGTGGTAAATTCGCCCACGTCACAGCCCACGCCCAAGACATTCGCGCCGCCCACCATCGGACGATGCGCGAGGTAGTAGGCGCAGAGGTTGGAGCTGTCGGCGGAATTGGTGTTGTAAACCAGCAGCAAATCATTCGTCACGTTGATGGCGTTGGTCACCGTCACCAGCCAGCTTGCGTTGGTGCTGCCCGCCGCATTGCTCACCACCAATGAATAAATCCCCGAGCCGGTGCTGTCGCCGACGGTGAAGGCAAGGTTGGTCGGGTTTGCGCTGTAAAGGTTCGTCCCGTTCAACTGCCATTGGTAGGAGAGCGGAAAGCCATTGGCCTGATACGGAGCCGAAACCGTGGCGGCCATGGCGACGTAATTACCATAAATGCAAACCTGATTGGTGGGCAGGGACTGCCAAGTAATGACGGGCGGGGTGACGACATACAGATTGGCGGCATCGCTGGTGACGTAGCCCGCGCTGTTGCTGATGAGGACTTGGTAGCTGCCCTCGTCCGTGGCTTGCACGTTTGTCAGGGTCAGGGACGAACCGGTTGCGCCCGCGATGTTCACGCCATCAAACTGCCATTGATAGGTCACGCCCGCAACTCCTTCGCCCTCGGAATAAAACGTGGCTGTCCCACCGACCGGCACATAAACATCTTCCGGCTCTTGCAAAATTAACGGTGTTAGCGAGCCGGAGCGGACGGCTAGACCGTGATAACCTCCGGCAGCAATGGCCTTCACGCCGGTCAACCGGTCGGGCACATCCGTTTCGTCATAAAAATCGTCACCCCAAGCCACCACCGTGCCGTTCGATTGCATGGCCATGCTGTATTCCGTCCCGGCCGCCACCGCCACCACATTGGACAATCCCGCCGGCACGATGGACTGGCCGTAATTATCGTATTCGAGCCTGCTTGTGCCGTTTCCGGCTCCCCAAGCTTGCACCGTCCCGTTCGCCTGAAGCGCCAGCGCATTGTAATAGCCGGCCGCGATGGCAACGACATTGCTCAACCCGGCTGGCACGTTGGTAAGATTCCAGTCATAGGCGCTCGCACCCCACATCGCCACCGTGCCGTTGGTCAACAAGGCCATGCCCTGCGATGTGCCGGCGGCAACCTGAGTGACCGGCCCCACGGCGGGGACATTGGTCTGACCATAATAGTTGTAGCCCCACGCCACGATGCTGCCATCGTTGCGCACGGCGAAGCTGCAAGAATTGCCCGCCGCAATGGCTGTCACATTGGTCAGGCCGGCGGGGACATTGGTTTGTCCGGAAATATTCCAGCCCCATGATACAACGGTGCCATTTTGCAGCAATGCCAGCACATGAAAAGCACCGGCGGCGATGGCCGTCACATTCGTCAAACCGGCCGGCACATTGCATTCGCCCTGACTGTTGTCACCCCAAGCCACCACCGTGCCATCAGCTTTCAAGGCGAAACTGGAATTGAATCCGCCGGCCACATCAATCGCGTTCGTCAAACCCGCCGGCACGTCACATTGGCCGTCGTCATTGTCGCCCCAAGCCACCACCATCGTCTGCCAGGGCAGCGCCAGCCGGTAAAACATATTACCAAGCGGTTGGTTGGTGAAGGTGTAGCTGTTGCCGGTGTAGCCTTGTCCCAGCCAATTCCATTGCGAATAAACCGGGCTGTTGGTCAAACTTTCGCTGCCGTAAATATCGTAGGCAAACCCGTTCGTGCCGCCTGCTATGGAAAAGCTGGCCGTGATGCTGTCGTTGGTGAGGGTGGCCACAAAGTTGGTGAGATAAACTTGATTGTTGCCGGGACTGCTGATCAAACTAAACATCGGCTTCATCCCGCCGCCCGGTGAAGCCAATGCCGCCAATGACGCCGCCGCCTCGGCTTCGGCCTGAAGTTCGGCATAATCCACGTTGCGATCATCCAAGACGTAGAAATCACCGCCAATCGGCCAGAAGGGGAGTTTCAAAATATCGCCCGGCAACGGTGGCCAGTCCTTACCGTGCTGAATGGTGTAAAAATTTCCACCCACCGGTGCCTCGGATGCCGGCTGCGGCGTGGTGAGTTCCAACGCCTGCAACATCACGGACAAATCATCGGTGGCTGCCGCCACCGGTTGCGCCGATTCAGAGAGTGAGGCTGTTTGTGCGTGGACAAACCAAAGTGATGCGGCCAGAACCAGCCCGCCCAATAGAAGACTTCTGATTGTTCTCATTTTTAATTCCCCGTTTTTATCTTAGCCTTTTATCCCCAGAAAACCGAGAGGCGCACGCCCGTGCTCCCCCCAGAGGCAACCGACCAAGGCGCCCGCAAGAAAAAACACAAGGCGGCGCCCATTGGGCGCGTGCCTTGGCCTTGTTTCTTGCTATGCCTTAAAAAATGGTCGGTTTTTCTGGTGGCTTGTGTAGCGGCCAACGCTACGCAAATGACTAATTGTAAAGAACTGCTACTTTACTAGGACAAGGGGCTTGAAATGACAAGCCTTGATTTCATCACGGCTGGACGGTGACGACCACTTCATCGCTGAAATAGCCGATCTCTTCGTCGTTCACCACATAGATGGCCTTGTAACGGCGCACCTCCGGTTTGCCCGCCACCAGCAAGGGGCGGTTGTCCACATAGGGCGAGATGGTGTCGTGCGCGAGGAACACATAGTCCGTATCGCCGTCGCGCTTGCTGTAGAGGTTCACGCCGTCGCTCTTGAGCTTGGTGAAATCTAGTTCGACGCCGTGCGCCAACACGGTGGCGGACAGATCTACTTTGGCGGTGGTCATGTCGGTATTGTCATTGGTGCCGATGATCTTGAGCGCTTGGCCGATGGCCTCGGTGTAGCCGGTGGCGGATTTCATGCGGCGGATGATGGCGCGTTCGCGGGCTTCCACGGCGGCGCGGGTGGCCTGTTTGTCGGTGGACGTCTGCGAATAGGCGGCGTCGGCGCCGTTGAAGGTGGTGAGTTTGCCTTCAAACAGCGTGGAATCCGCCGTGAGGGTGTTGAGGTCGTCCGGGCTGATGTTCAAGTCTTTCTGGTAGTTGGGCGCGTTGTCGCGGAGAAATTTGAGCTGTGTCAAAAAGTCCGCGTCCTTCTTGGGGATGCAATCTTGTTTAGCCATAATGTTAGTTTTATTCGAGGTTTATTTTTTGTTTATTTTTGTCGTTTTTGTTGTTTTTCAGTGTTTTGTTTGACCGCACCAAAAGGGAAGGTGGCAAAAGAGGTAAAACAGCATAAATCATTCATTCCAAAGCATCTAGCCACGCTGGAAACGTCCTTGGAGACGCCGGAAACACATCTTTTCATACCGGGGGCGCATCTTTTGGCGGCAGGGGTGCGCCGGGAGGCACCGGGACCACCGCTGGTCTGGCTGCGGGCGGCTCCGGTCATGCCAGCGGTGCGGCCGGCATGGTCGGGGGCGCGCCGGGCAACGCGGGGGATGCGGTCTTGGTGGCCGGCGGTGTGTCGGGTCTCACCGAGGTCGCCCCCGGCGACGGCACGGGTGCCGCTGGTGTGGCCCGGGGCACCGGCGGAGTGGAAAGATGTGCCGGTGCCGAAAGCCACGGCATACGCCAAGAAAAACGGCGGACGCGGGGATAGTTGTGGTGCGGGGAGGTTTTCTGGCTGCCGATATAAGCCTAATGCCTTCATGCTGGGAACAGGGTCCGGGGACATGGAGATAATCTTCCAACCGGCTTCGTCAGCGCCACACACGTCCTGCCAATTCCTTTACAAAAATTGTCCTGCTGATTTTGGCTCGGCCAAGCGACTTGTTCAACGCCGCTCGACAAAACCTTGCCGCCGCGCCAGACTGCCGGGATGGACATCGCTCCCAATTCGCCGCTCGATTCGCTGTGGACGGAATACGGCCGCGCCTTCGTGTCGTGGGACGATCTCACGCTCGGACGCTGGCTCGCCCAGACGCTCGGCCAGCTCGAAGGCCGCGCGTGGCGGCTCTCGCATCCGCTTGTCGGCGCGTATCGCCTCGCGGCGCAGGTGGCGCATGGCCGGCAGATCTGGCACAAGCGCCTCGCCACCGCGCCGGCCGCGTATGCGGAATCGCCGTGCTGCCGCGCGCCGTTCCTGCCGCTGCTCACCCGCGATGTCCGCACGGAGGGTTTGATCTGCCAGCATTGCAACGAAATCCTCGTGCCGTTCGATGAATTGTCCGCCGAGCTGCGCGAAGTCCTGGAGCCGTGGGCGCTGCTATACGAGCCGGTCCACGCCGTGGCGCATTGGGACGACCGCCAGCGCAAGCGCATTGGCAACTACGATGCCGCCTACGAAAACGCAGCGCAGGAGGCAGAAAAACTGTTATCCGTCGCCGGCGGTAAAATTGCGCCGAAGCTGCTGGACACCTACGCGGCGGTGATCTGGGAGGACCAGGACGAATGCCTGGAAGTGCGCCCGGAGGATGTGGCGGTGTGAATTTTGGATTTACGATTTACGAGCTGCTCGCAGCCTGGCAACGTCGCGTAAATCGTATATTGTAAATCGCATTTTCTGATGAAACGAATTTTGAAATGGTTCTTCGGCGCGGTGCTGCTGCTGGTGGTGTTGGCGGTGGTGCTGCTGCTGTCGCTGGACACGATCCTGCGAGTGGTGGCGGAAAACCGCATCCGCGCGCAGACCGGCATGGACGCGGAGATCGGGAAATTCCATCTCGGCCTGCTGGAGCCGGTGGTGAGCATCGAGAACCTGCGGATTTTCAATCCGCCGGCGTTCGGCGGCACGCCGTTTCTCAACATCCCGGAAATCTACGTGGAATACGACCGCGACGCGCTGGTGAAAAACAAAATCCATCTCACGCTGATGCGCTTCAACCTCGGCGAGCTGGACATCGTGCGCAACGAGGCCGGCCAGACGAATCTGTTCGCGCTCGGCCTCGCGCTGCCGCAGAAAGGCGCGGCGGGCGGCGGCGACCGGCAGTTGAAAGAGTTCAAGCAGCGGACGGGGCTGGATTTTCAGGGCATTGACGCGCTGAACGTGTCCGTCGGCACGGCGCGGTTCATTGACCTGAAAGACCCAAGCCACAACCGCGAGCAAAAAATCGGCATTGATAATCTGGTGATGAAAAATGTGAAGACGCCCGCCGATCTCGCCGGCCTGATGGTGCTGGTGGCGCTGCGCGGCGGGGATTTTTTCACGACCGTGCTCGGCGGCGGCATGAATTTGAAGTGACATTGGCAGGGACGGTATTTGCGGGGCGCGGCTGTGCGCGCAGCGTCAGCCGCAGCGGTGTTCAAACTGCTGCGGCTGGTCTTCGACACAGCCGTGCTCCGCTTTCCCGTTTTTGACTTCCGAAGCATTTCGTTTAACTTGGCTTTCATGAATTTGACGGAACAGATGACGCGGCTGGCCAAGCAGGCCAAGGCCGCGTCGCGCGAACTCGCCCGGCTGACGACGGCGGAGAAAAATACCTGCCTGCTCGCGATGGCCACCGCGCTCGAACAAAACGCCAACGCCATCAAGTCCGCCAACGCGCTCGACATGGAGGTGGGCGCAAAACTGAATTTGTCCGCCGCGATGCTTGACCGGCTCAAGCTCGATGACAAAAGAATTTCCGCGATGGCGAAAGGATTGCGCGAAGTCGCGGCGCTGCCGGATCCCGTCGGAAAAATTCTCGATGAGCGTGTCCGCCCGAACGGGCTCAAGCTGCAAAAGATTTCCACGCCCATCGGCGTCGTCGTCATCATTTACGAATCGCGTCCGAACGTGACGGCGGATGCCGCGAGCCTGTGTTTCAAGTCCGGCAACGCCACAATTCTGCGCGGTGGCAAGGAGGCGTTGAACTCCAACCAGATCATCGCCCAGACGATGATTGATGCCGGCAAAATCGCGCATCGTGATTTTCCCGAGCTGGCCATCCAAGTAGTGCCCACGCCCGACCGCGAGGCGATTCCCATTTTGCTGTCGCTCACGCAATACGTGGATCTCTGCATGCCGCGCGGTGGCGAAAGCCTCATCCGCGCCGTGGCGGACTGCTCGAAAGTGCCCGTCATCAAACATTACAAGGGCGTCTGTCACGTCTTCGTGGATGCCGCCGCCGATTTGAAAATGGCCGGGGAAATTGTGATGAATGCCAAAGTCCAGCGCCCCGGCGTGTGTAACGCGGCGGAAACGCTGCTGGTGGACAAGTCCGTGGCGGAGAAATTTCTTCCTGCCATCGGCGAAAAACTTTTTGCCAAGCATGTCGAGCTTCGTGCCGACGACATGACCCGCGAAATTTTGAACTCGTCACTCGTCACTCGTCACTCGTCACTGCCTTTGCGCGCCGTGACCGAGCAGGATTATTTCACGGAGTATAACGATTATATTTTGAACGTGCGCGTGGTGGATGGCGTGCGCGCCGCGATTGACCACATCAATTTTTACGGCTCGGCGCACTCGGACAGCATCGTCACGAAGAACGAGGCGCACGCGAAGCAATTTCTCGCCGAGGTGGATTCGGCGGCGGTGTATTGGAACGCCAGCACGCGGTTCACCGACGGCGGCGAGTTTGGCATGGGTGCGGAAATCGGCATCAGCACCGACAAAATCGGCGCGCGCGGGCCGATGGGCTTGGACGAATTGACCAGCTACAAATGGCTGGGCATCGGCACCGGGCAGATCAGGACTTAAAGAGCCACAGATGGAACACAGATAATTACAAATTCGGAAATCTGTGTTTCATCTGTGAAAATCTGTGGCCAAAAACGTTTGTGAATTCACCTGCTGATCAAGCCAAGTTCATCCGCGATTCAATTCCCGCTGGCGGACTTTTTGCCGGATTGGAATGGAAGATTTCGCCCACGCCGTTTCCGCTCGGCGAAAATCTGGCGAAGGAAATCGAGTCGCTCGGGCGCGTGCTGCTGCAATTTTATCGCGCGGTGAATCTCCTTTACCGCAAGAGCGCCGATGGCAAGCAGCCGGAATGGGTCGCGCGCTGGCTCGACCTCGGCAAGCCGCGCGAGCTGATCGAGCTTCAGCGTTCGGCGGCGTTCAAAAACGAAATCCCGCGCGTCATCCGCCCGGACATTTTGCTGACGGAAAATGGTTTTAGCATCACGGAACTGGATTCCGTGCCGGGCGGCATCGGGCTGACGGGCTGGCTGAACCAAACATACTCCAAGACTGGCGCGTCGGTTCTCGGCGGCGCGGACGGAATGCTGCGCGGGTTTGAATCCATTTTTAGCGAGGCGAAGCCGGTCAACATTGTCGTGTCGGAAGAGGCGAAGACATACCGGCCGGAGATGGAATGGCTCGCCGGGCAACTGAATGAGGGGAAACATTCAACATTCAACATTCAACGTTCAACATTCAACAATTTTGCCGACGGCGACGCAGTTTATCGTTTCTTCGAGCTGTTCGATTTGCCCAATGTTGCCAATGCCAAAAGAATTTTTGAACTCGCGGCGGAAAAGAAAATTCGCCTGACGCCGCCACCCAAGCCGATGTTTGAGGAGAAGATGCTCTTCGCGCTGCTGTGGAACCGGAACCTGCAAAATTTCTGGCGACAGGAATTGGGTGAAGGTTTTCTGGCGCGGCTGAAAAAGGTGATTCCCTACACCTGGCTCGTGGATCCGACGCCGCTGCCGCCGCACGCGGCGATTCCGGAATTGAATCTTACGGACTGGCAGCAGTTGAAATCACTGTCGCAGAAAGAACGCGACTTGATTCTGAAGGTGTCGGGCTTCTCGGAAAATGCGTGGGGCGCGCGCGGCGTTTTTCTCGGCAGCGACTTGTCGCAGGCGGATTGGAGCGCGGCGGTGGACGCAGCGCTGAAAAATTTCGAGACGTCGCCGAGCGTGCTACAGCGGTTCCACAAACCTTCGATTGTCGAGGCAAACTGGTTTGATTTTGCGAAAAACGAAGTTGTGCCGATGAAAGGCCGCGCGCGGCTGTGTCCGTATTATTTTGTCAGCGGCGACGGCGACGCGGCGCGGCCGCAGCTCGGCGGTGTGCTGGCGACGATTGTGCCGGCGGATAAAAAAATTGTGCACGGGATGTCGGACGCGGTGCTGGCGCCGTGTTGCGAATGAGTTTCATCTTTTAGGCGTGAGAGTCCATAAGCTTTCCAAGACCGGTTGAGTATTGGTGAAAAATGAAAATCGCTGCGTCGGGATTTTCTGTGACGTTTCGGGCGTAAACAAATTGTCCAAAACTTTCTGGCGCAACTCACCGCCGTGGGTAGCATAAACGGGTTATGATTTTAATAATCAAAACTCTGCTGGCGATAACCACCGGATGGGTGCTGCTGGCATTATGAACCGCTTCGGTTATCTGCATGACCGTTTATTTGGTTTTTCCCTGGCGGCTTATGCGTTGAACCGGCTGGTGGTTCTGCCGCATCTGGCCGGATTCCTGCACTCGCATCTGCATTGGGCGTGGCCGTTTTTGCATTCGCATTTTGACGATTTATTGCTGATGCCCGCCGCCCTGCCGGTCGTGCTGTGGATTCAGCGGCTCACGGGATTGCGGAAACATGACCAGCCGCCCACCTGGCCGGAGATGTTTTCGCACGTCGCCATCTGGTCGGTGATGTGCAAAATCGTCGGCCCGTTTTATTGCCACATCGGCGTCGCTGATCCGTGGGACGTTTTATTTTTTGCCGCCGGTGGCATTGCGGCCTGCCTCTGGTGGAACCGGCCGGTGGCACAATCCTGTTCCGTGGCCGCATGAACTTTGACCGCCTTGCCGCGCATTATCACTGGATGGAAATTTTTTTTGCCGGCGGCCTGATGCAACGCTGCCGGACAACTTTTTTACCTCACACAATAAATTGCCGACACGCCTTGCTGGTCGGCGAGGGCACGGGAAAGTTTCTGGTGGAATTGCTGCGCGCGAATCCGCAAATTCAAATCACCTGCGTCGAGCAATGCGAGGGCATGATTCAACAGGCACGTCAACGCTTGGCTCGTGAAAAACTGGATGGTTCGCGCGTCAGTTTCCAACAAATGGATGTGCTGGTCTGGACGCCGCCGCCGGGAAAATTCGATTTGGTGGTCACCAACTTTTTTCTCGACTGCTTTCGTTCCGAACAGCTTCAAAAACTCATTCCACGGCTGGCCGGTAGCGCCACCAAGGATGCCATCTGGTTGCTGGCCGATTTTCGCGTGCCGGAACGAGGCTGGCGGCGCTGGCGCGCAAAAGTGATTCTGTCCATGCTCTATGTTTTTTTCAAACTCACCACTGCGTTGTCCGCAACTTGGCTTACGCCGCCAGACAATCTTCTGGCGAATTCCGGTTTTAAGCTCTCTGACCGCCGGCTGTTAAGCTTCGGCTTTGCCCATGCCGATTTGTGGTCGCGGGGTGTTGAAACTTTCCACACGACGCGATTAGAGGCATCATGCGGGCGTGAAGTTATTGGTTGAATGGCTGGCAAAATTGCCGGAACGCCCGCGCACGATTCTCAAAACGTGCGCGTATGGTTTTGTGGCTGGACTGGTGGCGGTGGCCTTTCAGCTGGCCTTGAACGGCTGTTATCGTGCCGGCATTGTGCGGCTTTCGCACGGTTCGTTCACCACCTTCCTTTGGAGCAGTCTGGGGATAATTTTGGGGACTTCGCTCATTTCCGGCTGGCTGCTCAACTCGTTTTGCAGGGAGGCCGCCGGCAGCGGCATTCCGCAACTGAAGGCGGCATTTTGGAAAAACTTTGGCTTTGTGCCATTCCGCGTCCTGTGGGTGAAATTTCTCGCGGGCATGCTGCAAATCGGCGGTGGCAGCAGTTTGGGCCGCGAAGGTCCCTGCGTGCAACTCGCGGGCACGGCTGGTTCACTGCTGGCAGGAGTGGCGGGTGAACCCAAACAAAAGCGCCGGCTGGCTGCCGCCACCGGTGCCGCCGCCGGTCTGGCCGCCGCCTTCAACACGCCGCTGGCCGGGGTCACGTTTGTGTTGGAAGAATTGATTGGCGATTTGAACAGCCGCTTGCTGGGCAGCGTGCTGCTTGGCGCCATGCTCGGCGCGCTGGTGGCGCATGGCATCATCGGGCCGCAGCCTTCGTTTTCACTCGCGGCCATCGGCGAACCTTCGTGGTATTCGTATTTGCTGGTGCCAGTGGTGGCGGCGGCGGGCACGCTCGTGGGCGTGGCATTTCAAAAATCAGCATTGGGCTTGCGTGCCCGGCAAAAAAAATTAAGCGCCGTGCCGGCTTGCTTACGACCTGCAATCGGTGCCTTGATTTGCTGGGTGCTGGGCGTGGCGGTCTTTCGCTATACCGGCAAGCTCGGCGTGTTTGGCCTGGGTTACGATGATTTGTCGGAAGCGCTCACCGGCAAGCTGATCTGGCAGACGGCGGCGCTGCTGCTGGCGGCAAAATTCGTGGCGACTGTGGCCTGCTACGGGATGGGCGGCTGCGGCGGTATTTTTTCGCCGACATTATTTTTCGGCGCAATGACCGGGTTGGGCATCGCGGGCATTCTTCAGCCGGTTTTTGGATTGTCGCCAGAAGGCGTGGCCATGCTCACCATCGTCAGCATGAGCGCAACGCTGGGCGCGGTGGTGCGTGCGCCGGTGACCAGCATTTTGATTGTGTTTGAAATGACGCATCAATTTGCCCTGGTGCCGCCGCTGATGCTCGCGGCGTTAGTCAGCCAAGCCATTAGCCGGCGCATGGCGCGGCATAATTTTTACGACGCACTGTTGGAACAAGACGGTCATGCGGTGGAACGCTTCGCCCCGCCCCGCGACCTGCGCGAATGGCAAAAGCAACCAGTCTCGCAGTTGGCCAACCCCAAACCGGTTGCCGTTGATTCGCTGGAATTCAAATATTTGCAAAGCTTCTTACAAAATTATCCTTATTCGCAATTTCCGGTCGTTATCGGCGGACAAATTCGCGGCGTGCTGACGCGGGAAGAAGCCACTCGCGCCCTTCGGGAAAAACGCCCGCCCGACCTGGTGGCGGCCACTATTTGCCGGTCAGAATTGTCCTTACGCGATGTGGAGATGCAATTGATTGAATCCAAAACCGGTTTTCTTTTGCTTCAGGAAAAACCCGACGGACCGCTGGTGGGAATTCTGACCCTCCACGACATTCTCCGGGCGCAGCAAGCCGCCGCCGAAGAGGGATATGCCTGAGCTGTCACCGATTCGGACTTTTAGATTGAAATGAAAATAATCTGCAACTGCGGATAATGCAGTTTGGTGCGCACGGCCTAGCGCGAGCCGGTTTTTTAGTTTGGCAAAACTTGCCAAAGCACTTTTATCGGGTTAGTGCGCCGCAACACCAACTTCTGCCAGCAGAGCCTTGACGCCGTTCCAACTGATGCCCACTCCGATGCAGACCATGATGAACGCCGAAAGCCGCACAACCACCATCATGCCGGTATGTCCGATCCGCTTGCCGCCCCGCTGGGCGTAGCGATAGGCCAGCAAAATGGACAACGCGATGATGCCGGCACCAATGCCGGAGGCGATCACCTGAATCATTGCGTGTTTGAATGTGTGCGCATGATTCGCCCCGACGGTAATGGCCACCGAAATCACCCCGGCATCAATCGTCAGCGGCATGGTCAACGGCGCAAATGCCCGGCCCAACGCGATTGCGTTGGCGTGAATTGCGTCCAAGGTTGCGTCGGCTGGTTTGGGGTTGTCGGTCAGGAGTTTCCAACCCAGAGCACAGACCACGGCCCCGCCTGCCACCTGGACCACAGGGATCGAAAGGCCGAACATCAGGAGAACGAACGAGCCAAGCAACATTGCCCCCAGTAATAGAAAAAATGAATAAATGGCAATGCGTTTCGCCAGGTCGGCGCGCGTTAATTCATCACAACCCGGAGTCATGGCCAAGAAAATCGGCGCATCTCCCAGCGGATTCACCACTGGCAGCAACGCACCGACCATCAATAGGATTGCGCCGGCAAGTTGGTTTAAATCAGTCCAGAGCATCGCAGTCTTTACTTGACGGGTTTTTCCAAATGCCCGCCGAAACCATAGCGCATGGCCGAAAGCAGCTTGTCTTGAAAGTCCGCATCGCCGCGCGAACTGAAACGCGCGTAAAGCGCCGTGGTCAGCACCGGTGCGGGCACGCCCTCATCAATGGCCGCCTTGATGGTCCAGCGACCTTCACCTGAATCAGAAACTCGTCCGGCAAATCCGGCGAGGGCTGGATCTTTTGCTAAAGCATCAGCCGTCAAGTCGAGCAACCACGAGGCGATCACGCTGCCGCGCCGCCAGACTTCCGTGATGTCGGCAAGGTTGAGTTCGAATTGATAGTGTTCTGGCTCCCGCAATGGCGTGGTCTCGGCATTCATTTCTCCCTGTTGTTTGCCGATGTTCGCGCCGCGCAAAATACCCAAGCCCTCGGCATACGCGGCCATCATGCCGTATTCGATGCCGTTGTGAACCATCTTAACAAAATGCCCGGCACCGCTTGCGCCGCAATACAGGTATCCGCGCTCGCAAGTGCCGCCGAGCTTTTCGCGTCCCGGCGTGCGTGCGACGTTGCCGATGCCCGGTGCCAACGTGTCGAAGATGGGATCAAGTCGCTCAACAACCTTTGGATCGCCGCCAATCATCATGCAATAGCCGCGTTCAAAACCCCACACGCCGCCGCTGGTTCCGACATCCACATAATGAATTCCTTTCGGCGAGAGTTCTTTCGCGCGCCGGATGTCATCAATGTAATACGAATTGCCGCCATCAATGAGCGTATCGCCCATTTCAAGCAACGACACGAGGTCGGCAATGGTTTGATCCACCACGGCTGCCGGCACCATCAACCAGATGGCGCGAGGTTTATCGAGTTGTTTGACCAAGTCGGCCAGTGAGGCGGCACCAAAGGCGTTGTCCTTGGCAAAATTCTTGACCACTTCTGGCGAACGGTCGAAGACGACGCACCGATGACCGTCTTTGATCAGTCGTCGCACCATGTTGGCACCCATTCGACCCAAGCCAATCATACCAAGCTGCATGGTTGATTTTTGGTTCATGTCGGGAAAATCAGGCGATGCCGTTTTTTTAAACCGGCAACAACCTACGCTCCTACCGCGCACGCTTCCTTGGTCGAACATGCCTGATGTTCGCGCATCGCTTCCGGGTTCGTGCGGCTGATAATTTCACGCGCATGAACGGTTTCCACATCGGAGCCGTGCGCGATCAAGACATACTTACCGCTTTTGACCGCCGTCTCGTATTGCAGAATGCTGTCCTTGGGGATGCCCATGCCGTAAAGCCCGGCACCTAGCGCACTCAAACCGCCGACCACCACCGCGCCTTCCAGCGCTCCAATAATATAACTGACAATGGGACCCGCGAAGAGCAACGGCCCGACGCCGGGAACAAAAAAGAAGGCGGAACCGAACAGCAAGCCCCAGAAACCACCCCAGAACGCGCCCAGCTTGCCCCAGTATTTCATGCGGTCGCCGGTGTTGTAATAGCCGACCACGTTTTCATCCGTGTGATAGTCGCGGCCGACGATGGACAATTTCTTCATGTCAAAGCCCGCCTGCTGGAGTTCCTTGACGGCGGTTTCGGCTTCAGTGTGGGATTTGAAAATTGCCACGACGGAATTGTGCTGGGACATAATGGTTGTTATTTAGATTTGGTTTTGATTGTTAACGCAGCGGACATTTTAGTTTGTTGCGGGACCTTTGCCATGGGGTGTTCACCCCATTGTTCGCCGAGGTCAAAAGGAAGAACGTCTTCCAGACAAATTATGGAGACTCAAACCGAAGCCAAAAAGACGCTGAAACGCGTCGGCATCGCCGCCGACCACGGTGGTTTTGAATTGAAGGAATTTCTTGTCGGAAAAATACGCGCCGCCGGTTTTGAAGTCACCGATTTCGGCGACGCCAAACTCAAGTCGGATGATGATTATCCTGATTTTATCATCCCCTTGGCACGGGCGGTTGCGGTCGGAGCGGTGGATCGCGGCGTGGGCATTTGCGGCAGCGGCGTCGGTGCTTCCATCGCTGCGAATAAAGTCGCAGGAGTTAGAGCCGGTCTGATTGACGAAAATTTTTCCGCGCATCAAGGCGTCGAGGACGACGATTTGAATATGATCTGTTTTGGCGGCCTGTTGGTCGGTCACGCTCTGGCTTGGGAATTGACCCAGACATTTCTCGCCGCGCGATTCAAAGGGGCGGAACGCTTTCGTCGCCGGCTGGAAAAAGTCGCGCAGCTCGAAAGTCCAACCCTGATTAAAACACCATGAAGATAAGTCCGCTGGCCGGCAAACCGGCTCCGCCTGAAATTCTCGTCAATGTTCCCAAGCTGGTCACTGCTTACTACACCGGTGTGCCTGACCCCAAAGTGCCGGCGCAAAGGGTTGCGTTTGGCACTTCCGGCCATCGCGGTTCGTCGTTGAATCTGGCGTTCAACGAATGGCACATCCTGGCGATCACCCAGGCGATTTGCCTATATCGCAAGTTGAAGAACATCGTCGGTCCGCTATATCTTGGCATAGATACGCACGCGCTTTCGGTTCCGGCCTGTGCGACTGCGCTGGAGGTATTGGCGGCAAACGGAGTTGAAGTCATGCTCGCCGAAGGCGATGAATATACGCCGACACCGGTAATTTCCCATGCGATCCTGCATTACAATCGCGCTCGCACGACCGGACTGGCCGACGGGATTGTCATCACACCCTCGCATAATCCGCCGCATGACGGTGGCTTCAAATATAATCCCCCAAACGGCGGGCCGGCGGACACGGGCGTCACCGGCTGGATCGAGGCCAAAGCTAATGAACTATTGGAAGCGCGGCTTTCGGGCGTGAAGCGAATTCCTTACAAGCAGGCTTTGCATGCTGCGACGACGCATCGGCACGACTACGTCACCGCCTACGTCAATGACCTTGGCAACGTGATTGATATGGACATCATTCGCGGCGCAAAACTGCATCTGGGCGTTGATCCGCTCGGCGGAGCCGGCGTCCATTACTGGGAGCGGATCGCGGAGCGGCATGAGTTAGGACTGACGGTGGTCAGCAAGGTGGTTGATCCAACTTTCAGCTTCATGACGGTGGATTGGGATGGGCAGATTCGCATGGATCCTTCTTCGACTTATGCAATGCAACGACTGATTGGCTTGAAGGATAAATTTGATCTTTCTTTCGCCTGCGACACCGACCACGACCGGCATGGCATAGTGACCAAAAACGATGGTTTGCTGCCGCCCAACCACGATCTCTGCGCGGCAGTTTTTTATCTGTTTGCAAACCGGCCAAGATGGTCCCCATCGGCGGCCGTTGGAAAAACCATCGTGAGCAGCCAGATGATTGACCGGATCACCACCAAACTCGGCCGGAAGCTCTTTGAAGTGCCGGTGGGTTTCAAATGGTTCGTGGCCGGCTTGCTCGACGGCTCGCTGGGATTTGTGGGCGAGGAAAGTGCAGGTTCGGTTTTCCTGCGTCTGGACGGGACCGTCTGGACGACGGACAAAGATGGTATTGTCCCGTGTTTATTGGCCGCCGAAATGACCGCGCGGACGGGTTGCGATCCCGCCAACATCTATCGCACCTTCAAAGGTGAGTTTGGCGAGTCGTTTTATGAACGCGTTGATTCCCCAGCCACGCCGGAACAAAAAATATGTCTGGCAAATCTCTTGCCTGGTCAGGTCACAAATACCGAGTTGGCGGGTGAAAAAATCCTGACCATGCTTTCACGAGCACCGGGTAATGACGCGCCCATTGGTGGATTGAAAGTTGTTGCCAAAAGCGGCTGGTTCGCGGCCCGTCCGTCCGGCACCGAAAACATTTACAAGATTTATGCCGAGAGTTTTCAAGGTGCGGATCATCTGCGCCGGATTCAGGAGGAAGCACAAATAATCGTGAGCAACGCCATCGCTCCAGCAGCAACTTCCGCCACTGATTCCATGAATAAATAATGAAATGATCTGTCTCTGATCAGGGTGAAACTTCGTCCTTTAAGCGAGTGATCAGTATTTATCCTGAATTAAAAAACTGAAAATGTATGAACGAATAAACATCAGTCAGTTAGCCATGCCACCGTCCGCGGCCAAAGCAGAGCCGAAACCTGACCTAATAGCCGACGCCAAACCGACTGGCAACGCTGAGTTGAAGCCGGATGCCAAAGTGAAAGCCAAGCCTCACACGAAAGGGAAACCTGCGGCCGAGGTGTCACCGCAACTCGTAAAAAAAGCCCATGGATTTTATGAGCAATTAGGCCGTGACGATGTTTGTGCCGTTGAAGCTGCAGATCAGGCGAAGCAAAAGATTCCCGAAGTGGAAACCAAAAAATGAGCTGGCGCAAACCATGTGCCTGACACAGTTGAAAGAATGCAGATGAATATCAAATCAAAGGATTTCCGCGTGCATCCCGGAGCCAACGTCAAACTCGATAAATGGCCTACGACTTTGAAGCCGTTTTGCAAATCGAAGAAGCGATATGAAAAGCTCCTGGAAGAACACGTTGAAGCATTGAGCGTGTTGCAACAACTTCACTATGCCTCCCACCGCTACGCGTTGCTGCTGATCTTTCAGGGGATGGACGCCAGTGGAAAGGACGGCGCCATCCGGCACGTCATGTCCGGGGTCAATCCACAAGGCTGCGAAGTTTTCAGTTTCAAACAACCGACCGCCGACGAACTGGAGCATGATTTTCTCTGGCGCACGAACCGTCATCTGCCGGAACGCGGGCGGATCGGCATTTTCAATCGTTCTTATTACGAGGAAGTGCTGGTGGTCCGGGTGTATCCAGAAATTCTCCGCAGTCAGGGGCTGCCGGAAGAGTTGCGCGACGAAAAAAGCATCTGGCAGGAGCGGTATCGGTCCATTACGGATTTGGAGCAGCACCTGCATCGCAACGGCACCAGAACATTTTCAATTTGCACCGCGCCCGTTACACCCTCAAATTGGTCATGTGGGAAAGCACGATGGACGCATGACAAAGCCACTGACATAAACCATGGACACTGTTGCCACCCAATTTGGGGAAGTCACGTTGCTGGCGCCACCGCCGGAACTGGTGCAGGCCATCCGCGACTTCCTGCCGTTCGGCTTGATCCACAACGATCCACCGGAGCAGGGAGCGGACTACGGGTTGGTCATGCAGTGCGGCGAACTGGAACTGCTGGGCGTGCGGCAGCAACCCGAAGACGCTTCCTATGAGCAGTGTCTTCGCGCGCAGGAGGACAACAACATCCTGATTGCCCACAGCGTGGCCGGCTATCTGAAGGCTGGCTTCGCCGGCCTGTTTTTGCCCTGCACATACTTGACCACCAAGAAGCGCCCGCTGTTTCAATCGGGCATCGCCTATTTTGGGTATCCCTCGCCGCACGGCCGGGAGAGCCATGAATTTACCTTCGGGAGCACCTTTGACGGCCAGTTTGGCCACGGCTTCACAGTAATGGCGACGGAGTTCATGCGCGCCCTGACGCAGAGTTCGGCGGCCACCGGCATTCCGCTGCCGCCGCCGAAGGGGCTGAATGTTCGTTACCGCCGGCAACTGGGCTATTTGGAATTTGGCTTCCTGCTGGTCGGCTCGCAGGTGGTCTGCCTCAAGACACGGATTGCGGACAACGATCTCGCCTGGACGGCGCTGCGGGAGACGGGCATCACCACCGTTTTCCATCTGCCCTGCCTGCCGGCGGCCATTGAGGAGGCGCAACTGCCGCTGGCCAAACCGTCCGGGGCTGGGGAGGCCAGTCTCCGCCCGGAATCCGGTGTGTCTTCAGGCACTGCCAGCACGTCATCGCCGTCCTGACCGCTACAACGACACCCACCCACAACGGCATTTTAATTCAGTCAATTTATTAATGCGAAACCATTTGGCCGTTTGGTTGTTTCATCATTAAAATTGCTTCATGACAACACCCTCCCTTGAAACCGCCAAGGAAACTTACAAAAAAATTGCCGGCAACATCGCCCTGATCATGCGGGGGCAGGATGTCGCCACGCGGCATCTGCTGGCGGCGATGGCGGCGGGCGGCCATGTTTTGCTGGAGGATTTTCCCGGCACCGGCAAAACGACGCTGGCCAAGGCGCTTGCCAAATCCATTCATGCGCAGTTCAAGCGGCTACAGTTCACGCCGGATCTGTTGCCGTCAGACATTCTTGGCGTATCCGTTTTCAGCCAGCGCGACCAGCAGTTTAGTTTCCATGAAGGCCCGGTGTTCACGAACATCCTGCTCGCGGATGAAATCAACCGCGCCTCGCCGCGCACACAGTCGGCCTTGCTAGAGGCCATGGGCGAGGCCCAGGTCAGCGTCGAAGGCGAGCGGCGGAATCTGCCCGAACTTTTCTTTGTCATCGCCACCCAAAACCCGGTGGAATTTCGCGGCACCTATCCGCTGCCGGAGGCGCAGATGGATCGGTTTGCGATGCAGTTCACCCTTGGTTATGTGCCGCCACAGGAGGAGGTCGCCATCCTCACCGCGCAGGAACACAATCATCCGATCGACGAACTGAAGCCGGTTGTGTCGCTCGCGGAGGTCATCGCCTTGAAACGCGCGGTGGAGAACATCCGTATCAGCAATGAAATCAAACGCTACGCGGTGGATCTGGTGGCGGCGACCCGCACCGCCAGCGGCGTGCAACTCGGCGCAAGTCCGCGCGCGTCCATCGCGCTCATGAAAATTGCGCAGGCCGAGGCGTTGTTTGACAACCAGGAATTTGTCACCCCGGAGCAAATCCAAAAACTCGCCGTGCCGGTCATCGCGCACCGGCTGGTGCTGGAACCGCAGTCGCGCTTTTCGGGCGTGACGGCGCGCGGCGTGGTCGAGGATGCCCTCAAAAAACTGCCTGTGCCGGCGTGAGACTCATTTACAAGCTGATTTATTGGAACTACCACGCCACGACCGGCGTTTGGTATTGGGCGCGGCGGCACTTCACGCTGGCGGGCTTGTGCGTGGCCGGCGGCTTTCTGCTCGCGGGCGTGACCGGCCTCGACATCGAGAACACCGTGATTTACCAGTCGTTCGCGCTGCTGCTGGCGTTTTTAATGATGGCGTTCGCCGGCAGTTTTCTTTTCGGCGCCAATTTTTCCGTGACGCGCTCGCTGCCGCGCTTCGGCACCGCCGGCCAGCCGCTGAAATACCGCGTCACCGTGAAAAATTTGACGGCAAAACCGCAAGTTGGTTTGACGCTGCTGGAAGAACTCGCCGATTCGCGCCCAAATTTCGACGACTGGCTCGCGTTTCAACTCGCCGAAAGCCGGCGCGTCCGGCCATTCCGCGTGGCGCAACGTCGCCGGAAAAATCCATTCCGGCTGGCGAATGTGAAAAACGCCGAAGTCCCGCCACTGCCTCCGCGCGGTGAAGCAGAAGCAATCGTGGAATTGCTACCATTGCGGCGGGGCATATTGCACCTCACCGGCGTTTCACTCGCGCAACCGGATCCGCTGGGGTTATGTCGTGCCCTGCGAAAATTTTCCGCGCCACAGGCCGTTTTGATTTTGCCGAAGCGTTATCCGTTGCCGCCCATCGCGCTGCCAGGCGCACTGCGCTACCAGGAGGGTGGGGTGGCACTCGCGGCGAATGTCGGGCGCAGCGAGGAATTCGTCGCGCTGCGCGATTACCGCCACGGCGATCCGCTGCGGCACATCCACTGGCGGAGCTGGGCGAAAACCGGCAAGCCGATCGTGAAGGAATTTGAGGACGAATTTTTCGTGCGCCACGCGTTGGTGCTGGACACGTTCGACAACGAGCCGAACAGCGAAATTTTGGAGGAGGCGGTGTCCGTCGCCGCCTCGTTCGCCTGCACGGTGCTGACGCAGGAATCGCTGCTCGACCTGCTGTTTGTGGGCAACCAGTCGTATTGCTTCACCGTCGGCCGCGGCTTGGCACATGCGGACCAGATGCTGGAAATCCTGGCGGCAGTAAAAAATTGTGCGGACAAAAAGTTCGAGGTGTTGGAGCAGTTGGTGTTGAACCACGTCTCGCTGGTCAGCGGCTGCATCTGCGTGCTGCAACGCTGGGACGAGCCGCGCCGCAAGTTCGTCCAAAAGCTCAAGACGCTCGGCGTGCCGCTGCTGGTGCTGATCATCGTGCCGGCGGGCGGCGGCATTTCCGGGGCGGGCGGCGAACTGGTGGACGCGCCGGGAATAATCCGTGTTTTGGAAATCGGAAAAATCGCGGAAGAACTGGCGAAATTAAAATGAAGCTGCCGCCTTTTCTGCTGCTCGCAACACTGGCCTTTTGGGGCTGGCAGTCCGGGCTTTTGTGGGTCGGCATCGCGCTCGGCGCCGTGCTGGAATGCGCGCGGTTTATCAAGGCGCGCTTTGACCTGGCGGACGAGGATTTCCGGCGCATCAGAAATCTCTGCATCGTGCTCATGCTGGCGGTCGCCGCGATTGTCTTCACGACGAATGACGAAGGCGGCGGCGTGTTGAGCAATCCGTCTGTCACCAACGCCAGCAATGCCAGCGTCCACACCGCAACGACGCTGCTGCGCTGGCTGCCGATGACTTTCTTTCTGCTCGTCGCCGCGCAAAAATTCAGCGAACGCGGCGGAATTCCGCTGTCCGTTTTTTCGCTGGCTTCCCCGCGCCGGCGGCGGAAGGCTGGCGAAACGACCACGCCGCGCGATCTGGACGTTTCGTATCCGTATTTCATCATGTGTCTGTTTTCGGCAGGGTTCCACCAGAACCAAGGCACGCACACTTATTTCTGGGGACAATTTGTTTTGCTCGCGTGGGCACTCTGGCCGGCGCGCTCGCGGCGGTTTGGGCTTTATGCCTGGCTTGCGGCCATGACCTTGGCGGTTGCGCTCGGTTACAGCGGCGCACGCGGCATTGGCTTGCTGGTGCAGGCGAGCCAGAGCTTCAACGTGCAATTCATGCAATGGATGCTCAAGCCAAAGACCGACGCGAGACAAAGCATCACCTCGATGGGGCGCATCGGAAAACTCAAGCTTTCCCCACGCATCGTCATCCGGCTGGAGCCACAAAACGGCAGCCCCGCGCCGACGTATCTGCGCGAAGCCACTTACCGGAGCTATCAGTCGCGCGACCAGGCCTGGCAGGCTGGTTCGGCGGGAAACGAATACGATCCCAAGTATCCCGAATCCGGCGGCGTAAACTGGATATTGCTGCCGGGCGTGACGAACAATTCCGCCGCCCGCATTGCCTGCTATCTCAACGGTTGGGACACAGAGTTGAAAGTGCCGGAAGGCTTGCTGCCGTTGCCCAGCGGTTGCAGCCGGCTGGAAAGACTGCCGGCCTTGGCACTCAAAGTGAACCGCCTCGGCGCGGTGCTGGCGAGCGGACCGGGTCTGGTGATTTTCAACGCGCGCTTCGGTCCCGGCGCGACGTTCGATTCACCGCCAGATGCCGGCACAAATCTTCTCGATTCGCTCGTGCCATCCACCGAAACCGCCGCGCTCGACCGGGTTATTTCCGAAATGAAGCTTTCCGGCGCGGACGAAGAACACAAGTTGCAGGCCGTCCAAAGCTTCTTCGCCAACAAATTCACCTACAGCACTTGGCAAGGCCGCGATAAACTGGCGACGACCAACGAAACGGCGTTGGCAAGGTTTCTGTTGAGCAGCCGCAGCGGTCATTGCGAATACTTCGCCACCGCCACGGTGCTGCTGCTGCGCGAACTCCATATCCCCGCGCGCTACGCCGTCGGCTATGCCGTCCACGAAACCAGCGGCAAAGGCTACGTCGTCCGCGAACGCGACGCCCACGCGTGGTGCCTCGCATGGGACAGCCGGGAAAAAATCTGGAAGGATTTCGACACCACGCCCGGCTCGTGGATCGCCGCCGAGGAACAGCGCGCCTCGGCGTGGCAATGGCTGTCGGATGGCTGGTCGTGGCTGCGGTTTCAGATCGCCAAGTTCCGCTGGGGACAGACGAACCTGCGCCAATATATTTTGTGGGGCTTGGTGCCAGTGATCGCGGTGCTGCTGTTCCAAATCATTTTTCGTCGGCGCAAACGGAAGGCGACAGCGCTGAATAAAAATTCCGGCGAAAAGATTTTTTGGCCGGGACTGGATTCGGAATTTTACCAGCTCGAAACCAAACTCACCGTGCGCGGCGTGCCGCGCCAGACCGGCGAACCGCTCGCCGACTGGCTGGAGCGGGCGCTGGCCGAACCCGCCCTCGCCGGTTTACGCGCACCGCTGCGCGAGATTTTGCGGTTGCATTACCAGCACCGATTTGATCCGCACGGCTTGGACGAGGCCGGCCGAAAAATGCTCGCCCAAAAAACCCGCGAATGCCTGGAGTCGCTGGCGCGTCTCGGAAGCTGAAATTTTAAGCGTGCCGGACATTCCGGTTATGTGTGGCGCGCGACAAACCGAGGCCATCACACAAAGCTTCAGGAACGCCGCATGTCCCGCGCCGAGTCGAAGCTAGTGACTCTGCAAGCCGTTGGGAGTTGATTAAGGGTAATGCCTATGGCCAGCCAAAATTCCGATACTTGTCAGGGATGCCAACTTGTTGTTAACGTCATCTCATTCGCCCGGAAAAATAAGTTGCCAATGAATAATTGAAATTTTTCCGGCCGATGACGGTTGAACCTTTCGGGATGTTTGCGAAAAAATCTAAACCAGGAATCCACCATGAATGAGATTTCACCAAAAGAGGTCAGCGCTTTGCATGGCCGCATTACGCAAGAGCTAAACAAGGTCATCGTCGGCTCCGCACTCGTTTTGGGCGTCGGTTTGTTTGCCATCTGTTATAATCTATGGCCGTCCCAAATTCCGGCGAGAGCTGCATAGTCAAATCTAGCATGAAACGCAGGCAAATTATTCTATTGCTGTTGATCGTCCTGGCCGCCGGCCTGGTGACGGTCATTTATTTTTCCATCAATCATCCGCCCGGTGCGGCCAAGTTAAAAGCGTTCAACACCCATTGGAAGAACCTGAAGCCGCCCGGCGGGATCGTCACCGCGCTGGCGCGGGATGAGGCGGGCAATGTGTGGGTGGGCACGGAGGAACATGGCGTCTGGCGGTTTAATCCCAGCCTGGCCGCCGACGCGCAGTGGACACAGTTCACGACTACAGACGGCTTGGGCGACGATTATGCCTACAGTCTGGCCGTGGACAAGCAGAGCCGCATCTGGGTGGGCCACTTGAGCCACGGAGTCTCGGTCTTTGACGGCACGAACTGGAAAAACTATGATGTGCCCAACGGCCCAATCGGCGAGCGCATTTTCAAGATCGCGGTCTGTCCCGTGGACGGCGATGTATGGCTGGGCACGAGCGCCGGGCTGACCCGCTATTCGGCCAGCCAAGACGAATGGCGACATTATACGCGGGCCAACGGTTTGCCGGCGAACCAGGTGGACGCCATCGCCTTTGACGCCAAGGGAAACATATTTATCGGCACCCAATGCGACGGCATTGCGATGGCCCGCCGGGAATCGGGTTATCGCACCTGGAAACTCGCGCCAGCGGCGGATGAAAAAAATCCCGCGTTCGTCGGCTCCGGCGTGCCGTCAAAATTGATCAACGATCTGCTGGTGACCAAGGACGGAACCGTTTACGCCGCCACGGACGGCGGGCTGGCCTGGAGCCGGGACAGCGGAACAACGTGGAATTTTCGGCACGGCAAGGATTTTGCGGACAAGGTGAAGGGACTGGCGGGCGGCCCGCCGAAAGATTGGCCAGTTACGGACGCGCCGAACAATTTGTTGCCGGAAGACTATGTGACATGCCTCGCGGCCGACAGCCGGGGCCTGGTCTGGCTCGGGTTTCGGGAGCGGGGCCTGCTGGCGTTGGACGGCAATACGCAGTCGGAAATTTTGGCGTTGCCGCCGAAGGCCGCCGGCAAGGCGGAGGATCTCCACGCCATCCTGCCATGGCCGGCGTTTCATCCCTGGCTGGCCAGTTATGGCGGCGGCCTGTGGCGGGCGGACGGGTCGTCAGGAAGCGCCGCCGGCTTGACGGGCGATGTCGGCAAGCCTGCCGCCCGCCCGGCCACGGTGGGAGGTTTTCCGACGCCGGCAGCCGCCCCGGATTTGGCGGAGCTGAATGCGCTGCTGCAGGAGGCGGAATCCGTGTCCGCCGTCAGGCTGACGAACGGCGCCGTGGTCGCCTTGGAAGACGACTGGCGGACGGAAGGCGCATGGCAGGGCCGTTACGGGCGGTTTTGGATCGTGCTGTGCGCCAACTGGGCGCCCAAGAGTGATCTTTGGGGTGCCGGCTGGGACGTGATGTATGACGCGCGGATGGGGTTGAACCACGGATCCGGCGATTCGATGCGGTCTTGGATTCAATGGCTGGCGACCAAAGACAACCGCTGTCTGGAAATGTCGCCCACCTATCTGCACAGCCGGGTGTTGAGAAAAGACACGACGTGGGACGTGAACCGCCGCGAATCCGAATGGAATGACAACGGCGGGGCGTATCCGATGACCATGGACGGGCCACATATGTATTGCTCATTGAGCATCCCGGCGGGGCTGTTTTACCTGTCACTATATGATATGAACAAGGACGGCCATGAGGGGAACAACCGGTTTCGGGATTATCAGGTTTCCATCCGTCCGCATCCGGGGCGAACATCTCTGGACGAGCATCACGGAAACACCACGGTCATGCGTTCGTTTTACGACATCGTGGAATTCGACCAGAAACAGGAACTGGCCCACGCGCGGATACAGGATTTTTGGGGCGGCGTCTATAAACGATTTCTGGTGCGCGGCCCGACGAAGTTGACGGTGCAGATCAACCGTAATGATTCGTTCAATACGATGCTGTCCGGCGTCATGCTGGATCTGGTGGATGAACTGCCGCCGCCATATTACTGCACCCGGCAGGAATGGGAATCCAAACCGGCCGGTGACGCGGAGGGAAATGCGGTTGCCTTCGTTGCCGCCACAAATGCGGCGGCAGCGGCGCAACGGCTGGCGGCGGCCTTGGCTGCCATGCCCCCAAAAAATGAGACGTGGTGGGCGGAGAACAAGCGGCTTTTTTACCTGCCGTTATTGCGCTGGCAACTGGCGGCCACCGGCGAAACCAAGTCGCCAGCACTGGCGACGAGCTTTTATGAGCTGAACCTGTTTGACGATTGGGAGAAGCGGCTGCAACAGCAGGGCATCGTCAGCACGCGGAAAATTGAGCAGGCCCAGCGCTGGGATGGCGTGACGTATTCCTGCGCGGGCATGGGCAACCAGATGATTTCCGCCTACGTCAAGGCGCACCCGCCGGTTTCTTCGAAGCAATAAAGAACCCTGGATTTTGCAAACGCCAGCGGCTTAGCCAGCCACGACACATATTTACCGAGATCAAGACCAAGGCGACCATGTAATCCAACTGTCTCTTTGTCTCCGCCGGGAGACAATCCACATGCAGACCGGATCGCAACTTACTCCCACCTTTAACTGACCCATTAGCCAGCGAGCCGATGAAGTATCAGGATGGCCTGGAATGGATCGCAACGGCACCGCCAGCGCATCGGCTGGATACCGGGGCGCCGCCATGTGAACTCGACCGGGGATGATTGCCAAATCAAGTTGAGGAGTTGAACGAGTTCTTGGAATCAATTCCCAGCGCATGAGCTTCATCGCTGGCCGAATCCAGTCGATATTTATTGGGGGACGGTCTTCGCGTCCTGTTTTTCCAACTCAACCGACTTGTCAATCTGTGCCTGAAACTGCTTTTGGTAGGCCACCGGATCCACTTGGATGCCGCCGCCGGGCATGATGATATTTCGTGGATATTCGCCGCCAATCCAACGAAGATTTTTCATCAGCCGTTTTTGGTCAAATGAGCCCGAACCAACTTCCACCTGCTGGCCGTCAATTGGAATTCTTTCCCGCCCACCGATGCCAAGTTCGCAGAGGGTTTGCCAGTCCGCTGGCCTGCCGGTTTGGTTTGGCCGTGCGGGTTTTAAGTCGTCCAGCTTGATGTTTAAAGTCTGCCAACCATCTGTATGCGCATAGGGAACGACAACATAAAATTCACCATCCACCTTGTCGTTGCCATATTGTCTGTATTCGTTGAAATAAAAGGCGAACACGATGGCTCCGCCGCGGGCGTCATCGACATCAACCGCCAGCTCCGCCTCATTTGGCCCGCGCCATTTCGGATCCTTGATTTTGCGGGTGACAATTTGGTGCCATGCTGGGTTATTCTTTTCCAACTCATACCAGTCCTGAAGATTGGCAAAATCGGCCTGGATCAATCGCTCCGCACAATCCGTGGCTTTCACGCCCGCCGCCTTGACCTGGTCGGCTTCAAAACCCACCAGCTTGGAACTTAGCAAATAATCCTTGTCCGGATTACTTGCCCACGGAGGTCCAACCAGATGAACATCGGGAAAGTGGTAATACACATTGGCCATGCAATACAACGGCATTTCACTTGAAAGCAACGGGAGCTCCGCCGTCCAGGTGTTGCCGTTGCGGGTGGCTTGGGCGCTCCGCCAAAAGCGAAACTGCCCATTGGGATCGAGCGAATAATAAATGACCGCCCGGTCAATCGTCTCCGGCGCATCCGGCTTCAACGTGGCGATCGGAATCTGGTTGGGCCCGTTTAAGTCCACTTGCAGGCCGGGCGTTTGCGGCATCTTGAAATCACCCTTCAAATATTCTTCAAACCAAAGATAGTCATCAAACGCCGCCGCCGCTTCGTGCCGGTGGTTCAGGTGGGGTGAAATGGCAAAGGCCGCGCGCTGGCTGCCGATGTGCGCCCAATTCATGAACAATTCGTCAAACAGCCCGTTGAAATCATTCTGCGGCCCCATGTAAAGGATGGGGCAGGTGATGTCCTTGACGTAGCTTGCTTCATCAATCAATGACTGGTAAATCTGGCTGTTATTCTTGGGCCGCGCCGCGTTTCCTTTCCGCGCATACAATTCATCGGGAGCGCCGCCGACTCCGCCGCACGACGGCACCGCCGCCTTGATGCGTTGGTCACAGCCCGCGAGCATCACCGTTAGCGTCCCACCCATGGAATGTCCGGTTGCTCCGATCTTTTGGGCATCAACGCACTCCTGCTTCTGTAAAAAACTGACGGCGCGCTTGGCGGCCAGCGTGATCAGATACCAGTTGTTGTTTCGGGGCGATTCAAAAGCGTCAACCGTCTTGCTGTCGGGAGCGCATGAAGCGTAATGGTCATTATGATTTTGGGTCGGATCCACCGCCCCCCAATCAGTTCCCGGATCGTTGGTTTCCTGATCCGCCATCTTCTTGCCGCCCCAATTAATGGAAATGGCTGCGTAACCATTCCTAGCCGAAGCAATGACCGTTTCCTTCTGTGCCGTTTGCCCGCCGCCGTGCATATGCAGAATCGCCGGCATTTTTGCCGTCCACTTGGTTGGGAAAGCATAGTATGCCCCCATCCTGGCTTTGACTCCCTTAAATGTGCCAACCGTGTAGGTAACCATCCGCAGGGTTATGCCATCTTGCTGCCATTCCTTGACCACCCGCACATCCAGCGGCTCCTTGTCCGGATCAAAACTACCATAAAGTTCGGAGATGTTTTTCGGCAACCGGTCGCTGGACAATGGTGGAAGCGTTTCCGCTGACGCCATTCGGGAACAACCCAGAAGCAGGGCACAAAGAATTAAGTTGGTATATTTCATGGTGGTATTTTTTTGAAATTAGTGTCGCAGCGGCTGGTGCAACGCATTGCGGCGCGGTGGGTGGTCAATCTTTTGCATTTGGGATCCAGCGTAAATTCTGGAATTCCGGTTTGGCTCCCTGCCAGTCGGTTCCGAGATCCAGTTTCTTTTCCGTGTCGCCATCTTTTGAACGCAAAGTCTCCTTGTCACCCAGACGCAGTTCTTTGACCCCTTTCCAGTCGGGAAGCGATTTGCCAGCGGCATCGTGGAAATTGGCGGGTGACAAAACAATCTTCTGCCATTTCATTCCGCCGGTAAGCGGAATTTCAGCGGCGTAATTATCCAGTCCCATCACCAGCTTGTTCGGCTGCTGGGAGCGCGCTTCCAGCGCGAGTGTGGCCGATGCCGGCGGCAGCCATTTTGGGTCGTAAAGCTTGTGGGTTTTCCGCGCCCAATTGTCCGTCAGGTCATAGGTGAACCATTCCTTCTGCCAGTCTTTTCCAAAAGCCTCGATAAGTAGCGATGGTTTGTCCGTTGCCTTCACGCCGGCTGCTTTCAGTTGTTCCGGCGAGGCGATCAGCATCTTTGAAGCGAGGTTGAACTGCGTCGCGGTGTAGGTCGCGTAATAATATCCGGCACCGGTGACCGGCGCGGCCAAGGGATACAATACGTTGGCATAGACCCAGAGCGGCTTGGCGACAGTGAGCAGGGGCAATTCGGCCGTCCAAACTTTGCCGTGCTGAATGGCTTTGGCATGATGCCAGAAGCGGTTCATGGCATTGTTCATATCTTCTTTTTCCCCGTCGTTCGGGCCTTGCTGGGTGTAATAAATATCCACCGCCAAGACGGGTTTGGCAGCATCCGGCTGGACGGTAAATGACGGAATCGCATCGGAAGTCTTTAGCTCCAAGGCGGCGCTGGGCGTCGCCGGAAATTGGAAGGCTCCTCTCAAATACTGGTCAAACCATAACGGGCCGGCGACTTCGTATGCCGCCAGATCCTGATGGTTTCCATGCGGTGAACAGGTTGCCCGCCAGTCCGGGCTCTTGATTTCCGCCAGCGCCTTTTGCAGGTCGTTGATGTGACCATGAAAATCATTGGCCGGGCTGAGAAAAATGATGGGACAAGTGATGCGCTTGAGGTACTGATCGTCGTTGATGGTGGCACGATACAACACGCTCTCATTTGCCCGGTCACTTAGTCCGCCGCAGGAAGGTGCGGCGGCCTTGACCCGTGAATCCGCTCCCGCTGTCATCACGGTGATTTTGCCGCCCATGGAATGGCCATAGACTCCGAGCTTCTGAGCATCTACTTCCGGCTGCTGTTCCAGAAAGGTCAAAGCCCGCCGCGCGCCCAAGGCGCAAAGGAACCAGGGATTGTTGCGGGGCGAATCCACCGCATCCAGCGTCCAGGATGCCGGGCTCACGTTGGCAAAGGCGTTCTTCTCGTTTCGACAGGGCGCATGATAAGCATCAAGCGCGCCCCAGTCAGTCGTAAATTTGTAGGCCGGGTCATTGGTTTTTCCATCCCAGAAGAGTTTTACGATGTCGTTGTTTACCTGATAGTCCGGCGCGCTGATTCTACCCGCCCAAGCCAATGATATGGTGGCATAGCCGCGTTTGGCGTTGGTCAGCGGCGCTTGGTAGTCCGCAAACTGTCCGCCGCCGTGAATCTGAACCAGGCCGGGAAGCTTCGTGCCGCCTTTGGGAAACCCGTAAACGGCGGCCATCATCGCTTTTTGCCCCTTGAAAATCCCGATGCGGTAGCGGACGATTCGCAACACCACGCCGTCCTGCTCCCATTGTTTGAGCACCTCGGTCTCCAGCGGTTCTTTTGCCGGGTCGTAGCCGGCCCACAACTCTTCGAAACTCTTGGGTGCTTGACCATCTTTCAGTGGTGGAAGCGTTTCGTCGGCATGCCCCAAAGAACAGATTGACACCAAAAAGTACAAAAGGAGGTTGGAATATTTCAAAACAGGCTTCATTTCTGGAAAAAGTAAAGAAATTCTTCCTGTCTAGCCATACGGCATTTGCCTAATGCCACAAAGCGGTTACGCCCTTCCCAGTAATGGCCTCCCGAAGTTGCGCCAGAAATGAGGGCACGATCTTGTATGGATCATAATTGCCACCACCGAGCGGAGATAATGGCCACCTGCCTAATCTACTCTACTTTGAACCAGACAACGGCACGCCGCGCCAGGCGGACGCCCAGACAGAAGGCGTTGGCCCCATCACAAAAGCAAGCGAGCCTCCGGCCATGATTTGCGAATAGGTGATGCAAGGATTGTTGAGCGGAGCGCCGTTCAGCTTGGCTGACTGGATGTATTTGTTGGTTGCAGATTTATTTGAGGTGGTAATCGTAAAGGTGCGGCCATTCGGCACATTAAGCGTCAGCCTGCCAAACACCGGGCTGCCGATCATGTAAATGCCGGAAGCGGCATTGACCGGATAAAACCCCATGTTTGCAAAAAGCAACCAGGAGCTTGTCTGGCCGCAATCGTCATTGCCGGGAAGTCCCCCTGGCGTATCGTCAAAGTTGGTCAAGGCCGCACGCGCCAGGCTTTGACATTTCCAAGGCTCGCCGCTGAAATCGTAGAGATAGGGATAATGGTTTCCCGGCTCGTTGTTGACCAGAGCGCTCAAGTCGGTGGTTCTCTTGTCCAGGCTGGCGTTGAAATTACTTGTGCCGCCCATCAAGTTGATCAGGCCGGGCACATCCTGCATCACGCAAAAGTCATACATATTCTGTCCTCCTTCACTCCATCCGAAATTGGCCGGAGCCCATGTTCCATCGGCATACCGGGAATTCATTTCGCCGGTTTCGTGATTGAACACATTCCGGTAGTTCTGGGAACGGTCGAGGAAAAAATGATGGTCATTGGTGTTGCCGACGGCTTTGGCCACTTGTGCCACGCACCAGTCGTCGTAGGCACCTTCCAACGTGCAGGAGGCCGCGCGTGCCGTCCAATTTTCGGCGACATAGCCATATTGTTTGTAATATGTCAGACCTTCGCGCGCGGAATACGGTTGCCCTTGGGAACGGTCCGGCCATTTATGCGTTGTGTCTCCGTTGGGCGGAGTCATCGCGTCCTTATAGACCGCCGCGTAAGCCAGGTTGTAATCAAATCCGCTGAACCCTTTGTTGACGGCCTCCGCAACAATGGAATCGGCGGGCGTGCAAAGCATGATGTCCGTGTAGGAGGGATTCGGCCATTTGGGCATCCAGCCGCCTTCTTTGAAATCATTTAACAACGCCTGAACAATACCGTTGACCCGTTCGGGGCAAAAAATGGTGATAAAACTGTTCTCCGAACGGAATATATCCCAGCCTGAATAATCGGTGTAAGCAACGCCATCGTGAACTTGGTCATCAAAGGCGCTGTAATAACGGCCATCTTCGGAGAACATTCGCGGATACAGCATACAATGATACATTCCGGTGTAAAATTGCGTTATTTGACTTTTGGTTCCGCCTGAAATCGAGACCTCGCTCAATTTTTGATTCCAAATCTTTTTAAGCCTGGTTTCGACTCTGTTGAAATTCCAATTCGGAATTTCCTTATTCAAATTGGCGCGTGCCTGCTCAATGCTGATGAATGAAGTTCCTACTTTGACTTCGACGACTTCATTTGCTGCCGTGGTGAAAGCCGCATAGGCACCGACGTTGTCAGCCGTCGTGTTCGTCGCGCCAGAATGGACACGCGTTCCCTGATAAACGCCGAAGTTTGCAAACGGCTTGCTGATTTGAATCACATAGTATCCCTTGAAGTTCGGCAACTGTAAGGTGGTATATTTGGCATCCATACGGTCGGGGTTGAAACCGGTGATTTCCTGTGCGGCGGGGTTGACTGTGGTATTGCCGGTTACGCCCGTCCGGGTTGATTCCACCACGATGCTGGAGTTGGTGTTTTGTGGATAAGTGAAGCGCATGATTGCGCAATGTTCCGTGGCCGTTATTTCTCCCTTGATCTTGCGCGACGCCCCGGCATCCATCAAAACAGAACAATAATAAGGAGTTGTCGTTTCATCATTATGCAAGAATGGCAGCTTGCGCCCAGCCTCCGATGTCTTGATGGCATCCACTTCGGGCATCAACGTGACATAACCATAATCTCCCATCCATATCGCCGGTTGATGCGTTCCCGTGAAACCCAAAATGTCCGTGTCCGCATAATTATAGGATGTGGCGCCGATTCTGTCCCGGCGCGTTTGTGGCGTCCAGCTCGTCATTGCAAACGGCGGTTCGACAAACGGCATGGTGCCGCCATATTCCGTCCCGTTGTCGCTGGGAACATCGGCCGTGCCTATGTAAGGATTGACATAATCCACGTTGCCCGCCCGCACCAACTGAAAGGACACCGCAAGGAACGCCAAAATAAATCGTCTCAAACTTACATTCATATTTTCATGTTTTGAAAGTGTGATCCACGCCAATCACTCAACAGATTCTCACCCAAATCAGTCAGACCCAGTGCCGCATAGAGTTCGCGGCAACCCAAGACCCGCCGCACAGAAGGGCAGGAAAGATGCCCTTATGATAAAATCGTGTCTTTTAAGTTTAAAGTTTGTTTTCCATTTTTCCTTATTCAGGACTGGTTCCGGTCTTCTGGCCGTCCCTGAATTGTTTCCAGTATTCTTCCTTGAAGGGATTGACCTTGGGGGCGGTTTTGTAGGCGTCTTCATTCACCAGATCCGGCAGAATTGTTGTCCACCATTGGTCGTAGGCCGCCGACAATGGCTTGACCACATCGGGCTGCCGGGCGGCAATGTCATTGGTCTGCCCGGGATCCTTCTTGAGATCAAACAACTGCCAATCGTTCTCATTGCGCACCAGGCTGAACTGGCTGTTGCGGATGCCGCAACCATATTTCATATATTTCTCGGGCGGCGCGCCGGGAGACATTCCGCCCCATCGCCCCACATGCGTGATGAGATTCCGGTCAGCCCACGGGGCTTGCGGATTCTTCAACAGCGGCACCAGGCTGTGCCCTTCGACCTGTGCTTTCGCTTTGGCATCCAGCGTCACCCCGGCTAGTTCAGCGAAAGTCGGAAACAGGTCAATGACCGACGTGAGTTGATCCACCGTGGCCGGCTTCAAGGTGCCCGGCCAACGCCAGAACGAAACCGCCCGCGTGCCGCCTTCCCACGCCGAGGCTTTCGAACCTCTCATCCCGGCATTGTAAATTTCACAGGCCGGGGCGTAGCCGCCGTTGTCGTTCATGAGCACGACCAATGTGTTCGTATCAATCCCCAATGACTTCAGCCTAGCCATGATGTTCCCGACGTTCTCATCAATGTTGGCCAGCATCCCGTAGAACGTGGCCACCTTGTCCGGCACTTTGCCCTCGTAGGGTTTCTTAAATTCCGGCGGACAGGAAAGCGGCTCGTGCGCCGCATTGTATGGAATGTAGCAAAAGAACGGCTGTTTGCCTTTTACTGACGACATCCACTTCAGCGCCTGCGCCGTGAAAATGTCCGTGCAAAAGCCGGTCGTCTTTTCGAACCGCCCATTGTGCTTGATCACGGGATCAAAATACTTGTTGTCCGGCACATCACCGCAACTGCCGGGGTAAGTCTGCCCGATGCCGCCGCCGCCGTGGATGAACACCTCATCGAAGCCGCGCCGGTCGGGTTGATACGCGTCCTCGTCGCCGAGATGCCATTTGCCAAAGATGCCGGTGGTGTAGCCGGCGGATTGGAGCACCTGCGCGAGCGTCACGGTCGTCAGGCTCATGCGCTCGCGTTCCAGAATCGTGTGCGTGACTCCGCTCTTGAATTCGTGGGCGCCGGACATCAAGGCGCAACGCGTCGGTGAGCAGGTTGGGCTGACGTGAAAGTCCGTGAAGCGAACGCCTTCATCGTGCATCCGATCCATCTGCGGTGTTTTGATAATGGGGTTGCCGGTGCAGGAAAAATCCCCGTAGCCCTGATCGTCTACAAGAATGACAATGATGTTAGGCCGCGTCATCAAAGGCGCGGAACCGGCCGCGTGAAGATTCACCCGAGCAGCCAGCAGCAGGCTGGCGACAAGTGCGAACGCTGCGTGCAAGCGTTGACTCGTCGGCTGGGCTTGGTTGAGTTTTATTTTTAACCCTCTTGTGTCGGTGATTGGCCGAGTCCACATCGCTTTGTGTTTCATGATTATTTTCTGGTGAGAGCCATTGGCGTGCCGGTGGTAATAAATTGAGCATCCAGCCATGGCGTGGGCGCGGATTGTTCGCTCGTCACGGTGACCGTGGCTTGGCCGGTGGGCATGACATAATTGTTTTTTTCAACCGGGAACTCTCCGAGCTGATGCCAGTTTTCGTCGAAGAGAGCTGCCTTGTCGCCGCCGGTGTATTGCAGGAACTGGCCGCTGCCAACGGCACCCTGCACGCGGAGTTGGCCGGAGCCGATGTGGACGACAGGGTTCTTTAGCGGAACGGGAATTTCGCCCAGCGCAGTGAGTTGCTCAACCTTGACCGTGGCTTTCCGGCCGGGTGGAAGTTGGCCGAAACCAATCTCGACGGTGCGGACATTTGAATAGTCAGCGCTTTTGGTTTCCATCCGCCAGCCCCAGTCGCTGCTGGCCCAGGAAACTTCGCCGTTGGGAATTTCCACATAGCGACGGCCGGTAAAATCAATCGGCAACACATAATCGCGGCGGCCAGCTTTCACCAGCAGCAACGCGCCGCTGTTGTCGCCGGTCACCCACATGCCCAATCCGCGCCGGCGGGTCATGTCCAGGGACACATTCCATGAAGGGAGCTTTTCGGTTTCACGCCGCAGGCGATTGTCCGGGTTGGAGGCCGTCAGCACGAGCGCGTCCCCATCCAGGCGGATGCCGGTGTCACCGGCGGCGTGGATGGCCTGCGCGTTGGTGGGTTGAAGTAAAACATTCCCCGCCGGGGCGTTCCCCGAAGTGGATGCAACTGCGTCATTGCCCGCGACGAAAAACTCGGTCGCAGTCCTAGCCTTTGGAGCGCTCCCGGCTTTCGCCTGTTCCGCTCGCTCTTCCGGTTTGAATCCGGGCAAGACGTGGAGGATGAACTGAAGCGGTTGCGCGGCCTCGGGATTTTCCAGCACCAGCGTTTCTCCCGGCTTGATGAATTGGCGCGGTGAAATTGCGCCGTGCTCCTGGCCATTTTGCCAAAGAATATCGCCTGTCGCGCGCGTGAGAACCCGCGTGGGAACAATTTGGTAATTGCTGCCCTCGACTTTTTTCGCCACCCAGACCACCGGCGAACAGAGATGGCCGTTAAACTTTGCTGCTTCGCCTTGGGGCTGGGCAAAGGTGTCGTTTAGGTGTTTGCGCTGTTCATCGGTCAGCAAGTTGCAGATTTCCCGCCAATTATTGAGTGCTTCCAGAAATTGGTCGGTCAAACCGTGCGCCTTGAGCGTCTGGGGCGTCACGCCGAACATCGGCTCCGGTTTGGAGATGCCCAGCGCGCCGCCATAGTTGCCCTGACTGAGCATGAAGTGCGCATCCAGCAACGTGGTCGCTGGCCGCGACGGCGTGGCGAGCGTGACCGGCACGCTGTAGTTGCCGTGGGTGTAAGCGCAACTTCCCAGCATCAGGCGGCGGGAGGAATTCAGCCGGTATTCAAACCAGGCGGCCGGCCGGCTGCCACCGCTGTCGTGGGCGGTGGTCGGGTGATCCAATGTTTCATAGACGCGGGTCGCAAATTTGCGATAGCCCCACCGGCCGTCCTGACCGTGAATTTCCGCGCCATCAAATTCCGCGTGTTCGACCACACAACGATTCAGCAAGCCGGCGTAGTTCTGCGCCACCTCATCCAGCAGGGTTGAGTCGTTGTCGGGAACGAGGTTTTGTCCGTAGGCAACCAGCAGGCCGTCGGCATCCTCGCCCTGCGGGTGGGCGACCGCTTTAGTTGAACCTTGGCCGCGCTGGCAATTTTTCAAAGTCCAGGTGCCGTCGGCTTCCGACTGAATAGATCCGATGCGCACCAGTTCGTCGCCGACGCGCAGCAGGTTCCACTCAAAAAAATGCGGATAGGCCGGCTGATGTTGCGCCGGCGGAACAACGCCGGGTGCCGGTTTGAAAACGAGAGTCGTGTCCGCCAATCCAATTTCCCGCGCCAGTTGCCCGCCGCCCCAAGTGGCGAAGCGATGATCCGGTTTCTGGCCGACGTAATGCGGGTCGCGCAGGCCGATCCCGCCGCTGACATAGTGCAAGGCAAGATACATTCCCTGGCCGCGCACGAAATCTGAAAACTCCCGCAAATCCGTTTCGCCGCGCGGAAAAACACTGCGGTTGACGCCCCAGTTCAGATCGGTGACCGGCCAGAACGGGTCAGTCCGCCAAGTGTCCGTGAACAAATAAATCTGTTTGAGCCCGGCCTTGCGGGCGAACTCCACGCCGTCGTGAAGTTCGGCGATGCTCTTGCCCGCCAGTATAAGTTGCCCGCGATCCGCAAACCGGTGCTGCCAGTCCTCAACCCATTGATGGGCGCGTTCCATCGTCCAAGCCCCGGCCACTTTCGGATGTGGTAACTTTTCCTCAACCCAAAGTCGCAGCAACGTGGCGTCCTCGTCGTCATCGTCGGTCTTCTCGTAGATGGCAAATCCGCCCAGCGGATCCTGTGGTGAACGATGCCAGAAGTCCGCCCATGCCACCCGGACGCCGTAGTCCCAGTTGTCCGCCTGTGTCATGTAATCAAGGGGCAGCACCCGCAGACGCGGATCGGCGTTCATTTCAAAGTGTAATTCCGCCAACCGCTCCGGCGGCATGCCCGCGACGCGTTCGATCCGCAACGCGAGATGCCGCTGGCCGTGCGTCACGCGGAAAAAAACTTCCTTGGTGCCATCATCGCTTTGAGCCGAGAGCCGGCCATCCGGCTGAAGCGTCAGTTTATTCAGGCGAACGGGATCGGTGTCGGGCGATTTCAGGTAGAAGCCCTGACCACCATTGCCCGCGCGCAAAAATTCCGCGCCATCGGTTTTGCGATGGCCGGAGGCCGGGCGACCGTCCTTATCAAAGGTCAGGGCGAACGTGCCGGCCGACAGTTCAATGGCCTGAGCGCCGCACAGCGGCAATAAAATAAAACCAAGGATGCCCAGAAAAAATGTCTTCTTCATGAATGGATGTTTGGATGCCCGCCTCCGTATCATCGGCTGCTTTCCGCCAGCGGCAAGATGGTAAGCGTGTGCCGCACGGGCATCATCGCGGCGGCGATGGCGACGGCGAGCGGCGCCCGATCGCCTTCAGTTTTTTGCACGGCCGCGACCATGTTCGTTTGCGCCTCCTGGCTGTGAAAAACCTGCTTGATTTGATAAGTTTCAAAATCCTGCTTGGCCTTGACCGCCTCGTCCACTTTCCGAAACGGTTCACAAAACGGATTGTCCACAAAATCGGCGGCGAGATTCACGCCGGAAGCGAGTTGCGCCGATGTATAAACATTCGTGGTGTTGCCCCAAATAACTTGATACTGCGCGACGGGCGCCTGGCGGACGATGAGCTTGAAGCGGCTCAACTCTTCGAAGAACGGCACCAGCGTCGCGCCGGAACGGAGGGAATTGTCGTTGTTCGTTTCGCCGCCGGCGCAGAAGGGATATTTCGTGCTGACGACGGTCAGCTGGTTGTTGGTGAAACTTTCGACTGTGTGCCCGGAGGTGGCGGTGGCGGTTTGTGCGCCGAGGTCAACGGTCAACGTGCCGATGTCGCCGTCCAATCCCATCGCCCGCAAAAAGGCATAAGCCATCACCAAATGTCCGGCCCAGCCAGGATGCACGCCGTCCTGGCCGGAAAGCATGTAATTTGTGCCGTAATTTTTTTGTCCCTCGTGGCCGGCTTTGAACATCGGCCAAAACACGTCGGCAAAGCGCGCGCCGCCAGAGTTGGCAAGCCCGATGTCGAGATCGCGCAAGGCGCAAAGGTTGATGTTCAATTCGTCGAGGGTGTAGGGGCTGGAATGTGTCCACGGCGGCACCTTGCCGACGCAGCCGGGCGAACCGAGCACCACGCGGCAATTCGCCGCGAGCAAATTCGACATCACAGTGGAGTAGCGCGCCACATACCAATCGGCGTTCGCCACGTCAAACGGCCGGTAGCGGTGGTCGTTCATGCCATAGCACAGCGTCGCGATGGTGGGATTGAAGCGCAGGCAGTCGTTCGTCATACGGCGCAGAAAGCCCTCCGCCGTTTCGCCGCCCCAGCCGAATTGCCGCGCGGTGATTTTCAATTCCGGCACGCACACCGTCAGGTAAGTTTCGATGATGCGTGAATACATTTTCTGTTCGGTGATCGAGTCACCGATGATGGCCAGCCGGTCGCCTTCCTTCAGCAGCAACGGGCCTGGTGCCGGTGCCTGGCGCGGGTTGAACTTCACGAAATACGGGTCGTTTGGTTTCGGCTCGTAATCGGCCGCCCAAGTGACGACGGAAAATATTTGAGAAACGGCAAGCGCAATAAAGGCCGCGTGGAAATAGCAGTCCCGACGGAAATACTTCATGGGTTTAATGGTTGATGATGAATGGCGATACCGCAGTTAAAGTTAAATGCTAATTTGAGTGCAAATACTAAATCATTTGTTTACTCAACCGGCGTCAGGCGCAGCGCCGAAATGCGAATATCTTTACCGGCCAAGCCGGTGGGATTGATTGTGAGCCGCTGTGCGCAGGGTTTCGGAAAATCAATGATGCCCACGCGATAAGTGCGGAAGCGCGGCAACGCTCCGCCGAAGGCTTCACGCTTTTCCCGCTCCCCGGTGTCAATCAACGGGAAGGTCAGATCCGTATCGTCACAGCGCACGCGCCATTCGGAATAGTCGTCCTTGGCGGGGCAGGTGTATTCCACATCGAGATAGAACGATCCCGGTTCGATGGTGCGAAACTCCCATGCCGCCGAACTGTTTTCACCTTTCCAGCCTGACAAGCACTCGGCATGTTTCCAGTCGCCGAATTTTTCCATCCAATCCACCTTGGCCCGCTCGCATCCCGTCAATTCCGCCTCGCCGGTCTTGAGTTCGTTGCGGTAGCCGTTGAGCACAAAATGTTCGCGGCTCGCTTCCGCCGGCGCCGCCAGTTCCACCGTCACCACCGGGATGAGGACAGCGGGCCGTTGCGGCGGCAGCGAGATCTCCACCGAATCCGCCTTCGTCTTGATCGGCAACTTTGCGCCGCTTTCCAAGCGCGCACTTTTCACTTTCGTCTTGAGACCGGGCACAATCAAACGCCCATCGCCCGGCCAATTAAAAACGTGCAGGAACAGCGTGTTGCCGCGCATGGTGCATTCGCCCCACGCGAGCGAGCCGAAGGGTGTCGGGTCGGTGCCTTCGATCGCGTCCTCGTGGGCATGCACCCATTTTCCCACCTCCCGCAGGATCCGGGCACATTGTTCCGGAATCCGACCCGTGCCGTCCGGCCCGACGTTGAGCATGTAGGTGCCGCCACGGCTGACCACGCTCACCAGCCGCTCGGCAATTTCAGTCGGACTTTTCCAGTTATGGTCATTCTTGGCATAAGCCCAGGTGTCGTTGTGCGTGTCCGGCGTTTCCCAAAGACCCGGACGCGGCAACGGCGGAATTTCCTGGTCGCCCAACGTGTCGTAATCGCCGAGGCTGTTGCCAATGCGGCTGTTCACCAGGCACTGCGGCTGAAGTTCGTGAACGCGATCCACCAGCATCTTCGATTCTTCCGGCGTAATCGGCCCCGGCGTGTCGAACCAGATGCCGGCCACCGAACCATAGCCGCGCAAGAGTTCGTCAATTTGGGAAAGCGCCTTGGTTCTTAGGTAATGCTCAAAGTCGCGGCCATCCGCCGGAAAATCCCAGTCGTTGCCCACCGCATCGCGCTCGTGCCAGTCCAGCGTCTGCGAATAATAGAAGCCCAGCCGTTCTCCCTTGTCACGACAGGCTTCGGCCAATTCTTTCAGCGGATCGCGTTTGAACGGCGTTGCGGCCACAATGTTGAAAGGGCTGGCCACCGAATTAAACATTGCAAAACCTTCGTGATGCTTGGCGGTGATCATCATGTGGGTCATGCCGGCATCCTGCGCCAGCTGCACCCATTCGCTCGCGTTGAAGTTGGTCGGGTTGAACCGCGCCGC
>Ga0302265_1000175_pt1 | contig 44346 bp, 92 predicted proteins | sample III_Bog_E1_1_FD_194556 | JGI IMG/M metagenome (GOLD analysis project Ga0302265, IMG submission 194556) | Peat permafrost microbial communities from Stordalen Mire near Abisko, Sweden - III_Bog_E1_1 | ecosystem: Environmental > Terrestrial > Soil > Wetlands > Peat | place: Sweden: Abisko...
AAGGAAAAGTTAAATTCCCTAAATGTAAAGTGATTTTTATAGGGGATAGAAAAGAAGCAACTGACCTTATTATTTCAAAAGGTGGAAAAGCGGTAATTGGTTCTTTTGTTACTTCTGGAGATATGGGAACTTCTACTTCTGGAGATAGTGGAACTTCTACTTCTGGATATAGTGGAACTTCTACTTCTGGAGATAGTGGAACTTCTACTTCTGGATATAGTGGAACTTCTACTTCTGGAGATAAGGGAACTTCTAATTCTGGAGATTACGGAACTTCTAATTCTGGAGATTACGGAACTTCTACTTCTGGAGATAATGGAACTTCTACTTCTGGATATAGTGGAACTTCTACTTCTGGATATAGTGGAACTTCTACTTCTGGAGATAAGGGAACTTCTAATTCTGGAGATTACGGAACTTCTAATTCTGGATATAAGGGAACTTCTAATTCTGGATATAGTGGAACTTCTACTTCTGGATATAGGGGAACTTTAGTAATCAAGTATTGGGATAAAAATACTGAAAGATACAAGTTATCAACGGCTTATGTAGGAGAAAATGGTATTTTGCCTAATACACCTTATGTCCTTAATACTAAAGGGGAGTTTGTAAAAAAGTAATTGACATAGATAGGGCATGAAAACTTAGAAAAAAGCGCAAAATTAAATTGACAAACAACTAATAAAACGATACATTGATATTATGAAATTACAAACAATTGATCGAGAAGCATGTAAACAGATTCGAAAGAGTTTGGATGAAGCGTTGGAGAAGGTAAGTGAAGAGTATGGGATGAATTTTACTCTTGGAACGATTCGATTTAGTATGAATGATCTTCGGGCAACAGTGAAGGGGGTATTGCAGGAATCTTATACTCCTGCAATACCAACTATTAGACCAAATCCTCTTCCACCGTTCAATGGGGAGTTTGACAGGACATTGCTTTATACGGTTCAGGGAAAACAGTATGAGATTGTGGATATCAATTATCGTCGTCCAAAGTTCCCATACGTTGTGGCAAGGGTTTCTGATGGTAAAAGGTTTAAAATGGGTGCTGACATGTTGAGGAATGCAGTCACTACGCCGAAATAATTTGACATAACGGAACTTTCAATATAGAGTATACATATGAGCACACGATCAGCAATTATTTTAAAACTCGATAACGGAACCTACCAAGGGATTTACAGTCATTGGGATGGTTATACCAGTCACAATGGGCGTATCCTCTTTGATCATTACAAGACTTATGACAAGGTGAAAGAACTGGTTGACCTTGGTTCAATCAGTGTTCTAGCACCTGAAGTTAAACCTTCTACTGCCAGTCACACTTTTAAATCTCCTGAAGAAGGTGTTGTAGTGGCTTATCATAGGGATCGAGGGGAGTCATGGGATACAGTTGAACCTATTTACGGCAAGACTATTCAGAGTGTGGAGAGCAAGATTTACCATAACGGTTTTGTATATGTTTTCGAAAACGGTAAGTGGACGGTTAACAATCAGGATTTAGAAAAGCGTTTGGAAAGTCCAGAAGTAGGAGATTAAATGTTCGAAAAAACACTATACTATCAAAACGACGAAACTAACTCTGACAAAGTTTATAAAGCATGGTTGGAGAAAGAAGGAGATTTATATAATGTGTTCTTTGCTTATGGGAGGTATGGAACAGAATTAAAAGAAGGATGTAAGACTCCTACCCCTGTTGAGTATGAAACTGCACGGAGTATTATCAACCGATTAATCGACTCGAAAATAAAGAAAGGGTATATATTTAACCAATCGTAAAATTCCTAGGTTCGAGTCGAAAGTTCTTGACTTCTCCTCTATATACAATAATATATCCTCATGAAAAATAAAAATAAAAATGTTAATCCTGATTATCTTTGTAGAATTATATCAGGGGACTGTGGGCATCGTCCCGTTAAAATAGTGCAAGGAACACTTTCTCCGAGAATGATTGGAGAAAGGTATCATGCGGAAAGTAGGACGGGAATATGGGCATCTATGGCAGCATTAGGGAAATACTGGAGCACTTATCATTATGTAGCATCTACTAGGCATACAGAAGTAGGCGATAAGTGGTTGAAGAGTCCTAGAAATATAGTGGAATATCATACTCAAGATGGGGTGCGTAGTATAATTATGACTGGTAGAGCTTCTAGAGTGGGTCATGTTAGAGTTATTCCTGGGTGGATAGCATCATTAACATCAAATAGAGATAAAATCTTTCTAGTTACTAGGGGAAACCGATCATATCATGTTAATCGGAGTGTAAGCATTTTCAAAATAACACGAAATGATATTGAAGGAGCATGTAAGGAAGCTATTCAAGCGTGGAAATTACAAGATAGTAGTTCTAAAATACAGAAACAAATAGATAAAAATACTAATAAAATTTTTGTCACACTTGAAGATTCTCGCAAAGCAGGGAATTGTATTGAAGGCACACTGCAATTTGCTGAACGTAAGTTGAAGATTGATCGAAAAACTATACTTGATTCCTCCTATTTATTCATGATTCCAGCATATAAACTATTGAAAGTTGCTGGAGCCGATATAGATAGGGTTAGGAACACTATAAGAATTGCATGGATGCGAGAAACTTTAGTATCTATATAGTATCTCATCCATGCCAAACAAGTATGAATATAACTGAAAAAGAATGTAAAGCCCTTTCATGGGTGCTGCTGATTACGCACGAAAAGCCTTGCAATTGCGGAATGATTTTGATAGAAGGTATAAAGGATTATGAAACAAAATACTTATTCGGATATTGTAAATGAACTTCAACGTTCATATGAGTTCTTTATAGATTATTTCAAGCTTTTAGATGACCGATATAAGGATGTAATAGTTACAGTTCAGTCTTCGGGTAGAAAGAATGCAAGTGGTTGGGTTGGAGAGTCTTTCTGGTTTAGCAATGATGAGAAGAAAACTGAACTAAACATCTCCGCTGAGTTTTTGGATAAGCCTATTACAGAGATTCTTGGAACTTTACTTCACCAGATGGCCCATTTAAAGAATGCCTTCGAGTATGGTATTGATCCAAATCAGAAATATCATACTAAAAACTTTAAAGAAGCTGCGGAATTCTTTGGGTTACATGTGACAAAGGTGCCTTGTAAAGGGTTTGCACTTACGGAAGTTAACAATAAAGCAGTCACCGCCATTAAAGCACTGACACCTCGTAAAGAAGTTTATTGTTTTAGCAGGGCTGTAGATGTCTCAACTACTCCTCCTCCAGCTAAAAAATATCTTGGAATTTTCATTAATGAGGAGTTTAAGGATAATTTAGACCGTGCATGTAAGTCCTTGAATTTGAGGAAGAAAGAAGTGGTTGAGCAATATCTGATGAAGTTTTGATTGACATTTGTAGGAAAACTGAGTAGAGTATTTTTAATGAGAGTGATCAAACAGCTTATTCCAAAACGAGAATTCCTCTTAGCTTTGTCCGGGGGTTGGGACTCTCTATCATGCGCCCTGTATTTTAAGAACAAAGGATATAATTTTGTAGCAATCCATTACAACGGAAATTTTATAAAGCAAGATCGACTCACGGAATCTAAAGTATGTGATTTCTGCTCTTTCAATCAGATTCCTTTAATCTTCGAAGTAGGTGTAAATACCTATGTTAAAGGTAGTAAGGAAGATTATTGTAGGCAATCAAGGTATAAGGCATTCACTAAAGCTTGTAAGGAGTTTGACTTGCATGACGTAGTTACCGCCCACAACTTGAACGATGCTGTTACCAGTTATTTATGGCGTTGCTTTAAAGGAGAGGCTTCATATAATCCTATCCCATTTACTACTTCCTTTGACTCTTTTAATTTGTATCGGCCTTTCTTACTTGCTTCAAAGAAAGAATTGAAAGAATATGCTTATAAAACCTATCCAGTCATTGAAAATTATGTAGTGGAAGATGAATTGAATAATGATTTGGGATTAACGAGAAATTTTATTCGAGAGGAAGTATTGCCCCTCATCCATACAAAGAAGCATTTCAACCTAAACAAAGTAGTTAAGAGGATAGTTGAAAGAAATCTTAAAAAGTTTCTTGACGAGAAGTATCCTTGAATAACTTTATGGGAGTATGACCTGAATTGGTTTAAAGGCCCGAATTCATAATTCGGTATGGGATTAAAACGCCCTTTGTAGGTTCGAGTCCTACTGCTCCTACTAAAATTTTAATTGACAAAAACAACAAAACCATATACGATCTAAACATTATGAAAAAACCATTAAACGACGACATAAAAGACATACTATCTGAATTGGTGGGTGATTACATTCAACCTTCCTTGCAAGACCTTCCTTTTTCAACTCCTGAAGAGGTTGTTGAGGCATTGCGATATTTGGCAGAGGATATCGAGAACATTGATGCACAGGAGGTTTTCGAGAACCTGACTGTTGATGCCGATGAGGTTCTGCTTACTGATTTGAGTGAGATTGAGGAGGAGAATTAATGGAAATCAATGAAGCAGCACTAAGGCTTAAGGCTATTGAAGTTATTGAAGCACAAGTTAAATTTCTAAGGGATTCTGCTGAAGATGCTGGAAGCTATGATTACGCTAATAGGTGCAATGCAGAAGCTAAAGAACTTTTAACTACACTGGCTTCATTGGTATCACCTACTCCTACAATATGAAATACACACTAAAAAATTCAATATATTCGTTGCAGGATTTTGCCTTATGGGTGCAATAGATACCTGGCGTCTCAAATTAACTTTTTTCTTAAATAACTATATGGATAAGAAAACATCACAGGTTTCCAGAGCATCCTATCGGAGTGGAAAAAAGGAGTTTTTTTTCCATGTTGTTCCAGAGTTAAAGGATGGTGAATACCTTAACTACATTACACAGTTGATTGGTAATACCCTGTGGCATGTGAACGATATGGATGCAGGTATCCTTGAACGTGCCAAGGAACTTAAAATAAACGAGATACAAAATGGAGACATTTTTTCCATTACAGACTCCAAAGGCACTCGTATTTATGAATTGAAAAAGGATAAGGCATGGCACAACACATTGAAAACGAATGGTAATTTGAACATCCCTGAATTGCAAGAGATTTAATATTTTTTCTTTCTAAAAAGATATTAGGGCAGGTTGAGTCTATAATAGCTGGTTGGGGTTTCGTCCTTCAGTATTAAAAGAATAACAAAATTGTGAACTAAGTTCAAGAACTAAATTATAGTTTTTTGAAATTTTATTGCTTCATCTAAGTCATTAAAATGTTTATCCACGTTTTTAAAAACACTTCTTACTCTATACCTTGGTTGACCGTTTGTAGATATATAAGAACTAATATATTTAGGATAGGGGAATCTACCTTCTTCTGTTTTAGGAGGAGTGTAATTAACTGGTTTTTTAGGTTTTGGAATAGGAAAATCGATTTTTAAAAATAATTCTTTACAAAATTCAAAATCTGATATAGAGTATGTGAACTATGAAACCAATCCAAACAATTTCCATTCTTGAACAATCGGGCGTTACTGAAAAAAGACAATTCAGTATGCAAGCATCAAAGAAAATGTATCAAATTCTAAGCGGTCTTTACTCTGATACTATTTTAGCGATTGTAAGAGAGTTGAGCACGAATTGTCTCGATTCTCATGTTGCCGCAGGAAAAAGAGACGTTCCTTTCCATATCCACCTTCCTAATTCTCTTGAACCATTTTTGAACATTCAAGATTTCGGAACTGGAATTTCCCATCAAAACATTTATGATATTTATACTGTATATGGAGCATCCACAAAGGAAGATTCAAACGATTTTGTTGGTATGCTTGGGTTGGGTTCTAAAACCCCGATGGCATACACTGATAATTTTCTAGTAACATCAATTGTCGATGGAGAAAAGAGGATTTACAGTGTCTATTTTTCAGAACAAGGCACACCTTCTATTGCTTTGATGAGCACAGAGGCAACAAGGGAGCATAATGGATTGGCTATTCAAATTCCTGTAAAGGAGGATGATTTTTATAAATTTCGTGATGCTACGGAAAAGGCTTTGCGCTTTTTCGATGTTAAGCCTACTGTATCAGGTGGAACGGTGAACTGGACTAAGGATGTATGCACCTTTGAAGGAACTGGTTGGAAGAGTTTTTCATCCTTTAGCTTTGGAGAATCTTACGCTGTGATGGGAAATATCTCCTACCCTATTGATTATGATAAGGTGAATTATGAACTGCGTGATTTGGCTCATCGTGGTGGATTGGTGATTGATTTTGGCATGGGAGAACTGGATTTTACTCCTAGTCGTGAAGCCTTGGAGTATGGAGAGGTTACGGTTAATGCATTAAACAATCGGTTGGAGTTCATTGCAAAGGATTTCGTTGATAAGATTGCTGATACTATCAAAGACAAGGTGAATCTTTATGATGCTCTTAAAGCAGTATCAGTTGTTAAAAAGAATTTCCACTTCCTTGATTCTCGTATTAAGAAGGATGCTTTCGTATGGCAGGGACAGGATATTAGCAATCCCTATGCCTTTGTTAAGAAGCTGATTTCTTGTGGTTCACCCTATGAAGGTTACAAGCATTACTACTATGAGTCCTATCGTCGTAAGAAGGTTCGTAGTGGTTCTGAACTTAACTTCGATGAGACATGGTATTATAACGACATGAAGCGTGGGGGAGAAAACCGTGTTAAACGCTTTGTTAAAAACAATGTTAAGGCTTGCATGTATTTCGATGAAACCGCCTACAATAGGTTGGTTGCTGCTGGAATCCCTGCTACTGCTTTTGTTGCTTGCTCTACTTTGCCTAAGATTGAGCGTGTTAGTAATGGTGGAACTGGTATCCCTATGGACATTAAGGTTTTCAAACTTAGCGGGGATTGGAGGAAACCTCTGAAGAGTGAAGTTTTTGACCCTAATTATGCTCCTAAGTATTATATCGTAAAGGATGCTGGTGCTGGCAACAGTATGTCATTCCGAATTTCTCACGCTAAGATGAATGGTGCAATCTATGATAAAGACACCTTGGAAAGATGGATGGAATATGGCAAGATCAAGAACGATGATGTTGTATTGGTATCTGCTCGTAATGAGAAACACCTGATTGCTGCTGGTAGTGAACCATTTGCAGACTATGTATCTAACTTACTGGATAATGGTATTACAATTCCTAGCGATGAAGATTTGGCGATTTCACGTAAGTATAGTGATTCAAACAATTACTACACTAACATCAAAGCGTTTAATAACTATAAGGATTTGAGCGATACTAACCCTTTGAAGTTGCATGTGGAACGGGTATTGGAAGCATCTGCCAACGTCAAGTCTGTTAAATGCATCCTCCACTACTTGATTACTAGCAAGACAGTCAATGCAGAGACGGTGAAGGTGGATTGCCCTGCTACAAAACTTCTGATTCAGCGTATCGGAACATGGCAAAATGAGGATATTGTCACTCTGGCAAAGGTGCTGGATGAAAAAAAACTAAAAATAAACCTTGCAATTAAACAAGAAATAGATTAGAGTATTAAAACTATGAAAAACACAGCGTTTACAATTACTGGTTCGGGAAATATCAGCGTCTTGATTGATGGAAAATCATTCACTGTTGAGAAGTCCCATAAAAATTACGATGCCATTCTCAATTCCGTAAAGGATAGGGATTGGGATTTGTTTATCTCATTGGTTGACCTGACTACCCCTGTAAAGGTGTATCTGGCTCAATCCACTTCTGCTGGTAAAGTGGAACTGAATGATGGAGCTATTACCTATGAAGGTGAGGCAATTCACAATTCACTCACTGACAGGATTTTGAGTTTTGTAAGCCAAGGATTGCCATTTGAACCTTTGATGAACTTCCTTGGAAACTTGATGCTCAACCCTTCCAAAACTGCTGTTGATGAGTTGTATGGATTTCTGGAAGTTGGAAGTTTGCCAATTACAGAAGATGGATTCGTTCTGGCATTTAAAAACGTGAAGAGTGATTTCTATTCAATTCATGGAAACCCTGCTATCAAACCTATCAAGGGAAAAGTGAATGAAAAAGGACAGATTTTCAATGGAGTAGGAGAAGAAATTGAAATCAAGCGCAATCAGGTAAATGAAGATCGTGAACAAACTTGCAGTGATGGCTTGCATGTCGCTTCAATCGGGTATCTGCCAAACTTTAGTGATAGCCGTGATGGAAAGACTGTAGTGTGCAAAGTCAATCCAAAGGACTTCTGTGCAATTCCAAAGGATTATGAGAATCAGAAAGCCAGAGTGTGTGCTTATACGGTTGTTTCAATCTACGAGGATGATTGGAGAAAGAAGATTGAGGAAGGCAACAATGGGTTTGACTTCGATGTTTACAATACGTCTGATGGTCAGATATATGGTGTGAAGCCTTCCGGTAGTAAGTTCTACAACGTGCGCGATAAGTCTGGTAAATTCGCCAGCAAGTAATTTGTTTCATGGTGGCAGGTGGGATAGTTCAAGGGCGATTGCTCCAACTATCCCACCTTGCTTTTTATATTGACAATTTGAAATATAACTGCTTTAATATTCACATGATAAATTACGAAACAATTTCTTACTTTGGGATTTCGGTTCGGATAGTTAAAATTGATAACAGGATTTATCGTATTGAATCGAACAATCCTCTTAGACCAGAACAGGTTGATAAAATCTATTCGTATCTGGTTCAAGAAGGATTCGGTGAAATATTTGTTGACAATCCTGAATATTAATGGTTTAATCAACTTATGAATAAAACATACATTCTTAAATCATTAAACGAAGATTTAACCGCACATAACGGTTTTAAATGGCAGATGGGGATTGTTGAAGCACCAGATTTCAAACCCACTAATGAATGCGGACATGGGTTACATGGGTTTTTACTTGGAGAAGGTGATGGAAACCTAGCAAATTGGGATGTGAAAGCTAAATGGATCGTAGCAGAAGTGGATAAAGACGATGTAATAGATTTAGAAGGAAAAGTTAAATTCCCTAAATGTAAAGTGATTTTTATAGGGGATAGAAAAGAAGCAACTGACCTTATTATTTCAAAAGGTGGAAAAGCGGTAATTGGTTCTTTTGTTACTTCTGGAGATTGGGGGACTTCTAATTCTGGAGATAGTGGAACTTCTACTTCTGGAGATAGTGGAACTTCTACTTCTGGAGATAGTGGAACTTCTACTTCTGGAGATTACGGAACTTCTACTTCAGGATATATGGGAACTTCTACTTCTGGAAATTACGGAACTTCTACTTCTGGATATAGGGGAACTTCTACTTCTGGAGATAGGGGAACTTCTACTTCAGGATATATGGGAACTTCTACTTCTGGAGATAGTGGAACTTCTACTTCTGGAGATAGGGGAACTTCTACTTCTGGAGATAGTGGAACTTCTACTTCTGGAGATAGTGGAACTTCTACTTCTGGAGATAAGGGAACTTCTACTTCTGGAGATTGGGGGACTTCTACTTCTGGAAATTACGGAACTTCTACTTCAGGATATAGTGGAACTTCTATTTCTGGAGATATGGGAACTTTAGTAATCAAGTATTTGGATAAAAACACTGGAAGATACAAGTTATCAACGGCTTATGTAGGAGAAGATGGCATTTTGCCTAATACACCTTATATCCTTAATGATAAAGGGGATTTTATAAAAAAGTAATTGACAAATCGGAATAAATAACCTAGTCTCTTTACATGAAACCACTGAAATTAGAATCCTTCCAAGATACTTTAATAGATTGTATCAAGCGTATCCGAAACGTGATTGATGTTGAAATGAAGGATGAAGGACTCAAAGAGGAGAATTCCCAAAAGATCACTGTCCTGAACCGTCTAAAGGAATTGGAGTATGCTATCAACGGAGTGGATCAAGGGGATTTGACCGAGTATAAAGGTGGAAAATACACTGGTTACATGGATAAAAACGGTTTTAATATTCGACTTAATCAAAAAGTGCGAAGAACTGGAACCTTTGAATCCTACTCTAAACCTACCGATACCTTCTTGGTTTATGAATCGAATGGAGTGGTTTGTGTTGATGGGATTGAACTTCGCCATTATGCTCCTAAAGGTTCACTTTACACAACTCTTGAAATTGTATGAACAAACATGAACGACATATAGCAGGGAGGAAGGTTGCTGTAAGGAGAGCAAAGGAGTTGGGGTGGACTGAAACTTTTGACCAACTTCCTGAAAAAACTAAGAAAGCCTTTCAAACTACTGGATACGGAATTAAGGACAGAGGAGGAAGAAAAGGGTTTCATAGTCATGGTAGTGGAAGGAAACATGGGCATAAGACTGGTTGTTGCACTGCTGGATTCTCAAAAAAGGATTTACTTAAAAGAGCAATAATTCGTTCTCATGATACAAATCCCTTGACAGTTGAGGCATAATCGTGTAGCCTTATTTCATCATGAAGAACATAACCGTCAAAAAGAATAAGACCGAGTTGAAGGCATTGGCTACTCAACTCGAATGTCTTAGGAAAATAAGGAAATACACGAAGAGACTTGCACAGACCTTTAAGCCTAAGAAGGGTCGTGGAGCATATAAGAGGAAGGAGAAGTTTCAGTGATTCACCCACTGACAATTAAATGTTTTCCAAACATTGATCGGTTGTCTTTCATGCGAGGGAACAACTACATTGGAAGAGTTGTGCTTGATAAAGAAACCAATCTCCCTGAATTAATTCTTGAACCTGAGAACCGTGATAAAAATGAACCAGTTGAAAAACTTTATCTAATGGAAGTGCAGGATATTTTCAATGCATGGTTTGGGATGAAGGGGAGTGCATACGAGTCTCATTACGAGTTGGAAGGAAATATTAAACATTATGAATCCTGATATACTTCTTCGACTTGGTTGTGTATTTTTGTTCTTATCTGTATTGGCATTTAACAGAATCTCCTTTACAAAGTTCTTCATGTATGTCATTGTTTATATCGTAATTCCTTTTACGATTTGGTATTTTGTCATTAAAGGGATTATTGCTTTACTAAGGATACTCTAATGAAAGACGAAGAATGCATTAAATGGGAGATGGTCTGCACTAATAAAGAGTGTGGGTATCAGTTTCAATTACGTAAAGGAGAACGGTTTGCAGTATATCCTCAATGTTATAAGTGTGGAAATACTATGACTAGAGAATTCCTTGACAACTAACATGGAACAAACGACAGTAGTAAACATCAACGAACCGTATGACATTCCAATCTTCAGAGGGACTCTATTCGGCAACCCATACGAGATTGGGATTGATGGCACCCGTAGCGAGGTAATTAAACGGTTTAAAAGGTGGTTTACGTTTCTTCTTAAAGACCCTGTATTCAAAGAGGAGGTAATGAAGTTAAAAGGTAAACGTCTTGGATGCTATTGCCACCCTGAAAAAGAAAACTGTCATGGTAAAGTAATCGCAAATTATTTGAATTCTATCATTGACAAAGACCATCCATTCTCGTTTTTGCTTTAATAATTATCACTCTTACTCCAATTTTCAAAACACCATAGAGGTTGAAGATTAAAGAATTATCGAAAACTTTACTGTATTATAATTGACATCTTTGTAGTAATTTGATAATGTCTTTGAACTATGAAACGAGTATCTTATATCGGAACCAGTCAATTCAACATCTTCAACAGAGGTGGACGAGTTGAGTATAATCTCACTGAACCAAATGAACTTACTTGGTCAGATGAACGGATTTGTGAACATGCATTTCATATCTTCAATGCTCCTGATGAACTGTTGAATGATTGGGAAAAAGATATTCGAAGTGATGCAAGGGATGAAAAACTGACTTACTTGAGTGTTGGAGATACCGTCACTATCGAAAATGAGGAAGATGGTTCTATCACTTCTTATATTTGCGAAAACATTGGATGGAAAAAGAAGTTGACAAACCATGACAAATAACATAAGCTTTAAACACTATGGGACGAGAAATTAAAAGATTAGCGTAGAGTGTGTCATGAAAACAAAACTTACTCCGCAAACCATTTCACGAGAGGAAGCCCTTAACCTCTCCCCTGAATATGTAGCGTTCATTGAAAACGGATGGGAGTACAACGATTTTGATAAGTTCCTTGATGAATTCAATGCACTTAAGAAAGGAAATAAAGTTGTTTCATATCTCGATGGAAACTTTGTAATTGGAAAAGTATCCTTGGTTGACCCTCGTTTGTTGGGACTTGCTGATTCTCCTACTATTCGTATTGCTTCTGGTAACATGTCATGGCGTTGTGATGGAGATAAATTTGCTGCTAAAATCAAATGAAACCCTTAAAACGTCACGAGAATCTTCGAGCATTAGTCAATAAAAAGATTGATGACGTATTAAGATGAGAACCGAAAGCACAAGATCGAGACTTGCTTCTGCATATTTCCGATTCCCTTCTAGGTGAAGCAAATAACTTGTTCACCCCTCCTCAAACATCTGCAACCATTCACGAAGCACAGTTTATTGTTGAAGATGCACTAACCCATTCAGAAAATAATTGGTGATTGGTTAAATAGTCTATATGGCTAATCAAACTCCTCGTCCTTCAGTAGTAGATAAATCAATCACCCCAAAAATTACACTTGCTGGTTCAAAAAAACCTGTAGTGGTGGTTGTTCCTCCTCTTTCTGGAAAATAATTATTGACTGGTCATTCATGTATTGATATATTACATGAATGATTTTCGTATATAAAGACTGCTCCAAGAATTTTTTTGATTCTTCTACCAATAAACATATCCCACAAATTCTCTTTACCTGTGAATGTGATGATATTTTAGTTGCCGATGATCTCGCAGAAAAATCGGGCAAGGTAAAGTTCAAGAAAGGGATTCCAGTTGGTTGCGTATCCCTCCTTATAATGACCGTTGAACAGTTCAAAACCTTCTAAAATTGGTCGGTCAGGTGGGACTCGAACCCACAGTGTTTCTAATGTATGGGAGCTTAAAACCCATGCGTTTCGCCAATTTCGCCACTGACCGATATTAACTAATCTGTAATAATTTATCAGAGTTTTATCCGAAGTAAAGAACTATTTTCCAAAAGTTCTACCATGATTCTTGATGTCATGATTTGCACACCACAACCATTTTGAAATATCTTTTGGTGTCAACATACCATCCTTATCCCCATTCCATTGACCTTCTGAGAAATTGTCATAGGAACTATTATCGTAAGGAAATTTGATATTGGCAGCATGGTCAAAAATTCTATGTCCATCCTCTCGATAAGCAATAACTCCACACCGTTTACCACAATACCATTTCCACTTGAAACCATCTACTGTGATTAACCTACCTCTACGTTTTTGAAAGGATGCCATTGTTAATACTGAGACGAGTTTTAGTAACAGCGTTTGTGAGTGCATTGAGAACCATTGCAGCAACACCAACTTCTCCCATGAAGTTAGGATTCAATTCTTTATTGACCAATTTCAAAACATCTTCAGTTTCTTCTTTTAGATGTTGTTCGAGGATATATAAAAATATTTCTGGTTTCAAATCCTCGATCACTCAACATCTTAATTATTTTGGTTGTAGTTCTCATAAAGTTAATCCTTTAAGGTTTTAATCGTCTCATCAATAGCGTTTGCGAGGCATCCTAATACTACTCCTGCTGTAGTATTGATAGTAACAACCTCTTCATTGGCCTTAGAAAGTTCGCTATCGACAAGTTTATTAATCTCTTTCATTCTACCAACAACTTCCAAACGGAGTTTTTCAGAAAGAGTTTCCAGTAGTTCTCGTGTAGATGTATTCATAAATTATCGATCAGCTTTACAGTCAGCGTAGTATTCAGCTTGTGCGATTAGATCATCCATGCAGTCCTTGCCACAATCAAGGCAAATTCCGTGATCCAGTTCTTCGTGAGTGCATTGTTCTTCATTCATGGAAGAATAATACTAAAATCGTTTCTTATTGTCAACATCTTTCTCTTTGACTAGGTATATAAAAGCGAGTCCTATAAAGATATTTATGATGAGCAACACCAAAGACATAGCAAACCAGTTGAAAGGGGTGCAAGATTCAATCCAAAATGTATCCAAATTGAATAGTGTTATTCCGAAGAACCACAGAACTCCAAAAAAGTTAAATTTGTATTTCATGTTATGTTATTAGAATATCATAAATTTAAAAAAGTAAAGATATTTATACAGGAATAACTAAATAATTATATGGAAAGGAAATATTGTAAAGTTTGCAACGAAGAAAAAAGTATAGAAGAATTTTTTAAAGGACATGCACGATGTAAAAAATGTTTTAATGAGTTTAGAAGAACTGATCTGAATCGAAAATTATATCTTAAACTTTATCGCAGTGATCCCAATAATAAAGAAAGGATTAAGAAAGCTAAGGCTAAATTTAGAAGTAATCCTGTAAATAAAATGAAAGAAAAAGAATACGATAAAAAGTATAATGAAACCCATCGAAAGGAACGAGCAATTAATAAAAAAGATGGTTATCTAAAAACAAGTTGGAGAATAATGAAATGCATAAAAAGTATACAAATCACCGCCTAATGTATAGAAAAGAATATTATATAAAAAACAAAAATGAATGTATAAGACGATGTGTAGATTGGGCAAAGAAACGTAGAAAGGAGAGTATATCATTTAGGATATTATCTAATCTTAGAACGAGGATACAATATGCGATTCGAAGTGATTTTTCTGTAAAATCTAAAAGAACTTTAGAACTTCTAGGATGTTCTATGATAGAATTTAAAAAACATCTATCGTCCCAATTCAAGGAAGGGATGTCTTGGAAAATTATGGAGTTAGAGGTTGGCACATGGATCATATACGCCCTTGTGCTTCTTTTGATTTAACTGATCCTAAACAACAAGAAGAATGTTTTCATCATTCAAACTACCAACCTCTTTGGTGGTTTGAAAACTTATCTAAGGGAGACAAATATCCTAAACTTTTGCAAACTTAGAAGGATTTCTCCCACGTTTCCCTTTAATAAAGCCTCCTAACTCTACAATTTTTACAGTTCCTTCTGCAAGCATCTCTTTTACTTTTGCAGTAGCTAACATAATATTAATTTTATTATCCTCAGAAATCTGTTTCATAGTAAAACTAGTATCGGGTATAATGAGAGAAACATCCTTTTTTCTCACTCCACAATTTTTAAGTGACGGTTTTTCTGGAAGAGGAGGAAGAACTGCATTGGAATCTTTCGAGAAGTAACTACTAGGCTTCCCTTTTCCAGCAGATTGTTTACCTATGAACCACACTTCACCATTAGTAATTTTTTCCTGAAGTTTAATAAATGCTGAAGCTGGTGACATGTTTGAAGATAGTGCGAGTTCCTTTACTGTAAACACTGTATCAGGAATATTAATATCTCCTCCACGTTTACGTTTAATATAACCATCACTTTTTTCTTTGACAAGTTCCATAACATCCTCAATCACAGAATTATCGATAACGACATTAGTGCTATTGGAAATTGCATGTTCGAAAGTCACCCACGGTTCATCGATGTTATTCTTTCGTTGACCATGAATAAGTGTAGAACCTTCTCCTACTCGAACAACCTTAAGATTCCGCATGGACTGTTTAAGAGTCGGAATTGCAAAGAATGTTCCGTCTTGGAGTGAAGAGACTGTAAGTGTTTTCATTTGTAAAGACTATAGCAGAGTGTGGATGGTTAGTCAATTGTTATTTTAATATTATTAAAGTCCTCAAATTCTTTTGGGAGGATTATATTCTGTATTAGAAGTGCATCATGGAATAAAGGTGCAATCTCTTCAACTTTAAAGCCAGCTATCCCGCAGCCCAACTTCGTGACATAGAAGGTTAATGATGGATTCCACCAAGCATAATCAAGAAAGTCCTGCACATGGGTATCAATATCATCCAATGACATCTTAACTGCTTCACCCGTTTCAGTAGAGGGGAATTGAAGCGTAGGGATTGCATAAGTTTGTCCGAAGTGTCCTACTCCTTCTCCCCATACTGCTCCGAACTTTTGATGTGCTATTTTTGCTGCTCCACCGGAATGCTTGCCCTCAGAGTTTGACCCAAAGACAAAGACTTCGTATGGTTCTAGGTGGGTGATGACTTCAGGAGTGTTCATATTTATTTACTATATGCTTTATCAATGAAAGTGTCAACAATGAATTTGAGAACCAATTTATATGCCGTATAGTTTTGTTTTGCGGAGTCTCGTCTTGCTTCGAGGTTCTTTATTTGAGCATCTGTAAAAGGTAGAGAATACCCAAACCCTACTATGCTATCGTCAGAGTCGTAAGAGCGTTGAGAAGCTTCATTTTGACTTTTTGCACCTGCTACACTACCTTCTGCGTCAGCGTAATCCATTCTCGCCATTTCTGTAAGTGACCAAAAACGATTATAGATGATTTTGGCTTTCTCAGCATCGTCCATTATATCTGCCAAATCAATTATATATTCGTGAGGAAAACGATTCATGGTTGATAATCAAATTCGATTTGCTTGATTTCTCTGTTAATATGGACTTCCAGTTCGAGTTTCCCTTTTTCGTCAAGGTCTTCTATAACTGCCTCATCAATATTGGCTTTAAGGAAATTTAGTGCGTAGATGACTAGTTTTGCATGGAGTTGAATACACGTTGGGATTGTTGCCATATATCCAACTGATAGCAATAAAAAGGGAATCATTGAAAGGAACCCTAAGAAAAAAGGATTGGGATGGTTTTTTCTCATTTGTTCCTCCGAAGCATGTCAGCGATTGCAAAGATAAGTTTCTCGAATCGGGTTGGATTAACGTTAATGTCTTTGGTGATTCTCATGTATAGACATTAACAACATTATGGTTTTATTGCAAGATTAATTTTTAAGAATAATGTCTGATGAACCGACTGTGATAATGTTATAATCCTTGTCTGAAACATCTGCCTTGTTTCCGTTGATTACTTCCACTGTGCCATTTTCAAACAGATGTCCCGTTCTTGCATCGTAGGCATTTACAGTATCACCCACCTTAATTTCAACTCCGTATGCGTCTCTCATGTTAAGAATGTCCAAGAATAAGAACGTTTAAAACCATAGACATTACATTAGCAGGAAGCACAATTGCCCACCACTTCCATGATATCGGCCCATCCTTAATAATAAGAGAAGCAGTAAAGCCGATAAAGAAACCTTCAACTATATTTAGCCACATAAGAGAATGATACATTAGTCGTTAAGAATTGAGTGGATACTTGAACAGAGGATGAGAAAAACCCACCAACTTTAGTTTTTTGGTTCAACAAAGTAATGGAAGGTTTTTTCGTTGTTTTTATCAATGTAGTATTCAGCAACTCCAAGTCTGATTGCGGTTTTTTCCAGTGTGTTACATTGTTCTAAACCTCCTACAAGATATCCTACAATAAATCCAATGAAGAGAGCTATTATAAATACAATTCCTAATTCGTTATCGTCTCCCATATAATTACTTTTTTGCGATTTTTTTCTCGTTCTTGACAGGCATTGGGCCTTCAATATCCATGTCCATCAACGTCACTTGTTTGTATTCAAGGTTGGGGAGCATGTCAGCAATGTTTTTCAACTGCCACGTTCCATTACGGCTGTTATATTCCGCAAACCCCTTATCAATCAAGGTTTTATGAAAGATTTCTGTAGTTTTACGTTCTCCATATTTTGAACCAACATAGAGACTTCCGACAACCAGTGAAGATGTAAGAATAAAAATCCCTACAATTTTTCCAACATGTTTCAATTTAACCAATATGTTTTTCATAGTTTTAAGAGATTACCAAAACTTTACATTTAATGCAAGAAAAATCGAAAGGTGCTAAGTTATTCTGCTAAAGTTACACGGTATCCTTCAACCTCAAAAAAGTCTCCATCAGCATCTTCAACGATAAGATTTCCGTTGTCATGAATATCCACAACGTTTGCACAGAATCCACCATGTTGCCACATGTCATCATATTTATAATCTGGCTCAGGCATAATCACTGAATCATTAACTTTAATTTTCATAAATGAAACCTATATTATTTTGTTCAAAGTGTCAATCGTTTTCTGCAACAGTAACGCGATCAGGTTCAATTTCAAAACAGTCACCGTCTGCATCCTCAACAATAAGATTACCGTTTGGCTTAATATATTCAACACATGCCCAAAACCCACCAAAGTTCCACGAATCTGTATCGTTTGGTTCAGGCATCTTTACGTTAATTCCTTTAGTGATTTTCATAGTGTTAATAGCCTATATGATTTTTAAGTTTTTGTCAATCGTTTTCTACTTTTAAAGGAAATAAATATTAAATTAACCACCTTTTAATTAAGGTTCTAAAATTTAACTCATACTCTCCCATCATAGGAGTTATAGGAGGCAGTTTTAAACCGTTCAAATGGCTTTTTACAACTTCAAAGAACCCTGCCCCGTATGATGTGGAGGTAATCAATCCATCGTGAAACCTACGAAAGAATTCCATCTTCCTCTCACACCATGTTTCAGCCCATGCATGACCCTTTAAAGGTTCAAGTAGTGCTTCAGTTTCCTTTATGAATATCAGGATTTTGTTTTTCATCGAGTAGTTCCGTGAATCGAACTATATCAACATTACCTTGTATGTCAATGTATTTTTCATAGGTCAAACCACAACAAGGCATAATATGGGATAGTTGTAGTCCATCCTGGTGACATATACAGGTGCAAATACGAGGATTAGTCATTATGCCTTTCAAGATAATGACCTTCAGCATTGGCAAGGTATTCTTCCTGCTGTTTTTCATATTCACATTCCCAAATATTCAATGAGACGTTTTCGACCACATCAGCAACCAAGATTTCAATCACCTTATCGAAAGCTTTGGAAAGGTGTTCATACATTCCCTTCTCTACATAATCAGTCGAAGGAGGTTCAAAGAAACTTCCATGATTTGCAACGAACATGGTGAGAGGGAATCCTTCATCACTTTTTTCTCCGATCACAAACAGTTCACACCAGAAGTCAGGATTGGACAATCCTTTCTGCATACATCCGATGGAGATTAAATCACCAATATCGTTTTCAAGATCAGTAGCGAACTTAGCAATGTAGCCAAGGTTGAGTGCTTTGGAGATTGCGTTGAAGCGAGTGATTTCGATTTCGTTATTTTTCATGGTGTTTAATGCTACTACTTTTTCTTTGAAAGTCAATAGAAATATATCCATCTCTCGCTTCTCGAATGGTAGAACGTCTTACGATGGTTGATAAAGGATTCACACTAACGTAGAATAGCATTGCATCAGTAATTCCATCGCTTTGATGCGTAAGGTGTCCAAGAATAGAACGAATGGCGAACTTTTTTCTCATTTTCCCTCCACACGGTTTAAAACATTTTCGTAAGCTACCGCATAAGCATCATGACGATTGAACGCAAGATCATTATCTTTATATTTCACCATCTGCTTGTGATGAAACTCAATTTTTTCTTTGAGGTAAGTGATGAGTGATTGGACGTTCATAATTAAAGTTCAGTGTAAACAACAGATGCTTTAATGTCAAATTTTTTCTTGGCTTTTTTCTCCGCTGTATTATGGTTCGCAGCTTTGATATATCCAACTTCATTTCCTACTCCATCATATACAATATAGGTTTTCATGGACACCCACCGTATCAAACCATTACCAAACATGCAAGAAATATTTCAAACTTTTTTCTTTTTATTTTAGGGCAGGTTGAGTCTATAATATCTGGCTACCCCTCGGCTCAGTGTTAAAAGAATAACAAAATATACTTTCAAAAGCAAGAAAAAAGAATTTTATTTTTCACTTGTCTTTTTACGAGGAGTAGATATAGTAGGTGAATCATGAAACCAACACCCGAAGAAATTCAAAAAGCGTTCCTCGAAATTCTTGAAGGAAACGCCAATTATGCGATGGTTAAACACCTTACTGGACTTCCTGATGCCCGTTGTAAAGAAATCGTCGCAATCTATAAAGCACTGGTGAATTAATTATGAAAATCTCTACAGAAGATAGTTTAAATAATGTTGTTTTAGATAATGATGAAATCGAATATGTAAAATATATTCAAACAAATTTACGCGCACTTATTGAAGCCTGTGAGCAAAATGGTGGGTTTATAGCCAATCGACATATGCAACTTTTTGGATTCGAAGTCGAAATTCTAAAAAAGATTCTTTAAAATAACTTGCGTTTTAATACGAAACCTACTAACCTTTTAAATATGAACATTCCACCTAAAGTTTTGAAAGCATTGAATCACGTAAGGAGTTTTTACCCTGATGTGCGAATCGTAGTCTATAGTAATGATTATCGTTGTCATTTTATGTATAACGATTTTAATTCGCCGATTATTAGGGTTTCTAAACTTGATATAGGAATCTTGGAGGATGCTGCTGAGGATATTAGGGAGGTTCCAGCAGTTTTTCAACTTCCAAATGAACTTTAATCTTGCAATAAACTAAAAACTCTGCTAACTTCTTATCACTATGAAAAAAGTTCAAAAACAAAACGAAAAATCCGTTTTATTGAAATTTAAAAGCCAAGTAAAAGGGTTTATTAAATGGCAAGCTAAACAAATGGATGATTGCATTTATCCTGATACGAAAGCTGAAATGAAACAGATCACCGCAGCTAAAACTTTTGAGGACGTTGAAAAGGTCTTGAAACAGTGGGATGGAGACGGTTTATTCATGTCAATGGTTCAAATGGGATATTTTTAATCTTGCAATAAACTAAAAACTCTGCTAACTTCTTATCACTATGAAAAACGTAAAAGTTAATTTAAATTTCGTTGGAACTGCTACAATACAAGTTCCTAACTAACTTAACGATACTGACGCTTTAAACCTTGCAAAAAAAGTTGCTGTAGCTAGGATTCTTGCAACTTTTGATAATCATGATTATGGTGAATGTGAAGATGATGCCTGTATGGAATTTGTTGAAGAATCTGGCATATCAGAAGCACGAGCAGAAAAAATGTGGGACAAAACCATTTCAGAGGATATTAGTGGGTCATGGACTGCCGAGTAAAAAAGACTTGCAATTTTTCTCAAAATAATTCACACTCTTAAATATGGAAACACAATTTAGAAAAACATTGATTACCTTGCTGGATGACAGTGAAGGTATTAACGAAGATGGATATGTCGCCCTTGGACAGTTCGCAAAGGAAAACAACTTCTCAATCGTTGATATTTGTTCAGAAGTCGAGCGTTTGAATGGAAGATATTTTCTCAACGAAGATCACGGAATCGAAGCGTAATATGAACAAATATCGTGGAACATACGGTGGAAAAGATGTTGTAGTTTCTGCCAGCAATGCAGATTCAGCAATGTTGGAAGTTTGCACTCTTCTTAATGTCCCTTCATACAGGGAACATTGGGTGATACTCGTAAAAATAAATTAAAAAGTTCTTGCAATTTCAATCAAAATAAACTAATCTCTTAACCATGAAAACAAACCAAGCAATAAAAGTTATTGACTCCCTGCGCGAAGCCACTAAAAATGGTGCGCGGTTTATGTCATTTCTCTACACTACTAAGGGAACCCAGGAAACAAGTCTCTATACCATTAACTTCGGTATTGACTATCGTGCCAGTGTCGAACATGACAAACTCGCTCTTGAGTCATATCAGCCCAAGAATGACCTCGAAGTTCAAGGCAAGGCTGAAATGCTCAAGTCCCTCACCGAAACCCTGACAGAAGGCGTTTCACAGGCTTACACCAATGTCGATACTTACGAGTCAATCGGCAAGGGTATCAAGATTCACAAGGAAACGGACGAATTGTATATCTACGGTTATGTTCAGAGCAAGACGGTTATTGCGGAAGCACAGAACCCCAAAAAGCCAGTAAACAGTAAACCGATAACACTTGCCAAAAAGGGAATTGAGAAGGCGTGTGGATTCAAGAGGGTGAAGTTCTCGCAGTATATCCTCAACCCCGAACATATCGCGGGTATCAAGGTGAACGGCGACACAATCGAAGTTCAATCCTAAACAATCATGGTGGGTAAAAGGTGGAGGAAGAGACTGCTAATCTTCCTCCACCTTTTTGCTTTTACTAAGATTTTCATACCACCAAAGAGGTTGGTAATTAGAGAAATCGAAGCATAAAAAATAAATTCAGAAAGTTCTTGCAATTTCAATCAGAATAAACTAATCTCTTAACACTATGAATACATTACAGACAATTAAAATCGTGGATCAACTTCGTGAGGCTACTTCCAGAGGTTGTTCTTTTATTTCATTCCTCTACACTACTAAAAAAGATGGGTCAACCAGTCTTTACACTATCAATTTTGGTGTGGACTACCAAAAAGCCTGTGAGCATGATAAAACCCTTCTTGAGGCATATCAGCCTAAGAACGACTTGCAAGTGACCGCAAAGGCTGAAATGCTCAAATCTCTTACGGAGACAGTAACGGAAGGTGTAAGTCAAGCATACACCCAAAAGGACACCTATACCACACTTGGTAAAGGTATTAAAATCCATAACGAAAACCAAGAAATTCATCTTTGGGGATTCCTTCAAAGCAAGACAGAAATTGCTCCCGCTACGATTGAACAAAAGAAAGTCAATTCTCGCCCATTGACAATCGAAAAGAAAAATATCGAGCGTGAATTGGAGTTCAAACGGAATAAGTTTGTTTCCTTCGTTCTCAATCCTGCTAACATCGCTGGCATTAAAGTAAAGGGAACTACCATCGAAGTTCAGAGCGTTTAAATCATGGTGGGTGAAAGGTGGATAAAGAGACGGTTAATCTTTATCCACCTTATTGCCTTTACTTAGATTTTCATACCACCTAAAGAGGTTGGTAATTAGAGTAATGGAAGCATTTAGCTCTCTGTAATGGATCGGATAAATCGAAAGAACTGATCGGTTTAATATGATCCATATGCCATCCAAATTGTGTGTTATTATCCCACCACCAATAATATTTATCTTTTATTTACGATTTTTCTTGTAATTTTTCATCAATTTGCTAAAGTCTTTTCACCATGAAAGCAATAACCACCACCAAATTAAGCGATACATTAACAATTTCAGAATTCCGTGATGGATTTTGGCTATACGATGCCACCCGAGGAATGAACTTAGCATGGGCTAAGACAAAAGATGATGCGTTTGTGGAGGCTTTGACCTATTATCAAAAACGCCTTAAAGAGGTGGAACAAGATCACGCTAATCTTGCATCGAAGGTCAATGCTTTCATCGGACAATTTCATGATGAAGAAAACGATAGCGATTAAACGAATTTTCTTGCAATTTTAAATAAAATATACAATACTCTTAAATGATCGTTTCAGAATTTATCGAGTGGTTAAAAACTCAAGATCAAAACGCAGTGGTTGAAGTCTTGTATCATACAGACGGACGAAGCGGAGGGAGTGTAGCAGTCACAAATTTTGATCCTGAAAAGCATGTGGAATATACCAATTACGAAAGATTGGAAATTGCTAAAGGGGTGTATTATGACAATACACTTTTTTTAGGTTCAATAGATAATTAGCTTGCAATTTTTCATCAATTTGTTAAAGTATTTTCACCATGAAAGCACAACGTCTAGGAACATCTACAGGATCGTTAATTAACCATTTGATGAGTGGTAGCAAGGATTCTACCCCAATAGTAGGAACTGGTTGTAGTATTTTACATTGGACTGATCGAACCGCTTGCACCATCATTGAAGTAAGTGAAAACGGCAAAACTGTTGTAGTCCAAGAGGATAATGCAGTAAGAACGGATAAACTTGGAATGACCGATTCACAATCTTATGAATATACTCCAAATCCAAATGGAGTTAAACATACCTACACTTTAAGGCGAAATGGTAAGTGGGTAGCAAAGGGCGAATCTATTAAAGGAACTCGCCTAATGATCGGAGCAAGGCAACATTTTTACGACTACAGTTTTTAAAAAATCCGAGGCAGGTTGAGCTAAAGGGGAGTCCTAAAAGAGGAAAGGACTCCCCTAAACATTGCACACTTTAAAAGAAATCAGGGCAAGTAGGATGTATGATAGCTGTCTAGGATTTCCCCTCAGTGTTAATACAATACTAAAAACCTTTACAGATTGCAAGAAAAAACTTTAACAATTATTTGCTTGAAAGTGAATGAAAGATGTTATAGAGTAGATGATATGGAAATTCTTATCCTCCGTGATTGTGAAGTTGAGATGTGCGTAGCTGAAATACTATGCTGTGAAGATTGTGGCTATGAACCTGTCCATAAAAAGGTTCAGGTTTTTAAAGACGATGAATACGATGTTGACAATTATTCCTTCGATCATATCACTGAATCAGGTCTTGCATCACTCGAAGAAGGAGTTGATTGGGTTTCTGCCAAGTCTTATGAAGCGGGTAGGGCATATCAGAGAATTGTTGAAATGGCAATGCAAGCTGGTAAGACTGTGGAGGAATATTTTAAGGCAAACCAATGAAAACTTTTAACGTCCATTTTTCAATACATCACGAATCCTTTAACGGGTATGATCACTACGATGGTGAAATCAGTGTTGGAGTAATTGCTCGAAATGCTGAATCCGCTAAGAAAAAAGCCTTTAAAGAAATCAATAAAAAAGGCGGTGGGTATGAATATCGCTATCGGTATTTGACACAAGAATAATATGTCAACTCCTAGTCCTAAGAAATGTCAGTGCGGTGGGAAACTGAAAAAGGTTCAATACGGATACTTCTGTGTTAAGTGCGATGGGTGGTATTCGGATGATACAGACTTCAAAGCACTCAAAATGAAATGGGAGAAAGAAAAAGTCACTTCCACGATTTGACAAAGGTATTTTTCATGGTATTATTCCCCTGTTATGAAAAATACAAAAAACAAAAAGACAGTTCAGGATTATATTAAGCTTGCTAACAGAGGGTTTTCAAACCGACAGATCGCGGTATATTGGAAAACTTCTCTTCAGTCAATCGCAGCATATCAAGCTAATGCGACTAGACAAGGATTCTAACTAAACTATCAGTTTATAGTTATAAAATAGGGTGGGTTAATTCTTCCACCCTATTTTATCTCTTTTAGCTAAGTTTTCATACCACCAAAGAGGTTGAATATTAGTATAATGAAAACACTCCTCTTGTTGTTTTGGATCAGTTAAATCAAACGATGCACAAGGTTTAATATGATCCATGTGCCAACCTTTAAGTTTATGATTCTCCCAAGTCATACCTTCCTTAAATTGAGATTCGAGATATTGTTTAAAATAATCTAAAGAACATCCTAGAATTTCTAAAGTTCTTTTACATTTAATAGTTTTCGAATTCTTAACCATCTTTGCAAAGTGTGAAGACAGAATGGTTCTTATTCTAAAATTAATATCATTTTTCAATCTCTCTCGTTTAGCTGCATTTGTTTTACTTCTTCTATCTTTTCTATTAGCTTTTATGCGGTCATAATGTAACTGATAATACTTCTTTCTCTGTTTTCTTATAGATTCTCTATTTTTAATTTGATATTCTTTTGACTTCTGTTGTAAGATATTTTTATTTTTAATATAATATTTCTTTCTACGCTCAGAAATCTCTTCACTTTTTCGTTGTCTATATTCTTTTCCTTTATGTGCTATTGATTCTCTATTTATGTAATAGCAACTCTTTGAATATTGTTTTATTTTCTCTTTATTTTTTTCATAATGAATTTTGCGTCGTTTTTGGATTAAGTCCCTATTATTGTTTCGATATGTCTTAGTTAGTGTAATCCTACACGATCTACATTCACAGCGGTAAGTTTCTTTTAATTTATTTCTCAATGGAAATTTACTTAACGGCTTTTCAAGATGACATTTATTACAAGTTTTAGTTTTGATTTCTGATAGGTTATTCATAATTATAGACGGTGGGACAAGTTGAGTTATTCCAACCTGAGTGCTGTAAACACTCTAACCACCAATATTATTTATCAATAGTTCTTGACTTTTCAATCCATAAAAGCTAATATGTTCGCAACATGAATAAATTTACTCGATTCCTTCTTATATCATCCTCAACGCATTTATTTACATTGCTCTATTCTATGGAGTGCAGGGTAATATCGGTGCTGCAAGGGTGTATTGTTTCTTTGTTTGGCTGGACTTCTCTACTTTCCTTCTACTAATAGCAAGTTCAGGCAAAGGCACTGAACGGTTAAAAGAGATTGGTCGGTCTGTCAATCCCATCTTTGACTCTTTACTTGACATGCTGACTATTGGGGTGTTGATTTACTTCGGCTGGTATATCACTGCAATCGCCCTCTTTATTGCCACTGGACTGAAAGCGAGTTTCTACGATGACCTCCTCAAAGACTAAACCTTTAATTGTTTTCAAGTCGATTGAAGTTGACATTGAAGGTGAACGTCAACGCATTAAACGAGTGTATAACAAACGGCAACAGAAAGCCTTGTTAACATTGTGTGACCTGTTTGAAGCAGGTGAGTGGAGAGCGTGTTTGAAACATGTCAACGATAAAAAAGCTTTTCCTTATAATACACAGGGGCATTATGATGAGAAGGAACATATCGGAATGGAAATTAGTGACATTCTTTGTGGTATGAAATATGAAAGCTTTTATACTGGTGAACAAATCTTGGAACATGCAAAGAAAAGATTGATTAAGGAGAAGAAAGTTCTTGCCATACCCCTCCGCTGACCTAAACGCATTTTGGTTTATGTTCAAAGAAATCCAGAATTTGCGAGAGAAACATACTGGTAAAAAATGGTATGAATAGTCTTGCAATATAACATAATTCTGCTACAGTAATTGCACCATGAAACACAAGTTCCGTCAAAAGCTTCTTAGATACCTTTGTAAGGGATTGGTAGAACAAGGGTGGTGTCACAAACAGTTTATTACAGAATACTTCGCCCTTATGGTGACTGCTGCTCGAAAAGAGTTCACAGAGGATAACAAACCAACTCTTGTAGCATTTCTTGATGAGTGTTATGAGGATGCAAAAAATTCTGTAGATTTAATTTGACTCTCATTGCGAACTAGAGTAGAGTAGGTGAAACTTAAGATGTAGTTAGAAAGGAGGAAAACTATGAACCCACGAGACGGGCCTAAAAAACTGTAAATTTAATTTGACTTTTTAAACTAAATATGAGAGACTATTAAAAGTTGGAAGGCGGGGGAGAGCGAAGATTGAGTAATTGGAAAGTAGAGATACAGAGAGTTAGTTGATGTGGCTCTCCCCCGCTGGAAGAGGATTGATTTGAGAAGTTACTCGAAAGCATGAATGAACCTAGTTATATTCAGAGCTTCCCTGCCGAAAGGGTTTAACTTTTCTAACCAGTTCTTTTTAAATGTTGTTTGTTTAACTATAAAACAACCAAAGACATACAGGGAGTATAAAATCTGATGGCAGAATCTCCAAAACTTTAATATGGTTAATGGACAGTAAGGGGTATAGGTTGCCGTGCGAATCAGTGGCGGCAATAAGCGAAAGTCCTTTTGGGCCTATACCTACCATATTATCTTGCAAAAAAACATTAACCATATAATATACATCTATGAATAAGAAAGAGCTTAAGAAATTTGAATCCTTAATCATTCAGTTGAAAAAGGCTGAAACACAAATCGCTAAAATCCAAAAAGAAATTAGCGAAATCGAAAACTTTAAATGCGTAGGGAGTAATTGACATCAAGGAAAGACTGAACCTCAAAGGAAGCATTATTAATCCGCTTCACGAAAGGTTAGGGGAGATGGAGGGGAAACCCGTAGAAGTTTTTGATCCTAACACTCGACAAATGAGTATAGTTTGCAGATGAAACCTACGCACCTTTTTGGGTTGTGATTTGACGAAAGCACGGATGAAAGACATGAGTAATATTTGTAAGTCGCTCTTACATGAAAGTGTTGAGTAAAAAGTGGGAGTAGAACTAGAATCTGTCTTGATTGCTAAAGTAATGCAGGGTTAAAGTCCCTGCCAACCCGCCTTTTTGAATGTTAAACGTAAAATAGAAGTTAGTAAGGAGGAATATGAACCCACGAGACGGCCCGAAAAAATTGTAAAAAGAATTTGACTTTTTAGAATAAATATGAGAGACTATTAAAAGTTGAAAGGCGGGGGAGGGCGAGATTGAAGAGTTAGTAAGTTGAAAGATGAAGTAATTAGTGAGATGTGGCCCTCCCCCGCTGGAAGAGGATTGATTAGAGAAGTTACTCGAAGATGTAGAGTTTCCCTGCCGAAAGGGTTTGACTTTTCTAGCCAGTTCTTTTTTGGGTTGTGATTTGACGAAAGCACGGATGAAAGACATGAGTAATATTTGTAAGTCGCTCTTACATGAAAGTGTTGAGTAAAAAGTGGGACTAGAACTAGAATCTGTCTTTATTGAAAGTAATGCAGGGTTAAAGTCCCTGCCAACCCCGCCTTTTTGAATGTTAAACGAGGATATGGGATTTAGGGGTCGTCTATATTAAGCAGCATGACAGATGAACTGACTGATGACCTCCTTGACGAAAAACGTGGACTCTACCCTGACAAAGAAGATATTGCAAACTAGTTGACAATATATGAAAATTCTGCTTTAATAACTTCCATGAACTACGAAAACTTTGGAGAAATCTCAATCGATGAATGTAACGATATGAACGTTCCAGTAAACATTTCCATTGAAGAAGATGAAGGAAAATGGAAACTTTGGGCAGATAACTTCATGCCTCGTAAAAGTGCTGTAACTCAAGGTGCGTATCATGTTGAAGCAGATACAAAAGAAATCCTCCTCGAACTCGTTGCGAAACATATCACTCCTCTTTACGAAGTCGCATTAAAGCTCTTGAAAACCACAGGGGAACTTTATTATTGGGAGGAATAAAGTTTGACATATAACACCTAATATGTTTTAATCTCACTAATGAACATCAACGGAATTGAAACCGATACAATGGAGTCTTTGACCGATGAAAGACTTCAACAACTCTTACTGCTGATGGAAAAGGTTCAACAGTAAAAGAGAAGGCTTTAAGACTCTTACTCAAGCGTGAATTTCGCCTTGCATGGAGAGAGGCAGAAAAGTATTTTAAATCGAAATAAGTTGACAATTCATCAATAATTCTGTAGAGTATTTACACCATGAACACTTTTAAGAATATCAAACCTCATACTACTGTTACCTTCCTGATTCCTAATGGTTTTGGTCGCAATGGACAGGAGTATAAACAAAAGACTGGCAAGGTTGTATTCGCTTACCCCACTCACCTAGTTGTCAATGGCGGTGGTCGGTATGGCACTCCTTATGTTGTTGATGAAAACAACTTTGTGAAATGAAACTAGGAGATACAATTCAGTTCTGTTTGGATGCTGAGTTCAATGGAAGCACTTTTATTGCATTCGGCACTGTTGAAGCAATAGGAGAACCATATAAAAATTCCTATATTGTAACACTTATCCACGATTTCCAATATGGACGTTTGTGGAATAAGGCGGAAGAATTTGTAGTATATCCAGAAGAAATCCTCTGAACAGGATTATTTATATTGCAATACATTTGAAACCTGATATAATGCACTATTATGAGTAATGAATCATCTTCAAATACTGTTGGAAACCTTTTATGGTTTATCTTTAATCTTGTAACTGCTATTATTGGGTATCATATACATAATAGTATTTTCTTTTCAATTATAGACTTTATTTTTAGTCCGATAGTCTGGATTAAATGGCTATGTTTCCAAGAGGTAAACCTAACCATAATTCATGACGCATTCGCATTTTTCTTAAAGTGATTTGCGTTTCCAATCTAGTTTATCAAAAAATGTAAAAAGTTCTTGCAATAAATTAAGATTCTGCTACAGTAGTTCTCGTTAGATAAAACCAAACACCAACAAACAAAATACTATGAATAAAAATAGCAAACGCACAGCACCTTCTCGTGGCTTCAAAGTAAAAACGGGCGTCCCCGTCAACTCATCCAAACTCCGCAAAGACAGTGGACGGAAACCTTGGGTTGGTTTGACTTCAAAATCGAAAGGAAGAATCGGTTACTTGGCTCCTTCACAGGACTAATCAAAAGTAAAATGTCGAAAGTGGTTTACTCTTCAATGGGTGAACCACTTTCTATTTTATTACTATTCTCAAGATTTTCATACCACCAAAGAGGTTGGAATATGGTTTGCTATAGCGTGTTTCAATTTGTTCTTCGGTATCAATATTCTCTGCTCCATAATTCAAACATTTTTTAGAAGTTAAATAAAATAGTTCTTGCAATTTTCCACGGATAATGTAAGATACTTAAATCATCAAGTGAAGGAAACGAGTAAGTAGTGAAAACGAAAGCTGGTGAGTAGGTTGGTGATATGTTCTTTGAAACCTCGCAAGGGGCATTCTGTAACTGTAAAGTAACTGGTTAGGGTTGCCAAATCCTGATTAGTGAAGATGCTACAGAATGAAATAAGCTCGATTTTACAGTTAGGCTATTACTGTGGCAGGTAGTAAAAAGGTGGAGAAAGGCCAATCCATCTGTCAAGCATCCGAGCAATAATGAAAAACGAGGAGGGAGCACCAAGCAAAAAGGTGTTATCCCTCCTCAATTCTTTTATCGACATTTAGCACAATTCTGATAAAGTATTTGAACTATGAGCAATTTTTGGAAAAAGGAAATCCAATTGAAGCGCGGGCATGGCTGATCCCTAATTCCTCCTACTGTTCTCGTTATCCAGTAAAGTTTTAGTTAACATTTCACCTATAATTCGTTAACCTCTTTACATCATGAAAGCACGAATCAGATTTCAAACTAAAATGAAACTCAACGGCAAGAAAACACAATTCTCCCACGGTCAACTTCTAAGACTTTTAGAGTTTTGGGAATGTGCAAATAATCGAGGGGATAAATCTGCCAAAGAAAAGATCGAGTTTATTAAAGAGGAGTTGAAACATACTCCTATTACAAAGGATGCAGATTCCCTTACAAAATTAAGACATACCATTAGTAAATTATGAACACTCTCGAAATATCAGTCGAATACGCAACACGAGACAACACTATTGATTGGATTAAGGCTTATTGCAATCGAAATAAGATTCCTGTTACCACCATCAATAAAGAAAGGCTTATATGGGAGGAACCTGAACCCTACCTACTTCTGGAATTTAAATCCTACCATCAAAGAGAATGCTTCATCCGACAAGGAAATAAAAACTACCCATATTTTGAATTCTGTTGACATTTTAACACACTCCTGCTTTAATACTGAATATGAAAATCACTGGTGTTATTAACTATACAATAGGTGTTTCAATGGATAAGAAAACTATATCAATTGGAACATTCACAAAAGAATCCTGTAATAGTAATACTTATATACATCTAAACGAAAATCTAAAAGATTTACTTGGATATAAAGACCCTATTTCAGAACTTCAAGTTAGAAAGTTTGTAGGAGAAACCGCTGAGGATTTAGTTTGTGGATACGCTTTCTATCCCGACAAATTTACTATCAGAGAAGATGAAATCTCTCGTATCGGTATCGAAGTTAAAACACAAGAATAATATAAAACTACCCATGCTTTGAATTCTGTTGACATTTCATTTGATTCCTGCTTTAATAATCACTATGAAAATTGAAATTGGAAACACCTATCTAGATTCTTGGGGACATCAACACACCATCCAAGGACTGACTAGGAATAACCCGAATCATGTATGGTCACTCTCCTCCCACTTCGATTTCAATGGCAAGAATGTTGGTGGTGGATACAATCTCGTTGTCCTACCACCTGAGAAAGAAATAAAACATTGGCAGGACTTCATCAAACAAGTGGAAGCAGTAAACGATGACAACCACTTGAAACTTGTCAAACTCCTCTTGGATAACATGAGGGAACGAATACATAGAAGTATTTCATATTGTAGCGAATAAAGTTTGACATAATAGGTAGAAAGTGTATAGTGATTGCACCATGAAACTTACATCGGCTGAAATTCAGGAATACGCTAAAGTTCCTCATACAAAAGATGAACTGCTAAACCATCCAGCATTTTTATATTATCGTCGTTCAAATATTGGCAATCAGTCTCTTATCCTCGTTTACTTTCATTGCTCGGATTCACCAACAAAACGTTTACTAGCAGGGAGTTATGTATGAAAGACTGGTGGTAACTTCTTTGGTTGGATGAGAAATCGTGGGTGGCTTTATTACTACCCAAACCTCGAAACTGGCCCCACTTGGATCAAAGACATTTTCATTAAGTAGTTGTTGACAAATAGAATGATTGGTGTATATTACTTGCATTATGAATCGACGCATCACTAACACTGAACCCGAAATGGCTTGTCCTTCCTGTGGCAAGAATCCAACTCTTAGGAGACATTCATTAGGACTCCGGTATGAATGCGTGTGTCCTCCTACTCACTCAATCCAAATATATGAAGATGCTGCTGCTGCTTCATGGAGAACAATCGCATTCATGAATTCATTTATTCGTTGACAATTCATACGAATAATGTAAAGTATCACTATGAAATGTGAACGATATAACCCTAATGCCGATGCAATGATCGATGGGGACTTCGTTGTATGTGAGCAACTAAAGAATAAAAAAGGGGAACTGATTCCATTTATATTGACCAAGTGTGATGCTGGCAACCGTGCAAAAAGTCCGTTGGGGGGATCATATCTCCTTGATTGTGTTTGGCCTTATGGAGCACCAGAAATTGAACCAGCTAAATACGCAGAGTTTAAAGAAAACCCATTCGCATGAAAATTCCAGTCCACCTTCGACCTACTTACGCTCTCGGCCCTTCCCCTGACTTCGATCTACTTGCCTCATACGCTCGAAAGAATAATCATGGGTTAAAATGATCCGTCCACCCAAATATCCTAGAGCAAATCCAGACCTTGAAAATGCTTTGAGAAATACTTATGTCTCTTATGAAGCAAAACAAGAACTTAAAAGATTGTTTTTAGTTTGACATTTAACCGCATTTTGGTATTCTATTTACACCATGAAAAATTACAACCCTTCTATTCATACAATTTACGACACTGCAAAAGTTGGTCGGACTGTCACCCTTGCATTCAACGACAAACAAGGCACACCCATCAACTTTACAGTGTTAATCAGCCCTCATTACGTCTCATACACTGAACTCGGTAAAGACTCATTCAACCGATTCACCAACAACAAACGCCAACAATACCTAATGGAAGTCGCCAATGCTTATTTGGGTATTCGATATGGGAAAGCTTAAGGGGTTGTAGCTTAATGGCCAGAGCGTTCAAACTGTGGGTTCGATTCCCACCAACTCCACCAATATTATGTCATTACGTAGAGCTAAAAAACGAGAGAAGGATGAACGTCGTCGCCTTGAAGAGAAGAAACATCCTCAATATGCTACCTGCCCTGATTGTGGAGGCTATATGAGTTGGTGTTCCTTCTGTGAATGCTATACTAAAACCTGTTGCGTCGATTACGGAACTTGCATGTGTTCATAAATAATTGTTGACATTTATCCAAAATACTGTAGTCTTATCCACATGAAAAAGATCACATTCAATGATGAAACTGCGCTCGCTCGGTTCATGGCAGAGTTCATAACCAAGTCCACTGCTACCTTCGAAGTGACTGCCAATGGTCGTGGTGAATATGTTCTCGAATTCTTAGGAGGATTCTAATGAAAGATAAAAGGTTTGTGGCTAGTGCTTACGCTACTGAAAAACAGTTTACTATCCCCTATGACATGCGAGGATACGGTAAAACTGAAAACGAAGCAATAAAACAACTAAAAGAAAAAACAAAAGGTTTCTGGCATGTTGGGACAGTGGCAGTTCGAACCATTGCATATTGATTAACATTTTATATCGTGGGAGTGGCTCATAAAGCGAATTCTTAAAGTCTCCTAGCTCCTTTAAAAACTAAGGAACTTTCGTTGATCACTAACATCAATTTTAGTAGGACATACGGAAATTTCTACAGTATGATGGATATTTGCCAACCGTTCTTCTAAACTTACAAAAATCTAAGGTGCGTTAGCACCGTTGATCATATGTTAGATTCTTCATTCACTGACGAGCACCCCTTCCTTACGGAAGGTGAACCTCTCATCTCCAGAAGCGTTAATTCCCGATGAACTATCGGTATTTAAAACAATGGAACTTGGTTATCGTTCCATTTTATTTCTTTTTCTAATATAGTTTTACCCACAAATAGTTTATTTTGTGGAACCACATACTTTATATCTCAAAGAACTGTTACTATTTAGCCCTAACGGGCTAAAAAACAAGACCTATTTTAGATTATTTAGATTTTAATGCCACTGTTGTCAACCCCTCGTTAAAATCAGAAGCATTAGAAATCGTAAAACAAGTTATCATTACTGGTAAACCTCCTTTTGGTGGATGGAAATAGTATGGAAAATATCGACACATCAAAATACTCCTCTGGAACCGGGGGTAAGCGGTTCCAACCATCGATGGCTGGGTTATCTGCACCGATTTGTTGGGCATCCGTCGCATTTTCAACGACTTCCGAAGGCCAAAAATAAATGCAAAAATCGTTCGATTCTCGTTGACACTCTCACCATAAGCGGATATGGTGTAGGAGTAATGAGCGAGGCCCAGTAAGCCGAGCCAAAAAACGAAAATGAAAATCCAAATCCTGAACTCAACGAATAACGCCGGCCAGTATGTCGCCGGTCAAACCGCCGCCTCGCTGGGCGCGGCAAAAGCCATCGTCCGCGCCGAGCGAGCGGGCCGCAAAACCTACTGGCAGCAAGAGGGCGACGACGTGGCCGCATACGCGGATCGCGAGGATATGAGCGACGAGGATAAGGCCGTCGCGCGTCTCCGCCCCCTGCAACTGGTATGATCGCCAAGAAGCGTGGGTGATAGCGGAGAAGAACAACCAGATTATTCGTGACGTTAGCTGTCATGGTGAAATCTATTCTGAAAATCTTTATTGACATTTAGACACGTTCTGATATAGTATCTCCACTATGAGCGATTCAATTGCAGAACTCTTTAAAAATAAGCAGTATTGTTTTGATGAGATTAACCGTATTCGTCAAACCATTGGCAACAAAACATTGGCAACAGAGGCCGCATTTGCAGCATCCTTTCGAACTCTCTCCTTCATGCTCCTTCATTGCCCTGAAGAGATTTACGACCTAGTGGTGGGACAAATCAAAGAACTTCAACGGCGTGAACGATATGCCTTGTTTGGAATCTAAGTATGGGTTGACGTTTCCTCACAATCTGATACAATATTTTATGGTCAAAATCCTAGCAGCATTCAAACTACCCTCTAACGAAGTAATCAACATCATTGAAGAGGATGGAGCAACCGTTGTAAAGATTACTCCCATATACCTCAAAGCTACTGATAACCTCCCATTTTCTTCACAACCAAGAATGTTTATAAACCGTTCAAATAACGACGTTTACAACACATCCTTGGTTGATGGTAAGTGGATCGTGGAGAAAAGACGCATTGAATGGGATACACTACCAGAAATTCCTTGGGAATAGAATATAACTTGACATCCTTGCAGAAGCAGAACTCATTGCAAAGTATAAGATTTATCCTATTGAATGGGCTAAGTTCATGGAGTATAATGACGAGGCCGTTAGAAATCGTCAAGACCATGACCACTATGATGACAATGCCGAGTAATTAAAACTCTTCTATGGATCAATTAAACAGTTTAATGACCGATAAGAGAATCACTCCTATTGATGGATTACGTGGTATAGCAATCCTCATGGTTTTAGTAGGTCATTTATTCATTGATCCATTCAGCAAACAAATACAGTGTTTCAGTCCATTACTCCTCAACATTAGCAAGTGTTATCCTTGGGGAGTATTACTATTCTTCGTAGTGTCAGGGTTTCTAATCGGGGGCATCCTCCTTCGTAATACTCCTTCAAAAGCGTTTGTTAAAGCCTTTTACATTCGTAGGATCATACGTATTTGGCCCCTCTACTACTTTCTTATCATATTCGTAGTAGGTGGGTTATACTGTGTCAATAAACAGTTACCTTCAATGATTACTCCTTTCTGGTCTTACATGGTATTCCTTCAAAACTGGTGGAGTAATACACAATACTACCACCTAATCGAAGCAGGAGTTACATGGACACTGGCTATTGAAGAACAGTTCTACTTGCTTGCTCCCCTTCTATTAATAGGCGCAACCAATAATAAAGTAAAGATCATTGCTGCTATATCCCTAGTAATTGCTTTCATCCTCCGAATCTTTTCACATGTAGGAGTAATAATCCCCATTCATAACCACTTGTTCAATTTATCGTGGCATAATCCTTCTTTCCTAACCTATGTCGATGTTATATTGCTTGGCGTAGTTGGAGCAGCAATATACAAGTCCAAAGCGTTCCCCTACTTTAAAAGATATACGTTCTTAGTATTCCCTATTCTTGGTTTACTAATATATCTCGCTGCTATTACTCCCACTAATATATGGATGACTTCATGTTTACCTGATATAGTAGGAGTATTGTTTATGGGGTTGATACTATTGATTACGGCGAGTGATACATTTATTAACAGAGCATTGTGCAATAGGGTTTTGGTATGTTTAGGGCAGAGATGTTATTTTCTATACTTGTTTCATATTGTTGTCATGATTAATATTCAGCAGACCTTTATGGATATAGGGTGGAATAATATGTTTTATGCGAATTCTCTCAGTTTATTATTGACTATTGCAGCAGCATTACTATCATGGAAGCTGATTGAATATCCTTTAATGAGGTATGCAAAGAGCAGGTATCCATATTCTCCTTGACATTTTCACCCCTATTGTATAAACTACTTCCATGCTTAAAGTAAATATATTACCTCGTCTTGAAACTATTGCTGGCCGCAACCACTTTTCAGGAAAAATGACTCTCAGCAACCCGTTTTCACAACTTGTAAGCAGTTTTCATGGCCTTGCCCTGCCGTGGGAGAGTGAAATGGCTATACGTGGGCAATATTACAGCGAACTTGAATCAATTGAATCAGCAGTCAACTCTTTAAAGTAATGGACGGTAAACAGCAATTTAGATTTAAGGCGTGGAGAATAGGACGGTTGTTATTTACTCATTGCAATCAAGCACACGGAGCACCAATAGTTGATTACGCTTTTAGTCGTGACATTGATGGCAACAACTATAGAGGAAGAGCTATACTTTTGAAACCGTGGCGTAAAAATAAGTATGGAGAACATTTACCACAACCTGCATTAGTTATTGGTTGGAGGCAATGAGAACTATGTATGGTATGCAAGATAAGCTGTTAGTTAAAGACCCGCATCCTCAGTCTCATGCTGCCTTAATCAAACTCCACTTCAAACTTCTAAGGGGTGTTGCATACTTTGGCTATCGTGGGTGGTTACGTTTCAGACTTCAAACGTTAGAAAAGTGGCTAGAGGAACGTGGTGATCTAGTCTGTATATATTGCGGAAAACAACATCTAAGAATTGACGCACCATCAAACTCTGACGATTTAGCCACCATAGATCATAAACTTGCTAGAGCTAAAGGTGGTGCAGAAATGGATTTAAACAACCTAGTCTGTGCTTGTTCTCCTTGTAATCTCCGCAAGAAAACAAAATCATACGAGGAATTTAAAAATACAGTAAAACTTTATCTTGACAAATCTTCTTAGACCTGTCATAATACCTCCATGATTAATACACCTACAAGCATTTCAGAAGTATATAACAACTGGATTCAACAGGGGTTTGATATTGCTCACTCAGGTAAACAGATTATAAAGGATTATTTACTTGATACTAATGAAATCGTATCGTGGAAGTATGACCGCGCATCAACATACGATTCATTACGATTGTGCGATGATGGAAGAATTATTGTGACTGCACGAATTGAGGATAATGCTCCAATGGGATACTTCCTAGATCACATGAATGTTCACGAGATTGTAGCAATTGTAAAGATTTTGCATGAATCATATAAAGGGGAACAATTTTGATATGACACAAGAGATTGTATATACAGGGAAGCACTACCAAGTCAATAAGGTAGTGAATCAAAACCCTTACCTTTTTGATCGTGATTGGAACGCAAAAGATGTGGGTAAACCTGTGTATTTTGCCTTTGTTAAACCTCCTGATCATAAACGAGGAGGACTTTACTTCAAAACGCTTAAAGCTGCAACAACTTGGGTTAAAGAATCTGAATTAGATAAGTAATATTATGCCATATACATATTATATACACCCACAAGAAACTTGGTCTGAAAAGAATGTGCTAAACGAGCCAAACATATATTCATTGATAGCTTAGGAACAGCAGGTGGGCCTCGTGGTCTTATTTGTAATTCTGGTTCTGCATATCTTAGTTATGGTCAGAAGAGGAGGTATAATGGTGGATGTATTAGAAATGGTAAGTGGTATGATGGAGAAGAATTTCCATTGCCTAAAATTCCTGACACTTATCGTTTTCGTAGTATTAGTTCTTGGGGAATAGCTATAGAAAAGGTTGACTAATGTTTGAAGATCGAAAAGTTCCCACATATGAGAATTGGGTATGCTTTGTAGGCAGTGGTGAATGTCTTACACCTGCATCATGGGTAATGGACGATGGAGCAGGGAACGACTTATATGCATGTGAACAACATTACGAGGAGTTTAAAGACCTTGAAAGGTTAATCGATCAGAAAGTTGCTGAATTAAGATTTAAATAGTTGACAACAAGACATCTTTCATCCATAATACCCACATGCTTAACCCTGCTATCACCGCTAAAGAACAGTCTGTATATGATTACGCTGCTTTAAACGAGCGCAATAATCCTGTATGGAAAGAACTGCCAGAGGATATGCTTAATCGTATAGTGAACACAGCAGGGGAAAATGCCGTTCAGATACTTCGTCATACTCATTGTGTTTGTGGGGCAAGTAATATTACTACTACTTTGAATGTTGGTAGTGATATTAGTGAAGATGGAGAAGAGGCGCAGCACATAGATCGTTGTAATGATTGCGGTTCGTGGAGGTTCAATATGGATGTGTGGGATTTTGCTAATGAAGCTCCTTTAATTGCCCATAAGTATTTTGGAAAGTGGAATAAGCAGGGCGATACAGGATACGAATTTATAAATCAACTACCAGTATAAGGAAATATTATGGCAAAGTATCTAGGAGAATTTGAAGTAAACATTGATGAAACTTATTATAAAGGTTTCACTCAAGCACAATGGGCGATGACTTTTATTGAGATGTATGGAGGGATTGATGGAGCACACCATAAAGATTGGGTTCTTGATCAAGTAGCTCGTATCCTTAAAGGTTCTAAGGTAGAGGTAGTTGAAGCACGTTGGGATGATGGGCAAAAAGAATTCTGTATTAATGTTCCTACTCCAAGTGATGAATATATTAGATGGGTTGAAGCAATGAAAGGGGAGACGTATGGAGATGGATCAAGGGAATATGATTATTACGAGGGAATTGCGCCATGAAGTATAAGATTATAAAAGATGTTTACCTTGACTTTATCACTCCTAGAGAGCAGATTACTAAAGCATGTTCTGTTGGGTATGTTCTAACAGATAAAGGAACTTCTTGGTATGTTGATGAGTGGGGTAGTCAAACCAAGACTATCAACACTGATTGGGTAATTCAAGAGTATATAAACAAGGGGCATTTAGAGTTCGTAGAAGATGGTAGGGCTTGTGACGGATCAGGCATTGATGATCTTGCTGATTACAGTAAAGAATGATGTTGACATTTATGATATACTCTGCTAAAGTGTCATCTACAATCCTTCTCTCAATTATGAAACTCATTGTAGGTAGTTCAGAAATCGTTAAGTAATCATATGGAAACGTTAATCAAAATCATTGTGGGTATTGTCTTTGCTATTATTGCCATTCCTTTGTTTTGTTTGGCTCTTGCATTAGGAATTATGATTATTACTGCTTTATTCCTTGCTTGGGTATGTGGATCAAAGATTGAGATAAAGAAGAAAGATAAAGTGCTTGGACACGTAAGATGGTTTACATTTTACCCACGATGAACAAGAAGGAGAAAGCAGAATTTTGGAGTATTTGGTGGTTTGCGTCATCATTATTATTCTCCTTTATTAGTTTCATTTATAGTCCAAACAGTGAGGATTTTATAACGGTGGTTCTTTTACCTGTATGTTAGCGAGGAGACTGGTAAATTTAAGGAGTGGAATAGATAAATAGTTTAATGAACGATTTTAAAAAGCTTGCAAGTTTATATGAGAGCATTCTTAACGAATCTCCTGATCATGCTGTTTATATTGATCCAAGGACTGGTAAAAGATTGGAGATGAGTTCAGTAACAAAGGAGGGGGATTATCCATTCATGTTATGTAGTTATAGCAAATACTATTTTCTATTAGTTGGAGAGGAAGGAGATATGCACACAGATGCAGAAGGAAGATTAGAAAATAAAATATATAACCGTGAAAACGTTTTTGGTAGCGTAAATATATATCCTACTAGTGTTGCGAAAGCTATTGACGAAAGATTAAAAGGAACTGATTCAATAATGGATATAAAGAATGATATAGTATTTGATGATATATTACTTGGGCGTTGGTGGGATCGACGTAATATTGGCAAGAGTTTCTTTTCATTATGGAGAGGGAACAGCGCATTGTTTAAAAAGTGGATAGTTCCTCAAATGACAGGAGAAGGAGTATTCAATAATGGAAAAACTGAAGTATTCGTTCAACCAGAGGATTATGCAAGTAATAAATGGCAATCTTTAGCGGAGTTTATTGGTTCCTCTGTTCAACCGGTTTCTGTGGCGTCTAAAAACGATGTGGCTATTAAAACTTTACAACGTCAGCTTCATCTTGCGACACCTGAAGATAAGGTAAGAATTCGAAAATATATTCAGGTATTACAAAATTCTTGACAATAAATCGTGTTTAGTGTAGGATTCAACAAATGCGATTTTTAATTTTCCTATGTTGTATTATCTGGTTGTATTGTCCTGAGATAAAGAGGATTGGGAGAACTACTGTGCGTAGAAAATTTTTTGAAATAGTTGTATCTCTTAAATAACTTCTTGACAATTATTCACATTTCATATAGGATACTAACATGATTCCAGAATTAACATTTGAATACCTCGTTCCAGAAAAACATTATTGGGACACACACTCTCGTAAAGAAATTCGATTCAGTCATTTAAGTCAGACTGGAATGGCGGTTTTCTATGAGAAGGGGAAATATAATATGCAAGATTGTTTTGCAGTGAAGGATTTGCGATTTATTGTGGATTTACATGATTCTTCTTGTGAACGAGAACATATCTACGTAGTCAGTCAACCCTATAGTGGAGGACGCTGGAACAAACTCTGCAAATCTCAAGAACGCTGGTGGTATACTAAGGAGGAAGCACAACACTGGCTAGATTCTCAAGAGGATTGGTTTAAGGCTTCCAACAAGGTTTTTAAACTGCTTATCAACATAGAAGAAATTGAAAGATGTTAAACAAATATCGTAAAGTAGAATATGACGATGATGGATGCACTGTTTACGAGTGTTTACAGTGATATGAACAGTGGAATGCTCGACACTTTGGCACCAACTTTTGTGGATTCTGTGGAACGAAATGGGATGGGGAACTTGAATGGGATTCGGAAGCTAAATACGATCATAAATATCCTCATAGGAATGATTATAGTAAAAACATCAAACGAGTTTTTCAATATGTAGCACCTAGCTGGCAATTATGGTGTCGAACTATATGGGAAGGTGATGAGGGGGAATGGGAGACTTATGGTTCTCCTTTTAAAGCTAATTCGATTAATGTGTATAACTGGCTTAAAGTGATGGTTGACAAAGAAATGGAATATCGTAAGGTAGAACACTTCAAAGGTTTCGGAGTTAGAACTGAATATAAAATGGTATTGGTGTCTCGCAAAGACCATCCACAAAATTCTTATTGACATTATGGACATATAGTGTATAGTTCTTTTATGAAATTACTTTTAACTTTATTGCCTGTTTTAGGGGTTCTTGCGTTGATTATTCGTGGAATTATTAAAGACCTCAATACATATTCAGAACCATGTGAATTTCCAAAGTATAACAAGCACGATGAATCTTATCGTCCTGCTATCAAAACCTTTTCTGTAAGAGAGTATGCAAACCCTCGCCTTCTTGACAGGACATTGAAGGTAAAACAAGACGCAGATACTAAATAGACGCACAACTAGATTCAATGTTTGAAGAATAAATTTATGTTTACAACAATACTAATAATCACAGCACTAATAATGTATGCAACTATGGCGTATTTTTCAGAGGATATAGCTGATTTTATTATATTGTCATGCCTCGGTAGTGTAATGTTATCAATTGCAGCAATGGTAATATTCCCAATAGTTTCATACAATTATCCACCAATCGAAAAACGGAGGATAGATCATAAAGTTGAAATATACTCATTAAGAAACACTGAAAATTTACAAGGGCAATTCTTCTTTCTTGGTGGAGGATATATTGATCAGCAAGAATATTACTACATGTTCATAAAAGATGAAAAAGGAGGATTTAATAGATTTAAATTGGAAGCGTCTAATTCCACCATTTATCAAGACGCCGATGAAACTCCTTATGTGTATTGGCAGGAGATAGTTACTGCAACTTCTCCACAAGTAACGTGGTTTAATATAGAATCTATCCATAATACGCTATATGAATTACACGTTCCAAAGAATACAATTATTCAACAATTTAAGGTGAACTAATATGATTGGAGAAAATAAACCAGAAGGATTTTGAAGAGGGATACGGACAAGCTTGGGATATAGAGTATGATTCTTCGGACAACGATGAATCATACTCTGCTAGACATAAAAAGATGTAGAAAATATTAAGACGTTAGCTGCTTTAGTTGAGGCACTTATATTCATACAAGATGGTGGACATCCAGTAACTCATGTGAACGATATGACTATGGATGAAGCTATTAAGCTTGCAGAATCCCTAAACAACAGCTATAATTCACGACTATGAAGAAATTTTTAATTTTTAGTATATTTTTAATGATGAGTATTATTGGACATGCATCGTCAGTAATATTAGCATGGAACCCATCTATTGATAAGACGGTAATAGGCTATAAACTATATTATAGCACCACTAAATCTTTATCAAACCCTACTATAGTTAATGTAGGAAACTGTGTTAAAGCAAAGATATCAAATTTAAAACACGGACGCACTTATTACTTTATTCTTACTGCTTATAATTCACAAGGAATGGAAAGTGTGCCTACTAATAAGATACACACAGTTATAAAATAATAAGAAAATACTAAATGAGCCGATTCAATAGATTTATTTCATATATCCGACACGATTTAAACGAACACTACTCTGGTGTATGGGGCTTTGTTAGCATCGTAACAACCGTATCATCTAGTTTAGTTGTATTGCACAGCGTAAAGGAGATTATGAAGAAGTGATTAAAGCGTTTAAGAGACAAATACTTATGAAGTAGGTGAATACCCCATTGTTATATTTTGTCCAGTGTGTTAAGCTATAAACATGATAACAACATTGGTGAAGACCTTAAACTTAAACGACAGTCTCTTTGTTAGACATGGTAAAGAGCAAATAACAATGACAGTGGGAAATATAGTTGCACAGAATTTTGGAGACAATGTAGTGCATGAAGGACAAGACGGAGGACAGGGTGCAGTATATGTTTCTTCGGATCAATTTGAACTTTGTAAAATTGTATGAAATACTTATATATCATTCAAGAGAATAATTGTGAAGGGGAGGAATGGTGTGATTGTATATCAACAACCTCTCACACAAGTTGCTGTAATGCAGTAGCAGAATTTGAAGGCAGTTCAAATTGCAATAAAAACCATAATTTTAGAGTAGTTAGAAGAAATGATGAAATTGTAGCAAGCATGTAAGTTATGGGAGTGTGCATACGAAACATATCTTATAAAGGTAGAACCACTATCCTTTGTGATATCGATATACCTTGGGAAGATGATGGAACACGGTATTTTCCAAAGCAGGAAGATCGTGTAAGGTTCTTTGATGCCTGTAGGAAAGAGTTGGATGGTCGTGGAACCGTATGGTGTATAGTATCTGGAACAGTGGAGGAGCGTATGGCTATGGCTACTAAAGTTATTGATAGAACCGTTCTTCTAAACTTACAAAAATCTAAGGTGCGTTAGCACCGTTGATCATATGTTAGATTCTTCATTCACTGACGAGCACCCCTTCCTTACGGAAGGTGAACCTCTCATCTCCAGAAGCGTTAATTCCCGATGAACTATCGGTATTTAAAACAATGGAACTTGGTTATCGTTCCATTTTATTTCTTTTTCTAATATAGTTTTACCCACAAATAGTTTATTTTGTGGAACCACATACTTTATATCTCAAAGAACTGTTACTATTTAGCCCTAACGGGCTAAAAAACAAGACCTATTTTAGATTATTTAGATTTTAATGCCACTGTTGTCAACCCT
>Ga0302265_1000181_pt1 | contig 44036 bp, 42 predicted proteins | sample III_Bog_E1_1_FD_194556 | JGI IMG/M metagenome (GOLD analysis project Ga0302265, IMG submission 194556) | Peat permafrost microbial communities from Stordalen Mire near Abisko, Sweden - III_Bog_E1_1 | ecosystem: Environmental > Terrestrial > Soil > Wetlands > Peat | place: Sweden: Abisko...
AAGATTTCGTATTTTAGTTCTCCCGTAAACGAGACATAATACGTTCCGTTGGTTGATTAAATGGATACAACTTTTGTAACCTCCCAACTGTAAATTGTAAATGAATAAATTGTACATGTTTTCCGGTTTTTCCTTGTAGTCACTTCGGGTTTCCCTTAGGGACATTCGGGGACACCTTTGGGTTGGGAAGATGGATTTTAATAATTTCTGAAATCAACAATTTTATCAAAATGTAAGCAATTCCCTGTTTTTTATCAATGTTTGATAGTTGCCATGGTGCAACGGATTGTATTAAATAGCGTATAGTATAATTTAAACTGACTAAATTATACTTTCTTTAGAGAGATAATGCATATCACATTGTCTCTCTTTTAATTCAAAAAAATCATTTATCTTTGTAACCGAAAATTAAGAAAAATGAATAAACAGGTATCTGTAACTTTTATGATCCTTGGGATGCTGTTTACAGTGTGCCTGATAGTCGCTAATATCGTCGGCCAAAAATTAATAAGAGTAGAAGGCATTGATATAACTGCAGGTTTGCTTATTTTCCCGGTCACCTACATTATTAATGACCTGATAGCTGAAGTATGGGGTTACCGGAAAATGCGACTCATCATCTGGAACGGTTTTCTTCTGAATTTCCTGGCAGTACTCATTTTCCGGATCAGTATATGGGCACCTGCTTCACCTCATTTTATTTATCAACGATCTTTTGAATTGATTCTTCATAACACCGAGCGGATGACAGTGGCCAGTTTCATTGCTTTCCTGTTCGGTTCGTTCCTGAATGCCTATGTAATGAGTAAAATGAAAATTTTACAGCATGGCCGTCATTTCTCCATCCGTGCTGTTGCCTCCACCATTGTTGGAGAGGGAGCCGATTCGCTTGTATTCTTCACCATTGCCTTTTCGGGTATCCTTCACCCGCATCATCTAATGGTACTTATCCTGACCCAGACAGTCCTGAAAACAACCTACGAAATCATTGCCCTGCCACTCACTAATTATGTTGTAAAAAGGGTAAAAAAACATGAGAAGACAAATGTGTTCGACAACAGTATATCGTATAACCCGTTTAAGATTAAAGATATATAAATCTTATTTCAACCTGTTCATAAGCTGTTATAACAAATAAGTTGTAACAGCTTTTTTATAATATCAGGAATATATTTTTTAAATTTGTTACTATATGCAACGGATTCATATTACATTGCATCTAAAATGTAAGGTTCTATTTTAAACTATACTACATTTTGCATTGTAGTTGGTATAGTGGTAATTACAGACCTTTGAAGTTGTGAAACAATTCGGATTCCTTTTAATTTGCTGTGTAATAATCTTTTTTTGCTCATGCCGGAACGATATTCTGGTAACTCAAAAGCAATACTTTCCCGATCAGGTTGGTGATAACTGGACTTACCGGTTATCGGGGATGAATGATGGAACCATAGAGGTAATCATTGTTGGCGGGGGAAAATTACCAAACGGTGATAGTGCAAGCCTCTGGCAATATACTTATCACTATACAAACCAGACTTCTATTGACACGGTTTGGGTCTCGATAACAGGTAATGATGTGAGTATCTTCGACAATCCCCGATATACCGTTCCAGGGACAATGCCCTTTGAGAAGATGCACTATAATCTTCCTTTAATTGTTGGTAATTCATGGCATACAAATGGCATGTATGGTGATACAACTAAAGTGTTGAACAAAGTAAATGTCAATGTTCCGGGCGGTACTTTTAACGATGTATTCCAGCTATCGAAAGTAAGAGGTTATATAGTGAATACCTGGGCTAAAGACACGATTTATTTTAAAGAACAAATCGGGCTTGTGAAGTTCAGTCAGAATGAATTTGACCTTGGACCTGTTATGGGGAATGGAGTTTGGGAGCTAGAGAGTTATCATATTCAATAATCGGTGAAAATAAGAAGTTATTATGAAAAAGCAGATAAGAAATAAGTGTGCCGTGTTACTAATGTTGACTGTTGGAATAATAGCAGTAAGTTGTGATAAAAAAAGCGACCCTAATCTTCAGAGTGCAAACGGGCTTGTACTTAATTACGGTAATCCGGAAGTAGATGGATGCGGATGGGTAATTCAGGTTGACACAGTTGTTTATTCGCCGGTTAACCTGAATACAAACTTTCAACAGGGTAACTTAAAGGTTATAGTCGATTATCAAATCTTAAATACTTATTTTTCCTGTGGTTGGAGGACACCGGGATACAGACAGATAAAAATAACAAGTATAAAAAAACAATAAACAAATATTCCAATTTAGAGTTGTGAAAATATTCAAAAAGCCACTTCAAATAAAAAATTGAGGTGGCTTTATTATTATCCATAAAGAAAGTTTGTGATAGTAAAAATTATTTGTATTTTTGACGCATGGTAACTGACGACAAACGATTAACTATTCGTGATTGGGCGGAAGATGACCGTCCACGTGAAAAGATGCTCCGGAAAGGCACTCAAAGCCTTTCGGATGCAGAGTTACTGGCAATCCTGATTGCCATAGGGAACAAAAATGAAACGGCAGTAGAGCTTGCTCGCCGTATACTAAATGAATGCCAGGATAATCTGAATGAACTGGCACAACTTTCCATCGCTGATTTATGCAAACGTTTCAACGGAATTGGCCAGGCAAAAGCCATTACTATTATGGCTGCACTTGAACTGGGAAAACGAAGAAAAACCAGTGAAATCCTTGAGCGAAATAAAATAACTTCCAGCAAAGATTTGTTTGATCTTTTTGAACCACAACTGGTAGACCTACCCCATGAAGAATTCTGGCTGGTGTTACTAAACGGCGCAAACAAAGTGCTGGAAATGAAACGGCTGACACAAGGTGGAAGCAAACAAACCGTTGTTGACATCCCCATGCTGCTTAAAATAGCACTTGAAAAATCGGCACAGGCTCTGGCTGTAGCGCACAATCACCCTTCAGGACAAAACCGGCCAAGTCATGAAGATGAATTAATCACACGACGGATAAAGACAGGATGCGAAGCTATCGGTATCAGCTTACTCGATCATATTATTATAGCCCGTGGAGAATATTATAGTTTTAGTGATGAAGGAAAAATGTAATAATCAGGAATCAGGAATGAGGAGTGAGCATAAAGCATTGAGTATTGAGTATAAAGTATTAAAAAAAGAATTAAACAATTCAAACAAGAAACCTCAAGCATCTCAACCTTCAAACCTCAAACCCTTCAAACTTTTCAAACTCTTCAAACTTCAAACTCTTTAAACAACCCAACATGATACTTCTTGAGGTAGAAAATGTAGTAAAACAATTTTCCGGGCATTTGGCATTGGACAGAGTAAGCCTGACTGTTCCGGAGAACACCATCTATGGGCTTCTGGGACCAAACGGAGCAGGGAAGACCACGCTCATCAGAATTATTAATTGCATTACTGCGCCCGATAGCGGAGAGGTGAGGTTGAAAGGAAAGAGAATGACTCCCTCTGATGTGGAACATATCGGTTATCTTCCAGAGGAACGCGGTTTGTATAAGAAAATGAAAGTAGGTGAACAGGCACTTTATCTGGCACGGTTAAAAGGGATGACAAAAGCAGATGCCCTGAAAGCGTTGAAATACTGGTTTGAGAAATTTGAAATCCAGGAATGGTGGAATAAAAAGGTGGAAGAACTATCGAAAGGCATGGCGCAAAAGATACAGTTCATCACAACCATTCTGCATAATCCCAAATTACTGATCTTTGATGAACCATTCAGCGGATTCGACCCTGTCAATACAGAAATAATGAAGCGTGAAATTCTAAATTTACGGGATAAAGGCGCCACCATTATTTTCTCCACCCACAACATGGAAACGGTTGAAGACCTATGTGAGAATATATCGCTGGTGGATAATGCAAAGATCGTATTGCATGGGAGCGTTGCTGAAATCAGGGCTTCACATGCAACCAATACTTTTATTGTCGGCTCGAGGACTTCATTAAATGAAGCAGAGTTTAATATGATTTCACAAAAAGAAAAGAACGGTATTTTTGAAAGTGTTTTGATGAAAGATTCGAATGAGACAAATAATGTTCTCTTAAAGAAACTTCTGAACTATACAGAAGTATTGTCTTTCGAAGAATTATTACCAAGCATGAATGACATATTCCTAAAAACAGTGAAAGCATGAGCAAAATAAGCCTGATCATAAAACGGGAATACACCAGCCGCGTGATGAAGAAATCATTCATCATACTCACTTTCCTGACCCCGCTGCTATTTGCAGGAATGATAGCTGGCGTGATTTGGCTGGCAAGTATTAAGGACAGCAATAAAAAACACATTGTTGTTATCGACAAAACACATACCTACTCCCGGGTGCTGAAAAGTAATGAATCCTATATTTTTGACTTTGTTGACAGGCCTGTTGAACAAATAAAAAAGGAAAATACAAATAAGAATGAGGATGAGTTTACAGCCCTTTTAGTTATTTCGGGTGATCTGACCAAAAATCCAAGGGCCGCTACACTCTATTCGGAAAAACAGGTAAATCTGGAACTTAAGACTTATATTACAGGTTTACTGAATAAACAGGTGGAACAACTAAAACTGGCTGCGTACAATATCCCTCATCTGAAAGAGATGGTTGAAAAATCACGTTCCAATATTGACATTCCTACTATTAAATGGGGAGATAACGGACAGGAAAAAGAAGGATCGGCAGAACTGGCACTGGTGATAGGCATGATATCGGCATTTGTCATTTATATGTTTATTATCATTTACGGAGCGCAGGTCATGGCCGGTGTGGTTCAGGAAAAAACCAGCCGTATCGTGGAAGTCATTATCTCATCGGTTAAACCTTTCGAATTAATGATGGGGAAAATCATTGGAATTGCATTGGTCGGACTGACTCAATTTTTTATGTGGGTACTTCTGACTGGTGGAATACTGGTAATAGGCACCAGAATGATTATGGGAAACGTTGATATTACAGCTTTGCAACATGCAAACCAAATGGGAATGCAAACCATGGCAGCAACTCAAAATACGGGACAAGTACAGCATGTTTTCGCTATGCTGCAAGGATTTGATTTTATGCAAATCATTGTCCTTTTTGTCCTCTATTTCCTTGGAGGATATTTATTATATGCTTCTCTTTTTGCAGCTGTCGGCTCGGCTGTTGACAGTGAAACCGATACGCAACAATTCTCATTGCCTTTAACGTTACCAATTATTTTTGCGATCTATGCAGCTATTTACAGTGCCCAGAATCCGGATGGACCGCTGGCATTCTGGTGTTCGATGATTCCATTTACATCACCAATAGTTATGATGGTTCGTCTTCCTTTTGACGTCCCTATCTGGCAAATTATACTATCTTTGTCTATTCTGGTCCTTTCATTTCTCGGAACAACTTGGATGGCCGGTAAAATTTACAGAACGGGAATCCTTATGTATGGTAAAAAAACAACCTGGAAAGAAATGTGGAAATGGTTGAAATATTAGTGATTAAGTATAGCATCAAACATTAAGCATCAAGCATCAGGACAGAATGGAGAGTAGATTATTTATTAACAAATTATTATGTCAGATTAATTTACTCGTTATATATTTTAAATAAATTGAAAGCGGAAAAGACAAATGCTGCCAGAATACTGGACAGGGCAAAAATCAGGTATGAAATTATTCCCTATAAAGTGAATGAAGATGATTTGAGTGCTGTTCATGTTGCCGGCCAATTAAATGAGCCTGTTGAAAGGGTTTTCAAGACTCTTGTCCTTAAAGGGGATAAAACAGGTTATTTTGTATGCATCATTCCGGGAGCTGAAGAAGTTGATTTAAAGAAAGCTGCAGCTATATCCGGAAATAAAAGCTGTGATATGATTCCTATGAAAGAACTGCTGCCCGTCACAGGGTATATTCGTGGTGCCTGTTCTCCGGTAGGGATGAAGAAAATTTTTCCGGCCTATATTCATGAAACATGCATGAACTATGATGAAATATATGTCAGTGCCGGGAAAAGAGGGTTACAGTTTTTGATCTCGCCTAAGGATCTCATTGTTGAAGTAAAAGCGACTATTTCTTTTTTGATAAACATAGTTTGTTGATTTTAATAACACTACTGAAAGGATTTACCAATACAGGTAGGTCGTTTCTATGGTTAAGCTGAAAAAAAATAAGGATTGATTTGCTCATCTTATCAAGCTGAAATGCAATATTATAATTGAGTTAAAGTTGAGAGAATTTGAACCTGAATATATTGGTAAACTTAATTTCCACTTATCTGCTATAAATAGTCTGGTAAAAGAAAAAGATGACAAACCTACTATTGGAATTCTACTTTGCAAAAATAAGAATGATATTGTGGTCGATTTTGCCGTGAAAGATATTAATAAACCTATGGGAGTGAGCAATTTTACTTATAAAGAATTAACAGATTAAATAAAAAACACACTTCCAACTATCGAACAATTAACAGAACAACTAAACAGGGAATAAAAAACTATGACACCTTCATTTCTCAAACCATTAGATCAGATTCGAATAATTTCTCCTTCCGGTATAACTAATCCCGAATATATTGATGGTGCAAAAAAAGTTCTTGAAGGATGGGGATTAAATGCAACTGAAGGTGAATATGCCCGATTCGAATACGGACGTTTTGCAGGTACGAAAGAACAACGGACTTCTGACTTGCAAAAAGCATTGGATGACCCATCTGTTAAAGCCATTCTTTGCAGCCGTGGTGGATATGGTTTGGCTCAGATTATAGATAAACTTGATTTTACCGGTTTTGTAAAATCACCTAAATGGGTGATCGGTTTTAGTGATATTTCTATTCTTCATAATGTCATAAATAATCTTGGAATTGAATCAATTCATGGAATTATGGGAATGCATCTTTCAACATTACCGGGCGATTCTAAACAAGTGCAATACTTAAAAAAATTATTGTTAGGAATTCAGCCTGAATACATTTTCCCAAACGAACCGAATAATAAAACCGGACAGGCAAAAGGGAGGCTCATTGGAGGTAACATGTCTGTCATCATGGGGTTACGTGGGAGTGAGTATGATTTGAAATACAGGAATGCTATTCTGTTTATTGAAGATGTTGGTGAAAAACCGTATCAAATTGACCGTATGATTCAAAATTTGCGATTAAGTGGAATATTGGCAAAAATATCAGGACTCATTATCGGTCAATTCAGCGAATGTGAAGAAGATCCACTTATGATGCAATCAGTTCAGGAACTAATTTTAAGTGCTGTAAATGAATATGGTTACCCTGTATGTTTTAATTTCCCGGCAGGACATGTTGAATATAATTTACCGTTCATTCTGGGGGGAAATATTGACTTGCTGATTACGAAAGACAGAACCGAACTTATATTTTGATGAGTTTTTTTATGATTTCAGGTGTTTTTTTAAATTTTCTCTTTTTTTATTAAAAAGAGAAAATTGATCGTTTGATATTGACCAAAAATCATATCTTTGCATAACACTAATTATAAGACCCCTTTTAATTAAGCCTATGAAAAGACAAAAACTGCTACTTTCTTCACTCCTTTTGTTCTCACTTTTTTCTATGGCCCGCACATATTCGGAACCTGATAATTCATCTGTTGTCGATTCAACAAGGGTGAATCATTTTGTTTCAAATCATATATTACTTTCTGATTCAGTTGTAAATTTCGGAAAGTTTTTTCTGAATACACCTTACCATTTCGGTTCAACAGGAATATCATCTTTTGATTGCTCCGGATTTACTTCGCATGTTTATCGTAATTTTGGATATAATTTAGAACGTTCCTCCTGTGATCAGGCAAAGCAATTCGATACTATTGACAGAACCAAACTTAAAGCCGGAGATCTGGTTTTTTTCTCAGGCCGTCATCGAAGTAAGAAAGTAGGTCATGTTGGAATTGTTGTAGATGCTAAAGATAACGGCGAATTCAACTTTATTCATGCAGCAGTACATAGTGGTGTAACTATTTCAAATTCAAATGAAGAATATTATACGAAACGATTTATAAAAGCAAGCCGTGTGATTGGTTCAAATCAAATGTTGGCAATTTCTAAGTTTATCACAAAAAGTGAAAAGCCAAAAAAAGATACATTCCCTTTTTCGCCGGTAGTAACTCAAACTCAAACAATAAAAAAAATAATTCCTGCAGAATATCATCATGTAAAATCAGGTGAAACGCTGTCTTCAATTTCGAAGAAATACGGAATGACGATTGCAGAACTGAAACGAAAAAACAATATAAAAGGGAATAAATTAAGTCTTAAGGAAAGTTTGAAGGTAAAAGATGAAGAGACAGATCTGGTCGTTCAAACTCAGGTTCCTAATCAAACTCTTTTAGCCGAAAATATTAATTCTAAAAATACCGAAATATTATCTTCAGATCATCAATCTAATAATATCCATTCGGTTAAGAAAGGGGAAACTTTATTTAGTATTTCCAAAATCTATAATATTTCAATTGATGAACTGAAAAAAATAAATAATATTATTAAAGAGGGTATCCATCCCGGTCAAAAATTAAAAATTACTCAACCAACAGATCCATCTAAAAATGAGTCTTTTGCTAAAGTGGATGAACCTCAAAGACCTTTAATTCATAAAGTCGTTTCAGGAGAATCACTTTATAGTATTTCAAAAACAACTGATATTCCTGTAGATGAATTGACTAGAATGAATAACATTAAAAATGGAAAAATTCATCCGGGGCAAAAATTGAAATTAAATGTGGAGTATGAAACTAAATCACAAAATGTTTTTGCTGAGAAATCAGAGAGCAAACAAAAGAGTAGGATTGAAAAAAATGAGAATGAATTAACCCACAAGATAAAAAGGGGAGAAAATTTAGGAAGCATTGCAAAAGCCAACAATATGAGTGTAGATGAGTTGATGAAAATTAATAATCTGTCTGACTCCAAAATACATCAGGGACAGGAATTAAAAGTCATACAAAAAAACGAATCGAAAAATCAAAATGTATTTTTAGCAAAAGCTGAAAAAAACCAAGAAGATAAAATTGAGAAAAAAGGGAATTCGGAAACTCATAAAATTAAAAAAGGAGAAAATCTGGGCAGTATTGCAAAGGCCAATAATATTTCGATCGATGAATTGAAGAGTATTAATAATCTAAAAGATTCAAAAATCAAACCTGGTCAGGAATTAAAACTGACAGCTTCATTGGAGAAAACTAAAACGTATAACCCAAAAACGGATAATGATTCCAAAAGCATACATCACAAAGTAAAATCCGGCGAATCGTTTTATACCATTGCAAAAATATATGGTTGCTCTGTTGAAGAATTAAAAGACTGGAATCGTAAATCGGGCAATAAAATTAAAGTCGGTGAAAAGATTGTTATCATGCAAAAAGTAAACAGAAAGGACCTTACTTTAGTCGAATAGACTTTGAAGTACCGGAAGTGAATGCAGCCCGTGAAAGTCGGGGATATGCAATTGATAATACTCAACTATGCTTTGAAGCAGATTAGCCCTCCTTGCCCTTGTAAATGCCAAATATTGCATGCTAGAATAATCCGCATTCAAAACTCTTATAAAATCTGCAGTGACATCCTGTAATACAAAATGAGAATGTAGCGGTTTTTCTTCCATAAATACACCATTCATTAAATCAAAATAATTTACCTGATCATTATCCTGATTTGGCTCGAAACCTAAATAACGGGTCAGCTTGAGGAGAAAAACCAAATGATAATTTGACACCCCTGTTTCACTATAATCAAGTTGAAGAATCGAATTCTCAAGAAAGAGATATAAGTTTTCATCAGGTTCTGTCTGACGTAAAGTCCGAAAAAGAACTTCTGAAATAAATAAAGCCAAAGAGTTTTTAACCGGATCAAAAGGAATGCCTGTAAAAGGATGTGCCATTCTCATTTCTTTTAATCGTTGTATGTTTTTCCCCGGGTTATGGTATACATCCATTTCCACTATTGATAAAGGTTGTAGAAAAGCTGCAGGATTAACCGAGTTTTTTTTATTTACTCCATGAACCATATAGGATACTCTCCCGAATTGCTGCGTATAAACAGTTATAATAGTTGTAGAATCAGAGTATTTAATTGAATGAAGAACGATTCCGGAGGTTTTTACTTGCATAAGAAAACAGTTTAGACGACAAATATAACAAATTTAATTTAGCAAATCCCGTTATTAAGACTGAAAATCCTGAGCAAAGTCAATCTGATTAATTGATAAATAGCATTTTACGAAAAAAATAAAATAATTACAAGAAAGCCTTTGTCAATTCAAAAAAGTGCCGTATATTTGCACCCGCAATTGAGGCGAACAATACTTCAGCTGCAGTAAGCAATACCAAGCCGAAAGGCCCATTCGTCTATCGGTTAGGACGCCAGGTTTTCATCCTGGAAAGAGGGGTTCGACTCCCCTATGGGCTACAAAAAAAAATAAAATTTAAAGCATTTAAAATTAGATTTCGATGGCAAATCATAAATCATCTATCAAAAGAATTCGTCAGGCTGACAAGAAGAAATTACACAACCGTTATTATGCTAAAACAGCTCGTAACGCTGTGCGTAATTTGCGTTCTACTACTGATAAAACAATAGCTACAGAAATGTTGCCTAAGATCAGTGCCATGCTTGACAAATTGGCTAAACGAAGCATTATACATAAAAACAAAGCTAATAATCTAAAATCGAGATTAGCTGTTTTTGTTAATAAATTAGCATAACTGCTTTTGTTCCATTATACAGAAGCCCTTTTCCATGTGGAAAAGGGCTTTTTTGACATCAACCAATATATCTCATATGAAATTTACATGTAAAAAGAATCTGTATAGTCTTCGATTCTATTCATGACTATATTACATGTAGCCGTATAGTTATTCCAGGCTATTTCCGGGCTTTTATCTCTGTCAGATGTACTTTCTCATGCTCCAGCAGGAAAGCATCTCTTAAAAGGGTTGTATTTTTATTTAATCCAATATTATTTGGAATTTTCAAATTTTATTCTAAATTTGTCAGTTCATTTCTTCGACAAAATTATCTATTTGGAGTGTAAATTTACTTTTAAATTCTGAAAACACCGGCTAAGTTCACTTACCCTGATTTTCAATCACACTAAAACTTCATTGATTTTTAATTCATCCTTCCCCGGGTTTGCTCTACCTTGTTTGAGTCTTGCTTCAACCTCCGGGAACGCTTTAAATTGTTACTTTAGTTATAGGTACTCCTTACCAGGGATATATCATATCATATATTAATATGATATATCTATGATATAGAGTTGAAATAACTATGATAGAGACTTAATACATACCCGGAGGTTGAAGCAAGGCTGGAAAAGGATTGAAACAAGTTAGAAGAAAAAAAGGGGAAAATGATTTAAAGAATTGATGTGTCAAAACAAACATCGCAGTTTTTAATGACGGTTTCGCATTATGGAAGGAAGGTTTGATGCGTTCTAAACCATATCTTACTCATTAAACTTAATTGATTAAAAAGTTTTTCCGGAATTGATTTCAAAGAAAATGCTTTTCAATATATCACAAAAAAACCATATGGATAATTCAACTTAAACCGGAGAATATATAAAGTTTTATCAAGAGTATCAATTAATAAAACTTTATAAGATTATCCGAAACCTGTTCTGATATCTTGTTTGTTATTTAAATATTCCTTTTGGTGATTCCTGTTGGCTGAAACAATTGAATCATTTCTTTGAAGCTTTAGGAGCTTTTGCGAATAAACATTTTATTAAATGGAGATGTTCGAAAAAAAAACAAATTAGAATGAAATTATTCAAACACGGATTTTATTTTACAATAGAGAAAATGAATGTTTAACAATTATCATTATCAGTCATTATAAATCAACTATCAATGTCCTGATACCGGGTTATAAGAAATGTTTAATTCAAATTATATTTTATTTTGTCAGTTTATTTTGCAATTAATATCAAAATCAATATTAATCCATTCATTTACACGGATTAAGCCTAACATCTCAATGGGTGGTACCAACCCAAAATCACGGATATTTATTTTTTTATTCCCCCTTATGTTGTAGATATCACCTTCATGATTTGATTTTACAGGGATATTATATTGTTTTGTTTTCCCTGTTATTGTTAAATCTACAGAAACGAGAGCTTTTGATAATTCTTTACTATTGTCTTTTGGGTCAACTTCAAAATAATTTAATTTGACATGAATAGTAGGATAAGTGTCAGCCTTAACTAGTTTAAAAAAATCCCTTAAAGCCATTTTATTGTCGGAATTGAAATCCTTAACAAAAATAGCGTGTTCGTTTTGACTTAATACTATTTTATTTTGACTTTGGGTTGCAGTAATAATAAAATTTCGTTTCAATAATTTATCACCACTTTGTGTTAGTTTAAACGAGATTAAATTAGTTGTTCCGTTAATTGTGATGGTGCTGCTTTTTTGAATATCTACACCAATACTGTATTGCGCTGATATTGTATTAAATGTTAGAACAAGAAGTTGAATCAGAATAAATAACTTTTTCATAATTATCAAAATAAATTGACAAAAATATAAAAAATAAACCGGTAAGACATAATCTTACCGGCTTTAACTATATATACAATGATCTTTTTAAAAAGCAATAGCTGCTTCAGCTGTCAATCCGTGGAATTCTGCTGCATCATAAAGATTACCTGTCGGGAAACCGGAATATTTTTGATTAACATATTCAACTTTTGCCAGAATATTTTTTGTTAAGAACCAACCGGCACTAACTGCAAATCGATTAATTCCGGCAGTATAAGCAGGTATAGCAGCTACTCCTGGCACTGCTTTTGTCCCTAATGATAGAACCCCTAAAACAGGATCTACAACTGCAGGTTTAGCTGCAATTGATGCAATTGCAGCTGTAGCTGCTGCATCTGCTGTAACTTTATTGTAACGAACACCTACAAAGAAATTTTCACGTTTCCCAAAACGGACAACTAGATCTGTAGCAACCTGATTAGCAGTCCTTTCTTTTAATTCAGTGGTGCTACGACCCGTAGCTTGTTCTAAAGTACTGAATGATTCTAAAGATAATCCTTCAACAGGAGTGTATTTGATAAACAAGTTGCCCATACCTGTCAACAGTTTGTCAGATAAACCAGGATTGTAACGTCCGTTAAATGCTGTTGTTGTCCCAGGAGCTGCAACATACATTACTCCTGAATAATTGGAACCGGTACGATCACCCCCAAACAAAGTATTTGCCACAGAACCAGCTGTATAGTAAGCAGATCCCGAAATTCGAACCCTGAGTTTTTCATTTAATTGTTTGTCATAACCTAATTTCCCAATAAAAGCAGGATTATGTGAGCCATTTGATGCAGGGTTTGTAGTAGGGTTTATTTGTTGTAAATTGCCGTTTAATTCTCCATCTGATACACCGGCTACAGCAATAAAATCTTTTATTTGAACGTCTGCTTCAGCACCTACTTCAATAGCAAATTCGTCCATAATATAGTTCTCCATAAATGGGTTGTATATTGCATTACCACCATCTGACCGTCGATAATGGGCATCACCGTAATTGACTTCCATGGCACCCATTTTAATAGTAGTAAATTTCATAATATTATCCAATAGATCCAATTTAATGAATGGAATTTTGTCAAATTGAATAAATCCACCCTTCACCCATGTTTCATTGTGGTGTTTAGAGGCAAGATATAATGTAAAATTAAGTATGACTCCATCTGCCAGATAAGTATTTAAATAAAGGTTAGCCATTGCCAAAGAAAAATTATGGGCAACAGGAAATAATGTATTTGTACTGTTTGCATTATATGGAAGTGAAGAACTGCTATTGCTTTGGCTCAATGCCATATATGGCTGTGAAAAGGCACCTCCTATATCAACTTTTAAACCGTTGAACTCTGTTTCTGTTTTAGGAGTTTCGAATACATTTATACCTGTTTGATCGGTAGGACGCATTTGAGCAAACATTATACTGCTAACAAATAGAGCAGCTGCTACTGTCAAAATTGATTTTCTCATTTTACATTGGTTTTTGTAATTAAAATTATTTTATTTTGTTGTTTTCGTTTGAACAGTTAAATTTATTTTGACGCTAAATTTATTGCAGCACCTTCTAAGTTGATATCATATTTTAATGTTATCGCATTCCCAACTTTCATTACACCCAACATTGCAGTTGGTGGTTTCATATTAAAGTCAGTCATTTTTAATGGAATACTTCCTTTGAATTCATACTCTCCGGATTTTAATTTTTTTCCGGTCGATCTGAAGCTAATTCTTCTTGAAGCACCTGCCATTGTTAAATTACCATTCACTGTCACATTAATTTCTTCTCCTGAAATCTGCAGTGAAGTTACATCCACAAGCTGAAATGTAATTGTCGGGAATTTTGTATCTTTAAAAGCTTCATAAGTTTTGTTATCCATCCCTTTTTCACCACTTTTTATAGAATGAACTGGTATTTCTACATTTAGTGATTGAATTTTTTTAGAACTATTAACTACCAGTTCACCTTTTATTTGTTCTACTTTGGTTATAAAATCATGAACATTTGTTGTGCCATAAATAGTCATAGTCGAAGTTTTTGAATTAATTCTAAGGCTTTGAGCCTGAATGCTCCCTGAGATATATATGAAGCTTACAAAAAGCAACATAAGAAATTTTGATAATTGATTTTTAGACATAAATGAAATTTATTTAGTAGTTTATAAATTGTGAATATATTTTATACAGTTAATAATGGAATCTAAGTTGTAACTTTTGTAGCTTTGATAATCATTAAAAAAGTTTTCAAAATTAAGTATAATGCATTCTTTTAATTAGTATAATTGGTGTAATATATAAATGCTATAACATTAGTAGTATTCAGTTACAAAAAAAAACTATATATTAAATACTCCTTCCATTTAACTGACTGAAAGATAACTTATTTATTCTATAAGTTCTAAATCCTTACATTCGTAATACGTATCTTGCATTATTTGTTCAAGATTTTTTTTGAACAATAGTTGTCTGAATTCAAGACTAAATTCCATCCAGTAATTTTTTGCTTTGCACTCATGAGTGGCTCTTTCACAAAAACTTTTATTATTGATGCATTCTATAACTACTATTTGTTCAAATGCAGTATAAATATCTAACATTGTAATGTCCTTTGGCTCACGGGTTAACCTATACCCACTTCCTCTACCTTTGGAATTTGCAACTAACCCTTTTAATTTCAAAGCAGAAATTATACTATCTAAATATTTAAGAGAAATGTGCTGATTTTTTGCAATGTCTTTTTGAAGTACACCGTTGGGGTCAGATGAATGTGCAATTTCAATAATAGTTCTCAAACCGTAACGTATTTTTGTATTGACTCTCATTTTAGATAATAATTTTAGCAAATATATCGGAAATAAATGAATGCTATAACTTTAGTAGGATTAATTGTGCCAATTTAGAGTGGATTCTAAACTATTTACACGCTTTCTAAACAATTAATTCAATTAAGTGATTATATATAAACATCATAGATTAAAGAAGAAGTTATGTATTAAAAATATATAATTTGTATAATTCAATGTGGTTTCTTAATGCTGAACAATAATTAAGAAATTGTATTTAAATCTAAGTTTGATACTTCAGGAAAGGATAATCATCAATGTGCCTCCAGCCAATTATCTCCAACACCACAATCGGCGATAAGCGGTACCCTGAGTTTAATGGCTTTCTCCATTTGTTCTACTACTATTTTTCTGACAGATTCAAGCTCTGAAGTTGGAACGGTAAAGTTTAACTCATCATGAACCTGCATTGTCATTTTTGCTTGCAAATTTTCCTGTTCTATTTTATTTTGAATCCTCACCATGGCGATTTTGATAATATCAGCTGCAGTGCCCTGAATAGGGGCGTTGATGGCATTTCGCTCGGCGAATCCACGCACAACCCCATTTTGAGAATTTATATCCGGTAATGTTCGCTTACGACCAAATAATGTTTCCACATATCCCATTTCCCGGGCCTTGAGGATACTGGTATCCATATATTTTTTTACATCAGGATAGGTAATAAAATATCCTTCAATTAATTCCTTGGCTTCTGACCTGGGAATGCCAAGACGATCAGAAAGTCCAAAAACAGATATGCCATAAATAATACCAAAATTAGCTGTTTTCGCTTTTCGGCGCATCTCGGTAGTAACTTCAATTAATGGAATTTTATAGATTTTTGCTGCTGTAGCTGTATGAATGTCAAGTCCTTTAATAAATGCTTCCATCATATTAGCATCACCACTTAAATGAGCCATAATGCGTAATTCAATTTGAGAATAATCTGCACTCAGAAAAACACTGCCGGCATCGGGTATAAATGCTTTTCGAATTTCTTTTCCAATCGCATCACGAATTGGTATGTTTTGCAAATTAGGATTGGTGGAACTAAGCCTTCCTGTAACAGCTACTGTTTGATTGTAAGATGTATGTACCTTCCCTGTAACAGGACTAATCAATAATGGTAAAGCATCGATATAGGTACTTAATAGTTTTTTCAATCCTCTGTATTCCAAAATTTTGCTAATAATCGGATGTTTGGATTGTATTTTTTCCAATACATCTTCCGAAGTTGAATATTGACCTGTTTTAGTTTTACGTGCTTTATCATCCAGTTTCAACCTGTCAAATAGTATTTCACCTACCTGCATGGGAGAACTGACATTAAAATCATATCCGGCAAGTTTGTGAATTTTCTTTTCTAAATTCAACATGTCTGTTGTCAGAATTTCAGAACTTTGACGTAAAGCTTCCGTATCAAGTCGGACTCCTGTATGTTCCATAGTAGCCAGCACCTTCATTAGAGGCATTTCAATATCATAAAAGAGTTTTTCAAGATTATTTGCTTTCAATTCTTTTTCAAGGATTTGTTTTAATCTGAAAGTGACATCTGCATCTTCAGCTGCATAATCACACAAATATATCAGATCAACCGATCGAATATCAACCTGATTCTTCCCTTTCGCACCAACTAAATCTTCAAAATGAATAGTCCGGTAGTTAAGATAAATTTCTGCCAGATAATCCATTCCATGTCGCAATTCAGGTTGAACCAAATAATGGGCAATCATTGTATCGAAAAGTTTACCTTTTAATTTTATACCATATTGAGTCAACATTAGAAGATCAAATTTGATATTCTGTCCTATTTTTTCTATCTGTTCACTTTCGAAAAATGCCTTGAATTCATGCAGTACTACTTTAGCTTCTTCTTTAGCTTCAGGAAGTGAAACATAATAGGCTTCACCGGCATTAAAACAAAAAGAAAGACCTACTAAATCAGACAAAAACATATCTAATCCGGTAGTCTCAGTATCAAAACAAACCGATTTTTGAATAAAAAGCCTGGAGATTAAATCGGATCTTTTTATTTTAGTATCGATTAAAGTGTATTTGTGTGGTATATTTGCCAGAGAAACTAAACCTGAAGTGACAGGTATAATTAGTTCCTGTTTTTCTTCAACTGAATTTGGACCGGATTCAGCCGATTTAGCCTCTTCATTATCAAACGCATCAAACAGGGACATTTGAGAGGTAGGGTTAGTTTTTAAAGTCCTGATACTTGATACAGATTGGTCGGGTGGAAGTGAAGTAAAAGGTTTGCCTATTTTAGAAGACATTGTTCGGAATTCCAATTCATCAAACAAAGCTTTTAGGTCTTGTTCGTTTCTTGATTCAAGTTCGAGACTCTTTTCATCAAATTCTATAGGAACATCAATTCTTATAGTAGCAAGAAATCTTGAAAAAATAATGAGTTCTTTGTTTTCTTCAATTTTGGTTTTCAATGCTCCTTTCAATTCTCCTGTACGTTCAAGTAATGAATTAATACTTCCGAATTCTTGTAACAGTTTGACGGCAGTCTTTTCACCAACCCCGGGGCAACCTGGTATGTTGTCGGATGCATCGCCCATTAATCCAAGCAAATCAACAACCTGGTTGTGACTATTCAATTCGTATTTTGCTTTCACTTCATCTGGTCCCATAATTTCAAAACCACCTGTATGTTTAGGTCTGTACATGAAAATATGATCCGACACAAGCTGTCCGTAATCTTTATCGGGTGTTAGCATAAATACTTCAAATCCAGCCTTTTCTGCTTTTTTTGCAATAGTCCCGATTACATCATCAGCTTCGAACCCCGGTACTTCAAGTGCAGGAATATTATAAGCCTTAATCAATTCTTTGATTATAGGAACAGCTAACCGAATGTCTTCCGGCGTCGATTCACGCTGAGCCTTATAGAGATCATAAGCTTCATGACGAAAAGTTTTTCCTTTTGGATCGAAAGCAACTGCAATGTGAGTCGGTTTTTCACGTTTTAATACATCTTCAAGAGTATTTATGAATCCAAATATGGCCGATGTGTTCAACCCTTTTGAATTAGTACGCGGATTACGTATAAATGCATAATAAGCACGGTATATGATGGCATATGCATCAATGAGAAATAGCTTTTTCATAGAAAATGAGTTCTTGTTTTAGTTAATGGAATCAAGTCAAAATACAAATAACAAATTAAAATACAAATTGTATTATTCTTTTTTAAACTTTATTACTCGTTTGCTCGTTTAACAGTTACTTGTTTTACTTCCTGATATACTTAAATTACAACTTGAAATTATTTATCGACTGTAAAAGTAATTAAAATTTATACAGAAATAAACAGATACCGATACTTGAACGGCAATTTTGTTTACTTTTGTAGTGCACATTTATTTGATCGAAACTATGAGTTTTATCGAAATCATTAAAAGTCCTATACAATTAGAAATGCAATTGTTTGAAAAAACATTTGGAGAAGCACTAAGTACAGATAATCCCTTACTTTTAAGTGTTAACGATTATGTGCTTCAGAAAAGCGGAAAGCAATTAAGACCCATGTTGGTATTACTGACTGCTAAATTGTGCGGCGAAGTAAATCAATCGACAATTTTTGGTGCACTTTCACTGGAACTACTCCACACTGCCAGCTTGATTCATGACGATGTCGTGGATGACACTTTGGAACGTCGTGGTAAACCATCGGTAAATGCCCGTTGGACCAATAAAATAGCTATCCTTTCAGGGGATTATATCTTATCAAAATCGCTCGGTTGTGCAACAAAAACTGATAATCTTCCCATTTTAAAATCGATTGCAAATATAGGAATGCAACTTTCTGATGGTGAATTATTACAATTGGTAAATGCACAGTTTTCAACAACTGCTGAAGCAAATTATTTTACAATCATTCGTAAAAAAACAGCATTATTGTTCTCAACCTGTACTGAAGTTGGAGGTCTGTCAGTGAACGCTGACGAAGAATCGCTTGCTCATTTGCGAAACTTTGGAGAGTATCTTGGCATCTGTTTCCAGATAAAAGATGATGTTTTCGACTATTCTGAAAACCTGAAAATTGGTAAACCTACCGGAAATGATATACGTGATGGAAAGGTAACCTTGCCGTTAATCTATGCATTACTTAATACACAAGGTGCTGAAAGGGAAAAAGTGTTGTCAATGATAGAAAATAAAGATTTTGCCCCTGAGAATATCCAATTTATAACTCGTTTTGCTCTCGAAAACGGTGGCGTTGAATATGCACTGGAACGTATGGAATCATTTAAAAACAAAGCCATTGAAGAACTCAACGGCTTTGCTGATAGTGACGTAAAAATATCACTTATTAAATGTGCAGAATATACAGCATCCCGCGAAATATAATTTTAATTTAGAAATACTTCACTTCTTTTCCTTCTATTGAAGTAAGTAAGTTATTTGCCAACCGGCTAGCACCAAACCTGAACATTGTGTTATTCAACCATTCATTTCCCAATATCTCTTTAACCAAAGTATAATGTTTAATCGCATCTACGGTAGTTACTATTCCACCGGCCGGTTTATAACTCACCTTGATATTGTTTTTCTCATTCCATTCTTTTATGGCATGACACATAACATAAGTTGCTTCAAGTGTTGCAGCGACAGGTATTTTCCCTGTGGAAGTTTTAATGAAATCAGCACCGGATTCCATAGCCAGAATAGATGCTTTCATTATATTTGTTGCTGTTTTTAATGCACCTGTTTCCAGAATTACTTTCAAATGGGCATGACGACAGGATGCTTTAATTTCAGTTAATTCTTCGTGCACTATTTCATAGTTTTCTTCTAAAAACTGCCCAATTGAAATAACCACATCTATTTCAGTTGCTCCTTCAAGCACACACATAGCAGTTTCTGCAATTTTAACTTCAATAAATGTTTGTGAAGCGGGAAATCCACCGGCTACTGCTGCTATTCCTACATTCTCTTTCAAATGCTCTTTTACAACCGGAACCAATGCCGGATAAACACAAATGGCAGCTACATTGGGTAAATGAGGGAAGACTTTTTTAAATTCGTTCACTTTATTCACCATTGTAATTATTTCAGTATGTGTGTCGGTTCCATTGAGAGATGTCAAATCGATCTGATTCAAACATTGTTTGTATACTTCTTTATTGTCGTTTTCAGCATAATGGGCTGTCAGTATTTTATCGATATCTGCTTTTACAGTTTCATCGTTCATAATGCAATTATATTGCATGAAGAGATCATCAAATTTATTCATTTTATTTATTTAATTATGTTGATTGGTTAATTAGTCGATTGATTTCATTTGCCTGAAAGTTCAAACTGGTTAATTGTTTAATTTGTTATTATTCAAATGACGTGTTTGGTCACGCTCAGTTTTCTTTTGTATGTTTTTTTCAAAAGCTTCGGTAAGATCAATACCTGTTTGGTTGGCCAGACAAATGAGCACCCAAAGCACATCCGCCATTTCGTCGGCAAGGTTTGCTCCTTCATCTGATTTCTTGAACGACTGCTCACCAAACGTTCGCACCATTACCCGGGCAAGTTCACCCACTTCTTCAGTCAGTATGGCCATGTTGGTTAGTTCGCCGAAATAACGGACACCATATTTTTTGATCCATTCGTCGACAAGCTGTTGAGCTTCTAGAAGTGTCATTTAATCTTCGTTTAAGCGGGCAATGATTGTTTCATTCCCTGTAGTTGATTCACCAACCGTTACAAAAATTTCGGTATCGAGTGGAAAGTAGAGGTCAACACGTGAACCAAATTTTATAAAGCCCAAATGTTCATTCAGGTGGCATTTCTTGCCGGGATGAGCATATGTTACAATTCGCCGGGCTAAAGCTCCTGCAATTTGACGTACCAGAATCTGGGTCCCGGCTTCGGATTCGATGACTACAGTTGACCGTTCGTTTTCACTACTTGATTTTGGGAGAAAAGCCGCCATATGACGGCCACTATGGTGAACTGATTTTATTATGGAACCTTTGACAGGATACCAGTTTGCATGTACATTAAATACTGACATAAAAATGGAAACCTGAATTCGTCTGTCACCAAAATATTCCAGTTCTTCAGTTGGTTCAACCACTACTATGGTTCCATCAGCAGGTGCAATGACTAAACTTGCATCGTCGAGATATACTTTCCTTGGTGGATTCCGGAAAAAATAGGCGAAAAAGAAAAGGAGTAATGCTGATATAACAATATTTACAATCAATGGCCCTAATGGGTATTTAGTGTAAATATAGAGGTTTAGCAATAATAAAATTAAAGCCAGTAAACCTAAAATTAATCGACCTTCTTTGTGTATTTTAATGTATCTCATTTATTCGTTCGTGTTTTTCAACCGAAAATTTTAATAAGTTGATGACCTTTAACCTGAAATCCTTTTAATCGTTTTATTTTAAAACAAAAGTAACGAAAAAGAATCAGTGTTGCAAGGAAGCGATACAAACTTTTCTAATCCGGCAGATTTGATTAACTTTGCGGATTAATTTTGAAGAATATACGATTAGTAAATTATCGTATAAAACAAATAAAACTTATCCTTATGAATTTGTCGTTACTTACTGCTATTTCACCTGTTGATGGTCGTTATCGTTCAAAAACAGAAGCTTATGCCTCTTATTTTTCTGAATTTGCGTTGATTCGTTACAGGGTATTGGTGGAAGTTGAATATTTCATTGCCTTATGTGAGATTCCACTTAAGCAATTAGCAATGGTTCCTTCCTCCGTTTTCCCGAAACTCAGAGGCCTGTATATTGATTTTTCTTTAAATGATGCCATGAAGGTAAAAGAAATTGAAAGTGTGACCAATCATGATGTAAAAGCCATCGAATATTTCATGAAAGAAAAATTTGATTTAATTGGAATGGAAGCTTTCAAAGAATTCATTCATTTTGGACTCACTTCGCAGGATATTAACAATACTGCTGTCCCATATTCCATAAAAGAAGCATTAAATGATGTCTACTTCCCTGAAATGACGACTCTTTTGATAGAACTTAACAGATTAGTCGACGAATGGCGAGATGTCTCAATGCTGGCAAAAACACATGGCCAGCCGGCTTCACCAACCCGCCTGGGAAAAGAAATAATGGTCTTTGTCAACCGGTTGAATAAACAAGTTGCTGTATTAAAACAAATACCAAATTCGGCTAAATTCGGCGGTGCTACTGGGAATTATAATGCACATGCCGTCGCCTATCCGGCTATTGACTGGAAATCTTTCGGGAATAAGTTTGTGAACGATAAACTTGGCCTTGAACGTGAACAATGGACAACGCAGATATCTAATTATGATAATTTAGCGTCTCAGTTTGATGCCATGAAACGCATCAATACCATATTAATTGACTTTTGCAGGGATGTATGGACCTATGTTTCGATGGAATACTTTAAACAACGAATTAAAGAAGGTGAAGTAGGCTCATCTGCTATGCCTCATAAAGTAAATCCTATTGATTTTGAAAATGCTGAAGGAAATCTGGCAATAGCAAATGCCATGTTGGAGTTTATGTCATCTAAACTTCCTGTTTCACGCTTGCAGCGTGACCTGACCGACAGCACGGTTTTGAGGAATGTAGGTGTGCCTTTTGCTCATACAATGATTGCTACAAAAAGTATTCTGAAAGGATTAAGCAAATTATTGCTGAATGAAACCGCTATTTATCGCGACCTGGATAAAACATGGGCAGTAGTAGCTGAAGGTATCCAGACTATTTTACGACGTGAAGCTTATCCATCACCCTACGAGGCGTTGAAAGCGTTGACACGTACCAACGAAGGAATCAATGAAAAATCGATCCGCGATTTTATAGAAACATTGGACGTTAGCCAATCGGTAAAAGAAGAACTGAAAAGAATAACTCCAAGGAATTATACAGGAATCTGATAATTGGTTGATTGGTTGATTGTTTGTTTCGTTAATTGGTTTGTTGGTTGACTACTTAATTGGTTAAATTGAAAATTAGTTATTAGAATTTCAGGTAATACATATATAAATTCTCAATTCTCAATGCTGAAATGCTCAAAGCTCAAAGCTCAAAGCTCAATACTCAATACTCAAAGCTAAATAAATCGAATGTTCAAATTTATAACACTCCTCAAGCGGTTTATTCCGCCGTATAAAAAATATGTTTATCTGGCATTGCTGTTTAACATATTAACAATGATTTTCAGCTTATTCTCTTTTGGAACAATTATTCCGGTGTTGCGAATATTATTCAAGATTGAACAAAAACTCAAAATCTATCAAATCTGGACATGGAATGATGGTATTAAAGCCATTGCCAATGCTGTTCAAAACAACTTGTCATATTACATACAACATTTTGTAACTTCGGTAGGTCAAAGTACTGCTTTACTGTCTCTTGGAGCCTTTTTCGTTTTGATGACAGCTATTAAAGTCGGAACTGCGTATATGGGATCTTACTATGTCATTCCAATTCGTACGGGTGTGTTGCGTGATTTACGTAATCAGCTTTATAAAAAAATTATCAGTCTTCCAATTGGATTTTTTACCGCCGAACGAAAAGGGGATATCATGTCACGAATGACAGGGGATGTCACCGAAGTGGAAGCTTCGATCATGAGTTCGCTGGATCTTGTATTTAAAAATCCGATTCTTATCATTGGTTTCCTGAGCGTGATGTTCTATATGAGTTGGCAGTTGACGATTTTTTCATTGTTTTTATTGCCTGTTAGTGGTTGGCTAATCGGTAAAATCGGGAAATCCCTTAAACAGCGTTCCAAGTTAGGGCAGGAGCAAACCGGTGAATTGCTCTCGCAAATTGAAGAAACACTGGGTGGACTTCGTGTAGTAAAAGCTTTCAATGCTGAATATAAACTGGAAGCCCGTTTCAGTAATCTAAACGAGAAACTCCGCCAAACATTTAATCGTCTTAATCGTCGTTACAACCTGGCACATCCGGTAAGTGAATTGCTTGGTACGATCGTTATTGCCATTTTACTCTGGTTTGGTGGAGTGCTTATTAATAGAGGTACTATTACTCCTGAAGAATTCATCGTTTATATACTCATTTTTTACAGCATCATTGCGCCTGCCAAAGATTTATCCCGCGCTTCGTACAGCATTCAGAAAGGAATGGCATCCCTCGACAGGGTGGATAAAATTCTGATGAGCGAGAATACAATCAAAGAACCAGAAGTACCACAAATACCGAATCCTTTTGCCGATAAAATTGAATTTCGCCATTTGAGTTTCAAATACCAAACCGATTGGGTACTAAAGGATATTAATCTGGTAGTTCCAAAAGGGAAAACAGTGGCATTAGTAGGTCAGTCGGGTTCAGGAAAGTCTACACTTGTTGATTTACTTCCAAGGTATTATGATCCGGTAAAGGGTGAAATACTTATTGATGGAATTAACATTAAAGATTTCAATACGCATGATATCCGCTCACAAATGGGGAATGTGAATCAGGAAGCTATTTTGTTTAATGATACTTTCTTCAATAATATCACTTTCGGGGTCGAAAGTGCCACACTCGAACAGGTCATCTCAGCAGCTAAAATAGCCAATGCACACGATTTTATCATGGCTACCGAAAATGGCTACGAAACGAGTATTGGTGACCGTGGCAGCAAGCTGTCGGGTGGCCAGCGCCAACGGGTGAGCATTGCCCGTGCTATTCTTAAAAACCCTCCTATCCTTATTCTCGACGAAGCTACCTCCGCACTTGATACCGAATCGGAACAAATGGTGCAGGAAGCCCTCGAAAACCTAATGCTTAACCGTACCACCCTGGTAGTAGCTCACCGTCTTTCTACCATCAAACGTGCCGACGAAATTTGTGTTCTCCACGAAGGAAAAATTGTTGAACGTGGCAAACATGAAGAACTGATTGCCCTTGATGGGTATTACAAGAGGTTGTGCGATATGCAATCGTTTTAAAGAAGGAGCAAGGAGTAAGAGGTAAGGAGTAAGAAGTAAGAAATAAGAAATAAGAAATAAGAAGTAGTTGGTAGTTAGTAGTAGGTAGAAAAATAGTAGTTGAGAAGGTCGTAAAAGTGTAAACTAATTTCAGTACATATAAGTAAATAAAGAGTTTGATCATATTGATCAGACTCTTTATTTTAGGCACGCATAAAAATGATGATAAGTTGATCAACTTAGTAAGTGAAGGAAGTAACTGTTGGCAGTTGAAAAAAACAAACATGGTTATCCCCAAAAAACTCCTATAGTTTCAAGGAATTAAGTCTGTTACTTCAGTTTAATAATTCCGAAGGAATTGAATATGAATAGCCATGTATAAAATGCATGGAATATAAATGTAGCAAGTCACCAACCACGAAGTGGTTGAATAACCAGAACTAATATTTATCATCAATTTCAATCAAATACTCTTTCAATAATTCTTGAAGTTTTATTTAATGTTATTCAACCCCTATCAGGGTCATTGATTTTTTTTCATTTTTCCCATACATTTAGCTTCGCTGATTTTTAATTCACAAATATTATTTACATTTAAATCCTTCGGATATAGAAGATTGCTTTATCTTAGGATACTTTGCGGATAATCATAAAAAAATTTATGAAACCACAAACCACAATATAAAATCCGAATCAATTTAATATATATTTTTCTGAATTCGTTTTACAACAAAAAACAGGTGCAATAGAGTTTATATGCATTAATTTATTATAAAGCTGTTCGTCAACAATATTATCAATTTTTATGGGTTATACAATTATAAATTTAAATTATAATTGTATGCAATACGACAAGATTAAAAAACGACCAGTTCAATTTCAAAGTATAACAAGTCTGAGTGTTGAAGATTTTAATTTTTTATTACCCTATTTTAAAGCAGAATGGGACGAATACAACTATTGTTTTACTCTTAAAGGTAAACTTCGTGAACGTTTAAGCTATACAAGAGTAGATACAATTGTTCCTAAAATAGCAGATAAACTAATGTTTTTATTAATCTATCTGAAAACAAATCCGTTACAAGAGCACCATGCAGCAAGTTTTGGCATTACACAACCACAAGCTAACAACTTGATACACTTACTGTCTGGTCTGTTAAAAAAGGCATTAAACCGATTAGAAGAACTTCCAGAACGTAATGAATATAAAATTAAGTATATCGTAGCCTCATTTACAAATGTGCTGCTTGACGGAATTGAACGTCCAATCCAACGACCACAAGCTAGCGACCTACAGAAATCTTGTTATAGTGGAAAAAAAAACTCATAACATAAAGAATAATGTGCTAACTACACTGGGAATGCGAATCCTTTGGCTTAGTAAAACTTTTAATGGGAGTGTTCATGATAAAAAGATATGTGATTGTCAGCCTTTGCATTTACCTATTGGTATAACTTTATGGCAAGATACCGGCTTTCAAGGACATGACCCTGAAGGAGTAGATGTAAAAATGCCAACAAAGAAACCAAAAGGAAAAGAACTTTCAGAAGAACAAAAAGAAACAAATCGATCTATATCTTCTGTTCGTGTAAAAGTTGAACACGCTATTGGAGGTGCTAAAATATGTCGTATTGTCAAAGATCGCTTTAGATGCCACAAGTTTGGTTTTGACGATTTAGTCATGGAACTTGCTTGTGGATTACACAATTTAAGAATAACATTGAATAGCAATGCTATAGCAATTTAATTTATATAAACTCTAATATATAACATACACCTGTTTTTATCACATCTTTTTCTTCCTTTATTTCAACATTCCATCAATCACTTTTGTCATTCTATTAAATTCAGCAACATCATACAGTCTGGTCAGGAAAACTATTTTTCCTTTTTTATCAATAATCACATTCCTGGTAATTCCGGCTTCGCGGGCAGCATATAACGCAAAAATATCGGCATGTGGATCCAACCCGAACGGATATGTCACAGGGATGTCTTTAGCAAATTTTATCACCGTTCTCAGTGGCTCGTCACGGTCAACAGCCAATAATACAAAATTTGGATTGCTCTTATGTTTCTGCCAGATATCACGTTCGATAAAAGGCATTTCTTTTCTGCAAACACTGCACCAGCTTGCAGTAAACTGTAGCATAACTACTTTCCCTTTCAGATCGGATAGCTTAACGGTTTTTCCATTGGTCATTTTCATGGTGAAAACAGGAGCCTGATCACCCACTTTTACCAGATAAGCCCTGTCAGCTTTGGATTGACCAAATGCAGTAATGGAGAGTATAAGTGCAGACAGTATAATAAGTTTTTTCATACGAATCATTTTTTTTAATAATGTTATTTAAAACTGTTTAATCTTAAGTACAAAACCGGTACAAGTATTATCCCGCACCGGTTTTTTTTCTCTTTTGTCTTTTGTCTTTTGTCTTTCGTCTTTCGTCTTTTGACTTTTATCTTATTACATATCCCACTGTTCGCATGTTGCAATCAGGTCGTCGAAGGTTTTTATTTTCGATTTGGATTGTACTTCAATCATTTGAGCTTCCATTGCTGCATCGTAGGTGTCTTCTTCTACATCACGAATGACTCCCACTGCAATCGGCATATCCGGACCTTCCATCAATGCCAGCTTCATATGAAGAGTCGTATCTTCGCAGGAGGCATCATGTATCAGGATGTCACTTTCCTTAATTCCGTTTTCGCCAATGGTCACCACTTTCAGGTTGAATCCATCAAGCACTAACCCTTTGTTTTGGTCTTTTCCAAAAATCATACGTTTACCGTGTTCCAACATGATAAGACGATCAGTACGAAATTCTCTTTCTGCCAGCCAACTATGTGCACCATCATTAAAAATAACGCAGTTTACCAGGCATTCTACAATGGATGTTCCTTTGTGACGGGCAGCTGCGAGCATAGCCGTTTGTCCGTTTTTCAAATCCACATCCAGAAGGCGTGCAAAAAATGTTCCGCGGGCACCCATTGTCAATTCGGCAGGACGAAAAGGACGTTCCACTGTTCCGAAGGGAGATGATTTGGATATAAACCCTTTTCGGGAAGTAGGTGAATATTGACCTTTGGTTAAACCATATATCTGATTGTTGAAAAGTAAAACGTTTATATCTACATTCCGGCGTACACTGTGGATAAAATGATTTCCACCGATAGCCAGACAATCACCATCCCCTGTGATTTGCCATACCGAGAGGCTGGGATTTGCTACTTTTACACCGGTTGCAACGGCAGCTCCACGGCCATGAATGGTATGAAAACCGTAACTGCTCATATAATATGATAACCGGGATGAACATCCGATACCTGAAATGATGGCTGTTTGATGTGGAGGAATGCCTATTTCTGCCATCACTTTTTGAAGTGTACTGAGAATGGCATAATCACCACAACCCGGACACCAACGTACATATTGATCGCTTTTAAAATCTTTGGACGTATATTGTTTTGTTATTGTTTCTGTTGTTTCCATGATTTGAAATTTTAAGTTTGAACCGGAAGAGTTGATTTGTTAATCCAATAGGTTATTGAAACATTCCTCCAGTTCAGCCACTGTAAATGGTTGCCCCTGAACTTTGTTGTATTGTAAAAATTCAACTCCCGATACTTTTGAACGCAGTAAGTTAGCAAATTGACCACTGTTTAATTCGCAAACCACTACTTTTTTATACCGTTGAATCACTTCCACCGCATTCCTGGGAAGTGGATTGATATAGTTGAAATGTGCCAATGCAATTTTCTTGCCTTTTTTATTGATGGAATTTACGGCACTCATCAAATGACCATGGGTTCCACCCCATCCGATAACCAATAAACCTGCATCTTCATTTCCTTCCACTTTTAATTCAGGTAGAATCTGACTGACATTATTTACTTTTTGCTCACGTGTATCCACCATTAACTGGTGATTGAGAGCTTCGGTTGAAATCCCTCCTGTTTCGTAATCTTTTTCAAGTCCACCGTTCCGATGTCCGAAACCTTCCATTCCGGGGATACTCCAATACCTGACTTTCGACACTTCATTCCGGGAAGCGACATTAAAACCTTCCGCCATATCGGGGGTTACCATATTGAGTTTTATTTCGGGTAATTCAGCCAGTGAGGGAAGTTTCCATAACGAAGTCCCATTTCCAATAAATGCATCACTCAATAAAATAACAGGTGTCATAAATTCAAGTGCAATTTTCCCGGCCATAAAAGCCTGTCGAAAGCAATCATCAGGGGTACTTGCAGCTATTACTACAACAGGACTCTCACCGTTACGTCCGTAAAGAGCCTGTAAAAGATCAGTCTGTTCAGTCTTTGTAGGTAAACCTGTAGATGGGCCTCCCCTCATAACATCAACAACTACCAGGGGCAATTCAGCCATGACAGCTAAACCAATAGCTTCCGATTTTAAAGCCAAACCCGGACCTGAAGTGCTTGTTGCTGCCAGATAACCGGCAAATGAAGCTCCGATAGAAGCACTGATTCCTGCAATTTCATCTTCAGCCTGCATAACTTTTACTCCGAGGTCTTTTCGCAAAACCAATTCATGCATAATGTCCGTGGCTGGAGTAATAGGATAACTTCCAAGGAATAAGTTCAGCCCGGCTTTTTTGGCGGCTGCTATTAATCCCCATGCTGTTGCCTTATTCCCGCTAATGCTCGTATATCTTCCTTTTTGTGTTTCGTGAGATTTTTCAATAAAATAAGTGGATATGGCTAAATGTAAATTGTTTCCGTAGTTAAACCCATCTGTAAGCACTTTTACATTCGCATGAAGGATATTTGGTTTTTTACCAAATTTGTTTCCAAGGAAATGAATCGCCTGATCGATGGGGCGATTGAACAACCAGCAAATCAAACCAAGTGCAAACATATTTTTGCTTCGTAAAACAATTTTGTTTTCAAAACCAAAACCTTCCAGACTGCTTTGAGTTAGTGTTGAAAGAGCAGCCGGTATCAATTGTATCGTGTCGGAAATGCCTAATTCTTCAAATGGGTTTTCTGTAGTAAAACCGGCTTTATCATAGCCTGATTTATTAAAAGTATCCGAATCAAAAATGATAACCCCCCCCTTTTTAATTGCATCGGCATTCACTTTCAATGCTGCCGGATTCATTACCACCAACACATCGGGATCATCACCGGGCGTATAAATTTTACTCGATCCTAAATGAACCTGAAACCCGGATACGCCACCCAGCGTTCCCTGTGGGGCTCGTATTTCGGATGGATAATCGGGAAAAGTTGATATTTCATTTCCTAAAATAGCCGAAAGGTTAGAGAAAAGTGTCCCGGTAAGTTGCATTCCGTCCCCCGAGTCCCCCGAAAAACGAACAACTACATTATCTAATTCGGTTTTATTGTTTGTACCCATGTTTTTATATTGTGTTTAAAATGGATGATTCAAAAAAAAGTTGCTTTTGTACAAAAGTAAGCAAAAGGGTTTATTTTTGCAATTATCTTAACCAAAGTATGCTATATTTGATTGTTTAATAGGATTATCACTTTCATTTTCGTATTATTATTCAATAAGTGAGCATGAAAGTGTATTACAAACTGAAAAAATAAACCTGAAATTGTACAATAAAAAATACAATCTTTAGGTTGATATCATCCAATTTTAATTTCTAAATTATTTATTGAAAGGAATAACAAATTAGAATTCGGCATTGTTCGGAGTACGGGGAAATGGGATTACATCACGAATGTTTGACATTCCGGTTACGAATAATAACAGGCGTTCAAAGCCAAGACCGAATCCCGAATGAGGAGCTGTCCCAAATTTGCGGGTTTCCAGATACCACCAGATATCTTTTGTGGGTACTCCCATTTCATCGGCACGGTTTTTTAGTCGTGTATAGTCTTCTTCACGTTGTGATCCACCTATAATTTCTCCGATCTTAGGGAATAATACATCCATTGCCCGTACAGTTTTACCATCATCATTCTGTTTCATATAAAATGATTTGATCTCTTTGGGATAGTCTGTTAAAATGACAGGCTTTTTGAAATGTTTTTCTACCAGGTATCGCTCATGTTCCGATTGCAGATCAGTTCCCCAACCTACAGGAAATTCAAATTTCTGACCTTTTGCAACGGCAGCTTCCAGAATTTCGATCCCTCTTGTATAGGTCACACGTTCAAAATCACTGTTTACTACTGAATTTAAACGTTCAATCAGCTCTTTATCATACATATTGCAAAGAAAGTTCAGATCATCTTTGCAGTTGTCCAATGCCCATCGGATGCAGAACTGAATAAAATCCTGAGCCAATTGCATATTATCTTCAATTTCATTGAAAGCTACTTCGGGTTCTATCATCCAAAATTCTGACAAATGGCGGGGTGTATTCGAATTTTCAGCACGGAATGTAGGTCCAAATGTATAAATTGAACCCATGGCCATGGCAGCCAGTTCTCCTTCAAGCTGACCTGAAACAGTCAGACTTGCTTGTTTGCCGAAGAAATCGCTGCTGTAATCTATTGCACCTTCATCGTCTTTTTTCAAATCATATAAATTCATAGTGGTTACCTGGAACATTTGTCCGGCACCCTCGCAATCGGAAGCTGTAATAATGGGTGTATGGAAATAAAAGAACCCCCGTTCATGAAAAAATGTGTGAATAGCAATAGCCATGTTATGACGGATACGAAAAATAGCTCCAAATGTATTCGTTCTTGGACGAAGGTGTGCAATTTCACGTAAAAATTCCAGTGTATGCCCTTTCTTTTGTAATGGATAGGTTTCGGGGTCTGCAATGCCGTAAATTTCAATTTTATCGGCTTGTATTTCCACTTTTTGACCCTGACCTACTGATTCTACCAACTTACCGGTAACGCTGATGCATGCCCCGGTTGTTATTGGCTTTAAATATTCATCTCCAAATTTTTCATTGTCAGCAACTACCTGTATATTATTTATTGTTGAACCATCATTCAATGCAATAAAACTTACATTCTTATTTCCACGGCGGGTTCGTACCCACCCTTTTATATTTACTTCAGTACCAAAATCTGTTCTTTTCAGTGCCTCAACAATAATTGTTCTACTCATACTGTTCTGTTTATTGAGATTATTATGATTTAACTTGATTTATTTTGAATGCAAAAGTACTAAATTTCATTGGAAAACTAGTTCGCACTATAACAAAAAGCACCGTGTTCTGAATGAACCGGTGCTTTTTTTATGCTTTACAAGCTTAATTACTTTCTTCTTGATTGATCTATACTCCCGATCATGCTCATTGCACAACGGAATCCAATATCATTAGTTGACTTGTCTTGATCCAGGAACCGACGTGTGGATGGATTTAACCAATAGGCCCTGTCTTTCCATGAACCTCCTTTATACACGCGTGTCTTGTCAGTAATTTCCGGCCTTAATACATCAGTAGGATCTATTTTCACATTAGTTTTTAGATTGGCTAATCCTGTACTGTCATTTAGTGTGAAATCAATTTGGGACGTTGCATCTCCATCTTTAAAATCTCGTACATCATCCCCTTTCGCAACTTCGGTCGCAATTCGTCCAAGAGAATCCACTTTATATGTTTTATTCCCTAAAGCATCCACCCCTGATACAATTGCAGTTAAATATTCATTTCCTCTGAATGAATTATATTCTGCCATATCAGCAAATGATGTTGCCCGATAAACATCCAAAACCCATTCGTTTACATTTCCTGCCATATTGTATAATCCAAAATCATTGGGAAAATACCAATTTACCGGTGCAGTTATTGTTGCTTTATCATTCAGACTACCGGAAGTACCCATCATATCACCACGTCCACGTACAAAATTTGCCATCATTTTGCCCAACTCTTTTTTAGATGGATTCCGAACCTGTGATCCTGACCATGGATAAATTTTCCCTTCAGGAACCATTCCGTTTTTTCCTGCAGTGATACCATATGCTGCAAATTCCCATTCTGCTTCTGTCGGCAAACGAAAATCAGAGAAAAGAATTCCATCCGACATATCTACCTTCCTGACTTTACCATATAAATCTTTTTTTGCATTTTTCCCTATCGCTGGCTGGTAACTTTCTTGTTTTAAGTATTTTTGAGTGTTAAATACAAATTTATTGGCAATGGAATCCTGATTGGTTTGTTTTTCTAATTTTGAAAAATCAGGGGCTAAAATTATTCCTGCACGCACTAAAGCTAATTCATTCACACGATCTGTTCTCCATTGGCAGTAATCCATAGCCTGTTCCCAGGTTACACCCACTACAGGATACTGATCATAGGCAGGATGAGTAAAGTAATTTTCCAGATAGGGTTCATTGTAGGCCAGTTCTTCCCTCCAAACAGTAACATCGGGCATCGATTTCTGAACCAGTCTTGGAGCCGTTTTACCAAATACTGCTTTCATCCAGTTTGTATATTCACGCCAGTCTATATTTCTTATTTCATATTCATCCATATAAAATGAACTTACCGTTATTTTTCTTGGTTTATTATCACGGGGGGCTGTAATATATTCACCTTTTTGACCCATGGTAAATGATCCTCCTTCAATAGCTACCATACCAGTTGGAACTTCTGATATGTAACCTTTTTTAACAGTAAATCCGGCTTCAGTTTTATCATTATATTTCCAGCCTGTAACACGGGAAAAACTTTCGTTTGAAGATTTGCTGACGCAGGCAATCATTGATATTGCTAAAAATATCGATGCTAATTTAGCTGTGGTTATCAATTTCATATTTGATGAGATAAATTAAAGAATGTAAAATGTATAAAACAACTCTGCAAAAATAGTATTTTTTTCCTGTATTTATTCTATTACTAGTGTTTTTTTGAAGTTTTTTTAAAAAAATATTGCATTATAATAACTTGTTTTCTACAAAAAACGTATACTTTGCCCTAAAAATTTCAAATATTTTTTTTTCTAACAACTCTATCGCTATATTTTCTTACTTTTGCAATTGTATTAACATCGATAAATGGTTAATATTTTCAAAAACATGAGAACTAATTCCTTACAAATTAATCTGAATAACCATTTAATTGATTTATCCACACCAGTTGTAATGGGTATCGTAAATGTAACTCCTGATTCATTTTTTAAAGGGAACAGATTTATTACAGATAAAACAATTTTATTGGCCGTTGAAAAAATGCTGCTTGAAGGTGCTCTTATAATTGATCTTGGAGGTTATTCTACCCGGCCTAAGTCTGAAATTATTTCACAAGACGAAGAAATCAGACGATTATCCGAAGGCCTTGAAGTCATTTTAAAAGAATTTCCTGATGTAATCATTTCTGTTGATACATTTCGTTCAGGTGTTGTAAGACAAATGGTTAAAGACTTTAAAGTTGCAATGATCAACGATGTCAGTGGAGGTACTTTAGATGATTTGATGTTTGAAACTATTGCTGATTTAAGGGTGGCATATGTTCTTATGCACATGCGCGGAACTCCGCAAACAATGCAACTTAATCTGATCTATGAGGATGTCGTTTCAGAAGTTCTCCATTTTTTGGAAAAACGACTTGCTCAATTATATTTATTGGGCGTAAAAAATGTTGTAATTGATCCCGGTTTTGGATTTGCAAAATCGATTAAGCAAAACTATAAGTTATTAAATAAATTAGAATATTTTCAACAATTAAATGCACCTGTTTTGGCCGGTATTTCACGTAAGTCAATGGTAAGTTCAGTACTTAAAATTGATGCCAATGAAGCTCTTAATGCAACAACAGCTGCTAATATGCTGGCTCTTATAGGTGGCGCATCCATTTTAAGGGTTCATGATGTTAAAGAAGCAATGCAGGCAATTAGTATTTACAAAAATTATATTCAGGAATAAAGTACTGACTAAGTAGCGAACAGGAATAGTAAATTCAATAATACATGGGATTTCAAATAGGTTTTAAGGATGTAATCGATGTTTTTTTGGTAGCATTGCTACTTTACCAAACATTTAAACTACTCAAACGAACTGGGGCTGTAAATATTTTTATTGGTATTTTAGCTTTTATAATTTGTTGGTTTCTTGTTTCCTATGTATTCAAAATGGAACTTCTGGGCGGAATCTTCGATAGAATAGTTAGTGTCGGAGCATTTGCATTGATTGTGCTGTTTCAGGATGAAATCCGACGTTTTTTTTCAAGAATCGGCTCCCGAAGAAAAGGAAGCATATTTCACACATTTAAACGTTTTTTTGTAACTGACAATAATAATAAAGAAAAAACTGATTTTGACCTGGTTCAGATTGTTTTGGCCTGTCGTAATTTAGCTAAAACCTCTACAGGTGGTTTAATTGTACTTACCCGAAATAATAATTTAGAGTTTTACACACATTCAGGAGAACAAATTAATGCATCAATTAATTCAAGATTAATCGAAAATATATTTTTTAAAAATAGTCCTTTGCATGATGGTGCTTTAATCGTATCAGATCGAAAACTTAAAGCAGCTGCTTGTATATTGCCGGTTTCAAAAAATCAATCGATTCCAAAAAGAATGGGTTTAAGACATAGGGCTGCATTAGGAATTACCGAACATTCCGACTCAATAGCCATCGTTGTTTCGGAAGAAACAGGACATATTTCATGGGCTTTAAACGGACAGCTTACAGTAAATGTTAAACCGGAACAACTGGAACATTTCCTTTCGGAAGTTATGGCTCAATAGCTTTTTCATTTCTGAAAATTTATATCAGATGAGCGGAATAAATTATTTTTTATTAGCATTAGAAATAGTCTTCATATTTATAATTTAATTATATAGATTAATTCTACTTTACCTGATTAAAAGATGATCCAAAATAGTTCTCAATAGATAGATTGCATTTAATATTCTAGTTGGATTTGAATTTTTAATATACCTTTAGATATTTAGCTATTGTGTTTTTTTTTGTTTTGTGTACTTTTGTGACTATTTTGCTTAGATGGTTTTAATGGTAAATGAAGTTAGTCCACTGATTACGCTGATTTACACAGATTATATTTAAAGTGAAAAATTAAAATATATAAAATGTAAATGAATGTTGTGGACCCCGAAAAACGGGATGTTGCATGCTTCATTAGAAGCTTTTTTTAGTAAAGTAGAATTAAGAGTATTGCCTTGTTTTACTTAATCAAAATAAATAAATCCAACTTTTCAAAATTTGAATTGTTTTACAAATAGATTATATTAACAAATAACGTAGTATTAAATAATAAATTAATCAATTGATTATGGAAAAGATTTCAAAAGCGGTAAAACCGGGTGTCGTAACAGGAAAAGATTTACAATATATCTTTAGTGTTGCAAAGGAAAACGGTTTTGCTATTCCCTCAGTGAATGTAGTGAGTTCTTCAACTGTGAATGCAATTTTAGAGGCTGCTAAAGTAAACAATGCACCGGTTATGATTCAGTTCTCTAATGGCGGTGCAGCTTTTAATGCAGGTAAAGGATTGAAACTTGAAGGTCAACAGGCAGCTGTTCTTGGTGCAATTGCAGGCGCTAAACACATACATACTTTAGCCGAAGCTTATGGTGTATATGTAGTACTGCATACTGACCATGCAGCAAAAAAATTACTTCCCTGGATTGATGGACTGTTGGATGCAGGCGAAAAATATTTCGCTGAAACAGGTAAACCATTGTTCAGTTCCCATATGCTTGATCTTTCGGAAGAACCAATTGAAGAAAATATTGCTATCAGCAAAAAGTATCTTGAACGAATGAGCAAAATGGGTATGACACTCGAAATCGAACTCGGAATTACCGGTGGTGAAGAAGATGGTGTTGATAATAGCGGTATTGATAACAGTTTGTTATATACTCAACCGGCTGATGTTTTTTATGCATACCAGGAATTAAGTAAAGTTTCTCCAAACTTCACAATTGCTGCTTCGTTTGGAAATGTTCATGGAGTTTATAAACCGGGTAATGTGAAATTAATGCCTGTTATCCTCAAAAACTCTCAGGATTACATTAAAGATAAATTGCAGATTTCTGACAAGCATCCTGTAAATTTTGTATTCCATGGCGGATCAGGATCATCACATGCTGAGATCAGGGAAGCTATCAGCTACGGCGTTGTTAAAATGAATATCGATACGGATACACAATGGGCTTATTGGGATGGAGTTCGTAAGTTTGAAGCCACCAATCATGGTTACCTTCAAAGTCAGATTGGGAATCCTGATGGAGCAGAAAAACCAAATAAAAAATTCTATGACCCCCGCGTTTGGTTACGTAAAGGGGAAGAAGCTGAAATCGCCCGCTTAACAATTGCATTCGATGATTTAAATGCAATTAATAGCCTTTAAGAGATTTACAATTTACTATTTAAGAATTGTAAACCATTGAAAATTAAAATGGCTGTCTTAGTTTTTAAGACAGCCATTTTTATGTTATTAATCAGGCAATTGTAAATTGTAAATGAATAAATTGTAAATGTACATTATACTTTACTTTGTACATCCCACTACATTGACAGTTTTATGCGCATATTAATTATGATTATCCCCCTCCTCCTCGTTTCCTAACGAGGGGGTATTGGTTTTATGTTTCCAGCATATATTCATGGTTGGTTTGAGTTCATGAATCGTTAAAAACGAAATACCAAAAGCCCCCGTTTCCTAACGAGGGGCAGTTGAACCTAAATGAGAAAAGAGAAATATCCTTTACTTCTTTTGATTTGATTTAGTCAATAAATACAGATTCAAAATTAAACCAAAAACAGCAGCCCATTTTATTATATAGTCATAAATGTTGTTTTCTTTGAGTAAGATTAAGAATCCTGTTTATCAGGCTATAGACCTTCCGCCTGTCCAAAAGCCAATTCCGAATTTATATTTATCTTTCATCTTGATGCACTTCGGGTCGATTTTCCCTGATAGGATCCGGCTCTCCTTTTCCGGTAGTTATCAGGTTATACAGGCTGTCATGTATATAACTGTTCCAGGCATTTGAACAGTCATTATAGCATTCGATCTCCGGAACCAGGCCGAAATGTGTAAAATGAATCCGTGTTTTGTTGTCTTTACGCGTTATTTCAAAACTGATTATCGTATTATTCCATTCGTGTTTGTTATTCAGCCAACTTAGATTGCTCCCGGTAACCAGCCAAACAATCTTTTCTCCCTGAATTATTTCTACTAATTTTTGTTTCGAATAATGCATATCTCCAAAGCGAACAGTAAACTCATCATTTAGCTGTTGAGAATTTCCCTCCAGATTTTCTGTCCACCATTTTGTGACATTGTTAATGTCTTTGAATGCTTCATCCGGAGTAACATTTACCGTAATGCCCGTTTGAAAATCATGTATATTCATTTTCTTTGATGGGTCTTCATTGTTATCATTCATTTCTTCCTTCGGGTTTGGCTGCCCTTTGCCTGTAGTAATTAAACTACGCAAGCTATTGTTTATATAATTACTCCATGCATCCCTGCAAACTTCATAACACTCATATCCGGGGACTAAACCCAGGTGAGTGAAACGAATTTGCGTTTTAGTATCCTTTTGAGAAATCTCAAATATGATTTTTGTTCCTTTCCATTCGTTCTTGTCATACGTAAAATTAAAATAATTGTCCAGAACAAGCCAGACTACCTTTTTGTCCTGAATAACTTCTATTAATTTAATTTTGCACCGATGGACATCTTCATAATGATAGGTGAACTCTTCATTTAGTTTATCTGTGATGCCTTCTATTTCTTCCGACCACCATCCCCGTACATTGTTGATGGCATTGAATACTTCTGTTGGTGATTGTTCAACCAACAGGGTTGTGGTAAAATCTGATATAGCCATTTTTCTATCTGTTTTGAGAATTTATATTTTTTATCCTGATACAGATTAACTAACATCATTATATTGAAAATGTTTAAGATATTCTGAGAGTTATTTTCTATAAAGCTTCTGTAAATCCTGATTCAGAGAATGAACGGCAAAGTGAATGTGCGGCAAAAGCAGTTAAAAAAGAATCAGCCATAATCAAATATCCTGCACAATGGTGACTGTTCCCCCTTCCCTCGTTTCCTAACGAGGGGGTATTGGTTTTATGTTTCCAACATATATTCATAATTGATTTGTATTTATGAATCTTTACAAACGAAACAAAAACTGCCCCTCGTTAGGAAACGAGGAGCAGTTGAGCTCTAAATCTCTTCGCTTTAAATCTTACAATCCAATACTACTTTTCAATAAATATATTCATACCTTTTTAAATTAATAATTCTGATTTCTTTTCCATCAGGAGTAAGTTCTGATAATCCCAACGTTACATTATTTCCTGTCAGGCCTTCAATAGTAAAAGTACCCATGCCTGCCCCACCCGGAAACCTGGTGCCATTATAGGAAAATGCTATGATATTTATTCGATTGGTTGACACAAAAGTATAGGCAAGGGTGTCGAAATTAGTTCCTTCCCTAATATAAAGATTCCCCTCAGATGTAAAATCGTAATCATCTGCCAGCCCTCCGATAAAGTTTGAATGAATATTTGTCTGGAGTGGCCCAACACCCAGTAACAAAGTTGAGTCATTTATAATACTCCATCTCCCGGTAAGTAAAGACTCATTTACAGGCGATTTTTCACAGGAACCCATTACAAAAACTATGAATACAGAGACAATTCCAATAATAATTTTCATTTTGTTTCGCAGTGTAATGTAATGCAGAATAGAAAACACTTGTAATACTAATTTTGATCGTGTTTCCATAATTTATCTTTTATAGTAATGTACATAAGATGCATAAACACTCAAAAATGATGCATCCACACCCCAATACAATTATTCGGAAGCAGGCGGAAAGCCATGACTAACCAACTGAATTACCTGACTATATTATAATGTCTTACCGGTTCGGGGGTATCATCAGTACTTTCTCAATGTGCATTTTCGCTTTCTCACGAAAAGTTATTTCCGATTCAAGGACTGTTTCACCACCCATATCTTCACCTGCACTAACCCACTTTCCATTTTCACGATAGAAATTCCATAAGCCATAAAAATTTTCACCTGTTTTATTAATCACTGCAGCTATTGAATCGTGATAAATCAAAACTCTGTCTATTTCACTATCCAACAACTTCTGTTTTCTTTTTTCATCTACCTTCCTATCGGGAATAGTATCTCTCATACGGTCTTTTAGATAATAACCCGATAACTGTCTGAGCCTGGATTCCCGCCCGTTCACTAAAACCTATTTAATTGAAATAAATGCATTCAGAGGAGTCTCACGGTTATAAATTTCAGGAAAATCTCTCAGTGTTTTATTAATCTCCAGTGTATTATAATCTGTCACAGGCAAGGCATCTTTATTGATCAGTATTTCAGATTTTAATTTTGCAGCATGAATAGTTCTGTTTTTAAGCGTTACATAATATGAATTGTTGATATCGTTTTGACTGATTGCTTTTACAAATTTGCCGTTTTTAAAAAGAACACCCGAAAGTTCATCACAAGCATAACCTCCATTGATCCTGTGATCCATTATTTGCTGATAATAAAACTCTCTCCTTAAACTGTCCGGATAGTGAGGACAATTACTGTAAGCAAGAAATGAAAGTCCGTCTACCACACTCAATCTGACCGGACGGGAATCACTTACACCGTTTTGAAACCAGCAAATTGAACCCGCACTTCCTCCGGCAAGGATTATTCCTTTATCCAGTGCTTTCAGAAGAATACTGTCTATTCCCTGAGCTTTCCAGATACCCATCATATTCAACGTATTTCCACCTCCAACGACAATCGCATCCATTTCCTCTAAAATTTCCTCAAAAGTTTTAACTTTAGGATTCGAACTTACCCAGACTTTTAATACATAAGGCTCTATCGATAGTTGCTTACAGATAAAATTCCAGTATTTTATGTTGTCTGCATTGTCCGCGCTTGCAGTAGGTATATAGCAAACTTTAGGATTCTTCTTGTTCGTTAAATCAACTACAAATTGAATAAACTTTTGATTAATATCTCCTCCAAAAGCAAAAATCGTTTGTTCCGGTTTTACGGAATTCGTTTGCCCTTGTCCATAAATAGGAATTAGACTTACTACTACTAAAATTAAAAATAATCTTTTCATAGGATAGTGTGATATATGTATCGTTTTTAATCCTGACTGCCTAACATGGAAATAGGAACTGAAAGGGAATGTAGAGAAGGTCGTTTACCTCCGGCATTGTCTCCTACGTAGCACACACGTACTTGAGCCAGGTTGTCAATAAACGTTTATTTATTAACTGATAATTTTGTATTGTTGACTAAGCTAACTTCAAATTCTCTGTTAAAGCCATAGATCGGGGTATATATCATAAAGTTAGAATTAATCGGAGCAGGAGATTCTAAAATTATATATTTTGAATAGTTTCCACTTTTTTCACCTGCAATACATTTCGGTATAAATTCCTCAAGAGTCGCTTCAGGGTTTTTCCTAAATAACCCATAAACCTCTTTCGTCAGGGTTAAAGAACCTTCGCCTGCATAATTAACAGGTGTTTTGTAAGCATTTGCTTTGGTGTCGTACTCTATTGTTACAGATTTTGCAGTAGCTATTCTTCCTGTTGAGTCGGTATTTAAAAGTTGTATATCGGTACAACATGTATTGTTTTGTAACTCTTCTATTACAACCTTATTTTCAAATATATCAATTAATTTAATGCTGTCATTATTAATCTTGTATAATTTTAAAGTGTCTGATTTTGTAATATTCACTTTTTTATAATCAGAAATGAAACTGATTTTGTAATCTACCGTGCCATAGCATAATGAATCCACTTCGGAAGTTTTCTCAAGTCTGCTTTGTAGCTCCGCAAAAATGCAATTATTTGCAACGGTTTTCCCATTTATAAGTTCAGGTTTCAGTTTTATAAAATGAGTAAACCCAAAATCTCTTGGTACCAATTTCTTGTTATAGTGATTATACAATTTACTATTTAGAACATTTATTCTTCCAATCTTCCAAAGGTCTTTATAATTAAAATTTAAAGGAAATCTAGCCTTTAAGTTTAAGTCATTACCGTATTTAGTTTTATCAATGGATATAGAGGCGTTAGCCTGCAAGGTATCGAATACAGCAGCCATTTCTTTCTCACTAAGCTCTATTTTGCCAAACACTTTTTGGGGTTCATATTTTTCATAGGTGTAATTATAGAGTGGTTTGTCGAATGTGGACTTTATCATTTTATAAGCCATCTTATACATTTCTAAAGAATCTGCACTTATCTTCTTCAGATCCTGAGCATTCATACTCAACGAGCTTAAAATTAATAAAATAAAAAAAAGAAGTCGTTTCTTCATCGTGATTCAATCTGATTCATAGTTCTTAATATGTTGTTTCTTTCAAATGTAAGTAAATGCTTGTACTCCCCTCATAGGGTTAATAGTTATTTGACTCTTTACTCTAATTTTTCTTTATTCAACACTTTCAATTCAAACAAATCTTAGTTCTAAGTCTGTCAATTGCTACTATCAGATTCGTGTATTTTTTTTGACCTAATAAACTGATATTTATGTTTGCCGATTTATAAACTCCATCATTATTTATCTTTTGGAGTCTCAGTTCTTTCTTAATTCCAAACTTTCCAATAGTAAGATTATAATTAGTGTATTCTTCTCTATTAATTTTCAATACCTTAATTCTTTTTTTGTACCCCCATAAAACAAAAGGAGATTCCCATCTCGTTGAATGTGGATTATATGTTTTAATCCTGATTTCGTCTTCATTAAGTTGATATTCTATGAACGCCGGCTTGATTCTCTCGTCAATTATTAGAAAAAAGGCTGAAAACCAATTAAGTAACATTAATGGATTCTCTTCAACACTTTCATAATTGGGAAAAATCATTTGAACGAGATCTATTTTCAGGAGTACTCTTGTAATTATTATTCCACTAATAATTATTATTCCACTAATAATTATGATTGTAATAAAAATAAATAGTCTGAAAATTAAATAAATCTCAAATAGTGTTTTGTTGTTAATCATTTTATTTCGGTTTAGTTACAAATCTTAAGTTTACTTTCCCATTCTCTCACGCTACCGGACGATGGCATCATCTGGCATTCCTGAATTACCACCACATTATCAAATATATTTTATCTCCGGTATAATCTACTGTACAATAGGCAAACACATGTCTTTTTCTGGTTGACACTGATGCAGGCTGTTATGTTCGCAGCAGTTTATTTTCATTCGTAAATCATTTCGATCAATAATAAAGCTGTTATAATTAATGAAATTATCAGTGGAATCCAAATAGGTTTAGTCCTGTATTTTGTTCCACTTCCTATATATTTATTCCAAAATTCAGTAACAAGTAAATAACCTCCGACACCATTAGCAAGCATTGTTAGTATAGTTGGATGCGGAACCAGATTGCTTATCAATATTGCAAAAGTTGTGAAAATAATCCCAATGCCGATAACTTTCAATTTCTTCTTTGTATCTTTTATGTTTAATGCAAGAAGTATGGCTCCGAAAATTGTTGTGAAAATAGTTGAAAACATCAATATTGCAACTTGTGAGTACAATAATGGAGCATCAGGGTCAGTTACAACATTCTTTATCAATGATTTTGAAGATTTTTCAATTTTTTCTTCCTCTTCTTCCTTTTTGCTTTTTTCAACTTTGTCATTTATCATCCTGAGTTCTTCATCTGAAATGGATTGTCCTCTTGACTTTAACTCATTAACTACAGCAATCAAAGCTTCCGGAGTATATTTGTCAAAGTTATTTATATATTCCATTAGTTCCGCGTCCGATCTTTTAATCATTAATTCTTCAAAATAGGTACTCATAAAGTTGTTTGTCTAATTGTTAATA
>Ga0302265_1000182_pt1 | contig 44018 bp, 30 predicted proteins | sample III_Bog_E1_1_FD_194556 | JGI IMG/M metagenome (GOLD analysis project Ga0302265, IMG submission 194556) | Peat permafrost microbial communities from Stordalen Mire near Abisko, Sweden - III_Bog_E1_1 | ecosystem: Environmental > Terrestrial > Soil > Wetlands > Peat | place: Sweden: Abisko...
AACTGAATCAGTCGCACGTTGCCGTTCGAGTCTTGGTCTTTGCTCTCCACCCAATCGCCGTCAATGAAAACACCGTCGTTCCTGACTAGGTCAGGAATCGTTTTCCACGCCCAGCCTTTCGGGAGATGACTTGTGCCGAGTTCACTCATGCCGCCAGCACCTCATTGAACATCCGCTGCAACACGCCATTCGCCGGTTCTGGCAACGGCTTTTCCTTTTGCAATAGCGCCAGTTTATCTTTGAATTCCAGGAGGATGTCCGGCCGGGCGCGTTTCATGGCTAATAGTGTTTGGGCCAAGAGAATCCGGGTGCCGATGTTCTGCGGATTATCGAGGCACAACTGAAGATTGCCATCAATAATTTCACGTTCGCCACTGAGAAAACCGGCGGGAATACCATCCATGCCCCCGCAGCGCACGGCCAGCAGTTGTTCCAGCCGGAGCAAGTAATACGCGAAGTGCGGCGCGCCGGGAGTCTGATAGAGCGATGTAACGGTGACAGGCTCGACTTCGGCCTGTTCCTTCAGCAGAGTCAACAACTGCCGGGCGAGTGCAGGAATTCCTTCCTCCGGCTTGGCGGATGGAAAGGAACCGCTCAACGTGCCAAGGCATTTTGCGTCAATAGTTCGGATCAAACGCAATTCTGCCGTCCACGGTTCCGCGTTTGGTTTCAAATTTATGGTCACCACGTAATCGCTTTTGGTTTCACCCTGCCGGGCATAATTGGCCGCGTCGTCATCTTTCCAGGGGACGCCGCTGAAAACGAATCCGCCGCCGGCATTGGTAATCCACGGAACCAGGGTTTGCACGCGCGTCTGGCTGCCGAACTCAACTTGCTCGGCTAGAAAAAGCGGCAACGCCCGGCTCATGCGGCCAGACGCATCAGTCATCTGGCGTTCGATGCGTTTTGAATTGGTGGCTACTTCGGCGCTGCATCCCAGAAAAGCGATTGTGACCGCGTCCGCCGTCCTGGCCGGGAACAGTTCAACCGCCGGCGAAGTGGGTTTCAACCACACCGGGCCTTCGATAGTGAGCATCGCTATTTGCATCGGCGTCTTTTGATCCACCGGCGCGGCTGCGACCCTGGCCTTGGCCAGCTCCGTGTCCCAATAGCTCAAGTTTTGTTTCCAGTCCATCCGGTTTTGGGCGTAAAGCTGGTCGAGAATGCGGCGGCCAGCGTCAATCTGACCGAGATCGAGATGGGCCTTGATGAGGTTGTTGCCAACGGGGAGGCCGTGAGTTTTGGCGTCGAAATGCGGTTCGACCAGTTGTAGGATTTGGGGCAAATGCCCGGCGTTGCCTAGGTCGCCGCTCATCTGCATGAGCAAATCCGTTGGGACGGGTTTGGTCGCGCGGGCGAGACATTCCTGATACATTGAGAGGGCTTCTACCGTTTTGCGGGCTTGCAACGCCTGTCTCGCCAGCCAGAGTTTAGCCCGCCAGCTGCCGGGCAACGCGGCAATTCGACGCAACGCATCCTGTCCGGCCGGTTCACCACCGCGCTCGCGGTAGATTGTAAAATACCACCCCATGCCGTTGTCTTGATTTGGATCAAGCTCCAAACCGTGCCAGAGGACCTCCTCGGCCTTTCGATGATCGTTGCGAGCGGAATAAACTTTGGCAAGATTGGTTAGGATGGAGCCTTCTTCGCCGTGCTTCTGAATGTAGGATTGAAACACCTTCTCGGCATCGTCGAGACGATTGATTTTCATCAGCACGATACCATAAGCGCAGGTGCCGCGCGCTGGAATTGGATCAATGCGGTAAAGTTGTTCCGCGGCTGCCAGGACATCGGCGAAAAACCCGTCATTCATGGAACCGATGACAACGCCGGCGAGTTGTTCGGCATTATTCCAATTTGATTTGAGTGTTCCCGGCAAGACCTGGGTGCGCCAAACCTCCTTCGTGATAAACATTTCGCGCCCGTAGGCGTCGAATACTTTGATCATGTTCGGGTCCTTGGAGGGATCGCCGGGCTGATTCTTCTTCGGAGGTAATACCGCAGGTGTGGACGGCTTGGGCGGAACCGGTTCAGGATCGGGCTTCTTGCGGCCAAATAGATTATCAAACAGGCTCATGCGGCGAGCACCTCGTTGAGTTCGTCCAGCAGCTTGGGCAGTTGCTCGCCGAAGAGTTGATGGGCTTTGCCCAAGCCACCGCGCTGATTGAACGGCGTGAGATCCAAATCCTCCGCCTCAATGCTGATGGCCGTGGCGATGTGGTCGCGAATTAAATACAGCCACGCGAGTTGTTCGGCGCTAAAGGACTTGCGTCCAGCCGCCATGTCGGCCTTGGCTTTGTTCATGAGCCATTCGTTGAACCGTTCGGTTACAGAGTCGGCGAAAGGCGTGAGCACGGGCTGTTGTTCCAGCGCAAAGCGTACCAGGGCGACGAGGTCCGCAAAGCGCCCGGCCTGCGAGCGACCCTTGACCTTGCCGGGATTGGCGGCGGCGAACGCCGCCCAGAGATTGTCCTCGGTCCAGGCGGCGTGGTTGTCGCGCAATCTCTTTTCCAATTCCTTGAGCATCGGCTCGGTGAGGCGCTGTTTGAACGGGCGGCTATAAAGGATTTGTAGCGCGGTGATCTCGGCCCGGTGCTGCTCGATGTAGTCACGGAAGGATTTGGCAATCTCACCATTGTTCGACGTGGTGGCCTGCGCTGGGCCGGCGTAAATCAGCGTGTCGCGGGAAATAATGTCAATCGTCTGGTCGGCGGCCTTGGCGATTTTCTTGAGCAGATTGCGGAGATCGGGGTTGGTGGCCAGCGGCGCAAGGGCCGATTTGATTCGAGTTTCGCGAACGGCGGCGATTTCTTTATCGGTCGGCTCGACATATTCGGCTTTGCCCTGTTTGGCCTGCGCAAGAATTTCGTCGGGATCAATCGCGCTCAACATGCCTTTGGAGATCTGGGCCAACGTATGGCCCTTGGCGGTCTGCACGACTTCGGCAGCCACCTCGGCATCGAAGCGGCGTTCCAAACGGATGAGACGGCCGGCGAGCGATTCGACGGCGGCCACTTCGGTTGTGCCCAGCGCGGCGGCATCGAGCAGTTTATCGAAGCTGACGGTGGGTTTCTTCTCCAGCGGCCGGGATTCGGTCTGCACCCTTTCGCACACGCCGACGGCATCCACGATGACGTAGCGGGTCTTGCGCTTGATACCGGGGTTAACCTGTTCCATCTCGGTGTCGGACACCACGCGCACTCCTCGGCCTTTCATCTGCTCGAAGAAGTTTTTGGATGCCACGCTGCGCATGAAGAAGACGATTTCCAGCGGCTTGATATCCGTGCCGGTGGCTATCATGTCCACGGTGACGGCGATGCGCGGGAAATAGCTATTACGAAAGGCGGCGATGAGGGCCTTGGGCGATTCGCCGGTGGTCTTGTAGGTGATTTTCTTGCAGAAGTCGTTGCCCTTGTCGAACACCTCGCGGCAGATGCGAACGATGTCGTCGGCATGGGAATCGTCCTTGGCGAAGATGAGCGTCTTGGGCACGTCGGTTCGGCCCGGGAACATTTCGGTGAAGATGCGATCGCGGAATGTGCTGAGGATGGTGCGGATCTGGCTCGGGGCGACGACATCACGGTCGAGGGCACTGGCATCGTAGGCAAGCGGTTCGTCGAGCTGTTCCCAGCGGACTTTTCGGGTGGCGCGCTCACGTTTGTCCACGAACAGGCCGGCTTCGACCTTGGAACCAGCCGTCGTGATGGCGGTATTGATGCGGTAGATGTCGCAGCCCACATTCACGCCGTCGGCCACGGCCGTTTCATGGCTATATTCCTGAACGAGATTTTGCTGGAAGAACCCGAATGTCTGCTTGGATGGCGTGGCGGTGAGGCCGATTAGCGAGGCATCGAAGTATTCCAGAACCTGGCGCCAGAGATTGTAGATGGAGCGATGACATTCGTCCGTGACGATAAAATCAAATTCCTCAATTGGAAACGCGGGATTGTATTCGACCGGGACTGGCTGCTTGAACAGAGTTTCAGCAGCCTCGATCGGCAGGTCGTCGAGGTCGGGTGCCGGCTCACGCTCGCCCTTGAGCATGGAGAACACGCGTTGGATCGTGCCGATGACAACGCGGGCGGAACTGTCGAGCGTGTTGCTGGTGAGATGCTGGACGATGTATTCCTCCGTGAACTTGTATTGGTTGACCGGCGAAACGAACTGCTGAAATTCCTTAAGCGTCTGTTCGCCGAGGTTGCCGCGATCCACTAGAAACAGCACGCGCTTGGCACCGCCGTATTTCACGAGGCGATAGATGAAATTCACCGCCGTGAACGTTTTGCCCGAGCCAGTGGCCATCTGGATGAGCGCACGCGGCCGGCCGGCAGCGAAGGATTTTTCCAGATTGGTGATGGCCTCGAACTGCGCGGGCCAGAGTTTGGCCCGGGCCAGCGGCGGAAACTCCTTGAGTCGCTGACTCAACTGTTTTGCTTGCTGTACCCAGGCAAGCAAGGTTTCCGGGCGATGGAACGCGAAGACATTCCGGCTGCGTGGATCCGGGTCGAGGCGGTTGGTGAAGCGGGTTTCCGCACCGGTGGACTCGTAACAGAACGGCAGCGGATTGTGCCAATGCGGCAAGTTTGAGGGAACGCCAGCGACATATTTTGTGGATTGCTCTTCAACGCCCGTGAGCGTGTGGCCAGCGGGCTTGGCCTCAACCGTACCGAGGGCTTTCGCGTCCACGAACAGCGTGTAATCTGGCTCACCAGTAGCGAAGGAGAGTTCGCAGACCGCTACACCACGGGATGCGGCGAGGTTGATTTTGTCTTTCGTCTGGACGACCCAGCCCGACGCGATGAGTTGCGCGTCAATCTGCTGGCGGGCTGTTTCCTCTGGAGTCATGGCGACATCTTCCCAAGTACGATGAATGGGCAGTTATCGTAATCCGCAGGCGAATTTAGGCAACCGAAAACCGCCGGTGGTTGCCTCAGCGCTTACTCAGCAAACCGTTCCGACAATGCACAGCCCAGGGTTAACGTGCGTTTATCTCGATGCCATGGATCCGAAACTTGCGAACCGGGCCGACCAATCCCGTCATTGCAACCCAACTGAACCAGCGTCAATTCCGAGCCACCCCTTTTCCGTACGACAAGCCGGGAATCGTCTGGTCATCAATGTCAGGCCCGGGTCGTAAAAACCGCTCTATTGGAAACGGGGTGGGGGAGAAAAGGTGGTTGGCGTGGCCGTCCGAGCAGCAACGTCTAACCACTGTCATAATTGCATCGTGAACCGGCAGCGTGGATACGCTGAGCAACCCCAGAACTGATTGCCCTCATTCGATCCCTTGGTGGCCGTTCGCAAAACCATTTCGCTTTCACACTTCGGACAAAACTTTCGTGTGTCGAGCAACAGGTCGAATACGTCGGAATCGGCCTTGGCATTCGTTGATTCCAGCAGTTCAGCCAAGCCGACTTCGTTCACGATTTCAATGCCATGTTTTACCGCTAGTTGTTTGGCATCACCGGTATACCCGCGGAGTGTTATGAAGATGCCCTTCTGGATGCCCGAGTCCTTCAGTGCCCCGAGGAACTCCCGCACGGCTTTCACGCCGACATTCCACGTTTTCCATTGCTTGCACTGCACCGCTGTCGTTTCGTCGTCCTTCTCGATGACGAGATCAATGCCGCCGTCCGGATTTGCCCCGCCCCGCCGCGTCACGGTGTAGCCGAGCTTTTCATAGGCCAAGGCGACGATCTTTTCAAATTGGAACCAGTCGATGGCGCGTAATCGTTCCAAAAGTTCGGCTGTGGTCTTCGGCTCGGTGCTTCGAGAATACTCATCCACTTCAATTACGATTCGAGGTGAATTCCCCGTCAGGCGAGTTGGGTTGGTCTCGGCATATTGATAAAGCGAATCAACAGCGGCTGTACGTTTGGAGCGGGTGGCGAATCGAAAAATGACGAAGCCAACGAAACCGGCCAGTGCAACACCAGCCAAGCAAACGGAAATGACCCCAATGGTGCTGATCAGTTGACGCCCCTGCGGCGTAATTACAGCGCCCAGGATTAATAAGGCACACACCTTGATGACTGGCTCGATCCAGTCATCGTCATTTTTTCTGCGTCTTCCCATGATGCGTAGTGGTTTCCGCAGGCAGCATGACAATCTGATGCAGCATTGACTAGCCGATTTCGTTATGGCGGTGGAGAACTTGTCCTACCCCGCGAGCCGTTCCCGTCCGCCCCTTGGCGGGTAAATCTGGCTCCAGCTTTCCCCATACGTCGCCGGGCTCGGAAACGAGCCGGGCGACAAGTATGTTGGACACCGTTTCCACCATATGGAGATTTAAGGAATCATTATTTATGTGCTTGCCGATTTTTCCCACTTTTGGATACTCCGGCTGATGCAGGGGACTACAGACTTCGCATTCGGGCACATCCCGTACGGGCACATCCCGTACGGGCAATGTGCTTTTATTGCTTTGAGGAACTTTTGTGTTCCATCTCCTGCATCCTCCATTTTTATTGCATAGGGCTTATGATAATGCAGTTGGCAAATCAAGACCAGTTGGCCTACTATCTGACAGCGCTTGCCCGCAGAAAAAAGATGCGCCCTATTGGCACACCAAAATGGGCTGATAAAATCCTCGAAGGTGATGGCCTCGCCAAGTCGATTGCTGGTTTCATCTTCAACTCGGTTAGAAACAACAGATTTCGGTTTGGCCGGTCGCCAAAGCGCATGATTTTCAGGAAGGGCTGGGAGGCCGGCCTACCTGAACATATTTCTCAAGCGGATTTCGATGGGTTGACGGAGGAGGAGCAATCTGATTTTCGGACTGCGTTCAGGCTCAGTCTGCCTGACATGGTATTGCATTCGATAGTCGGAAATTTTTTGCACCACAAGCTAGAAAATATTCTAAGCGATCACTGCCATGCGTATCGGCAACGCCGGGGACAACCAACGGCAGTACAAGCCGTACGTAAACTTCAAGCCGCCCAAGACAAATGGGTCGTTAAATTTGATGTCGAGAGCTTCAATGAAACGGTTGACCATAAAATCTTGCGCGCGAGCCTGGCCGAAAATGTTTATCTGGAGATGGATGATGAAGAGCAGCGTGTCGTAGCGGGCGTCGTGGAAGCCCTCTTTGCGCTGAGCGCAGAGGCAAACAATGTTTCGGGAAAGGGATTGTTGGTGGGTAGTGGGTTGACCCCACCCCTCACAAATCTCTATCTCACACCACTGGATCGTTTCATCGAAACGACCCACACGCCTTTTGTCCGCTATGGAGATGATCTGGTTGCATTTTGTGATACCGAAGAACGGGCCAGAAGCCTCCTTGACGGACTACGGAAGCAGGTCGAGGCATTGAGGCAGGTTCCGAGTTCGTCCAGCGCATTCAATACTACAATGTGCTGGGACCGTGGACTGCGATTGCGCTTCAACACCAACTTAGACGCAGACGCCTATCAGCATGCACACCAGCGTAGCCTCAAGCAGAAATCAGACATCTTTCAACCCGGCGATCCCTTCGACTTCATCGGTTTCGAGTTCGCGGGCGACCGTGTTTTCATTCGGCAAGAGACTCTGGGCAAAGTTAAAAGCCGCATCGCACAATATACCCAGCGCAGTAAGACCAAGATCCAAGGGGCGCTGGACAAAGATGACCATACATGGGGCACAATTCGTTCTGATGAAGCCGAAGAATGGGCCGTGCCTTCAGTCCGCTATGTTCAGCATGCCATTCAGCGCTTAAATACTCTGCTGGGATTCAACCGGGACGGCTTTCGGTCGGGATTTAGAGGTCGGGAGAAGTATGTGTTCACTCCGGGGTATGGCTTTCCATGGAACGTCTTAAAATGTGTGGATTACGAGGATGTGCAGGATCAGTTCAGAATCTTGGACGCATATGCCTATGGGCGTCTCCAGGAACTTGCCCGAGGCTCGGAGGCCATTGTGGTGCCAATTGATAACCAAGCACGGTTGAAAAAGTCGGCATTTGAATTTCCAGGGGCTTCGGGGCGGCGTGATCTCCGGGCCATGGGGCTAAGGACATTCAAAGATGTCTACAATCATTTTCCGAAAGGAAACAATGAAACCCTGTAAACGGCATTGTTGGTCAGGTCGTTGGCCTTGTCTCCCTGCGGAGACAACGGTCGGGGCAGCCAGTTAACAGTGTAGCCATGCTTCCGGTAATTTTACCGGGAGCTCTGCCCGGCTTTGAATCGCCGGAATCGACCGGCGGGCCGGGCAAAGGGCCGGGGCGGGCATCCAAGGAGAGGATTTGGAAACGCTTTGCGCTGGCCTTCTGATTAACTTGCACACTCGCGTCGTTCATTGGATACAGCTGCATGGATCAGGTAGAAGGTGTTGATTTTTGCCCTAGTCTGAACGACCCATCCCGACGCGGTGAGTTGTGCGTCAATTTCTTTATGTGTTTGTTCTTCCAGCTTCATATGAGAAGCGGTTGACTGTTTCCCCTTGTCATGATGGAAAGCGATTGTGCTCCGGAAAATCCGCCTCGTCAATTCCCACCTGCATTGGACAGCGGTTCATATTATTCTTTTTCCATGTGCGGCCGCTATACCATCACGCAAGACCTGGCCGAACTGGAAAAACTCGTCCGGTTCATCTGCAAGGTCGTGGATTTCAAACCGCGCTACAATCTCGCCCCTCGCGCCCAGGCTCCCATTCTCGTCTGGGAAAACGGCCAGCCCGTTCTGAAACCCATGCGCTGGGGTCTGATCCCGTCCTGGTCGAAAGATGAAACTCTCGGCGACAAACTCACCAACGCCCGCGCCGACACCATCAACGAGAAACCCAGCTTCCGTAGTCAGTTCGCGTCCCAGCGCTGCCTGATCCCCGCCGACGGCTTTTACGAATGGCAGACCACACCCGGAGGCAAACAACCGTTCCGGTTCACCATGAAGAATGGCGGCTACTTCTGCATGGCCGGCCTCTGGGACAAATGGATCCGCCCACCCCGCGAAGACGAATTGAATCTCGACGACACCGGGCCATCCGCCACCCAGACCGTCGAAACCTTCACCATCATCACCACCGAGCCCAACCCCATGGCCGCCGCCGTCCATGATCGGATGCCGGTGATCTTGGGACCCGAACATTATCAATGGTGGTTGCAACCCAACCGCTTCGAGCCGCAATTCCTAAAAACCCTGTTACGCCCGTATCCCGCCGAAGACATGGCCAGCTACCGCGTCTCCAAACTCGTGAACAACGCCCGCTTCGACGCCCCCGCTTGCCTTCAGCCCGGTTAAGGTCAACTCCCATTGCCCTCGCCGTGCGTGTTGCTGTGTTTATCAAACCAATTAGGGTCGAAAGTACCGGCTGACCCGGGCGGTTTGAGATAATTGCATTTTCACCTCGCTCCACCGGAATTCCACACTCCGTCCGATTTTGTAGTAGGGTAGAATCCCGCGTTTCGTCCAGTTGTCCACCGTCCGCACAGTCTTGCCCAATCTCCGGGCCACTTCTGGTTTGTTGATGAATGGTTCCACTGGCGCTGGCGTCATTACCTTGGAAGTTCGACCGCTGCTTGGATGATAATCAAGTTCCCCGGCTGGCAGCTTCCCGGCCATGATTTCTACCACGGCTTGATCCACGCGAGTGCAAATTACCCGCGTCATGGCCGTCGCCAGTTCGTTCAATGCTTTTTGTAGTTGTTCAGAATCAGAAGTGTTATTCATGGCAGAAAAAAATCACCAGTCTATTCTTTGGGCAAGATTTTTCCTGCGTTATCCCACTTGCTCCGGGAGAAGCCGCGCCGGCAAACGACCATGGACCGAAAGAAACCGATAGATGTCATCTCTCATAATGTTGCCGATTTATTTATCAGGCGCAGGCCGAAGCCCCTATCAAATCTTGTAACGCACTCAGTCGGTATTCACTGCTGCCAGTATTTCGGATTCGCCGCCCGCCATTGCCGCACCCGTTCCACATGAACCGCACCTCTCCAGTAGTGACGATTGGCTGGCTTCGCCAACCACCGGCGCTGGCTGGCTTGCTTGCTGACGTCACGGCAGTGGCGCTTCGAGCAATACCGTTGTCGCTGCCGAGTCCGGGCATGCGGTTTGAACCACTGACCACAGGCAACGCACCGATTTACTCCGGCGACATCAAACTAAACGCTGAAATTCTACGTGCAAACCGAAAGATATTCGTTGAGCATCTAGCGGGTCGGTGATACATGTTTCATAATGATCACAATCAATAAGCGAAATGCAGGGTTTACCCTCCTCGAACTCATGGTCATTATCACGATCGTCGCGATTCTCGCAGTCATGTTGTTGCCTGCTCATGCGGCTGCTTTGCGGAACGGCCAGAAAATCACTTGCATCAACAACCTTAAGCAAATCGGCATCGCTTTCCACATTTGGGCGGGAAATAATGATGATAGATTCCCCATGGCTGTGCCATCTGCCAGCGGTGGCGCAAATGAATATATTAATTCTGGATCTAGTTCATCATTGAACTACAATGTTGCCAATGTTTTCAAGGTGATGAACACCCAATTGCAGAACCCCAAGGTGTGCTGGTGCCCAGCTGACACTTTACACATCTCATTCACCACCAACTGGGCGAGCTTTGGACCATCCACCATGAGCTACTTCATCGGCGGAGATGCCAATGAATCTGATCCTCAAATGGTTTTATCTGGCGATGATAATATTGGGTCCAGTTCCGCGAGTGCTGCCGCCACTAGTCGATTTATAAGTGCACAGCAATATTCTGGGGCCATTTATTACACTTGGACTGCCGACACGCACCAAAGTTCTGGCAATCTGTTGCTGACGGACGGCAGCGTACAACCTGCAACTCTTACTGAGGCGAACTCGACTTTTCTCAATGGCACCAATACGGTTTCGAGACCTTGGTATAACTTTTTTCCCTGATAGTTTGAATTTGATCACTGGATCGATACGAAAGCGCAAATCACAACCGCAAGCCCCTAAAGTATTCATTGTGAATTTCACTGTCGTTGAAATACTACTTTGTATTAACACTCCGAATACGCCGGTATGGTATCACACTGTTTGAATTGCTGATGGTTATTTCCAACGCACCCATTCTGGCGGCAGCGCATTTCCTATTTGAAGAATCCAGACTAAATCAAAGACGCAAACGGCAGATAGATTTCCTCTTTCATACTCAGTTCAGGGTTGCTCAATTGCCCGATAAAATCTTTGCGGCACGTCGGTTGGCAGCATATCCGTAAAGTCAATCGTTCCGGTTGTGGGCGGATTGGTGAAAATTGGCTGCCAGTTTAATAGATTTGTAGACGAGTAGATGGTCACCGGGTTCAGACCCGAGGAACCAGTCAAGCGGATTTGAAAAGCCCCATTGTTGCTCGCAGTATCAAATGCGACCACGGCCAGCTTGAACGGAGGAACAGAGAGGGTCATTGCTGGGCTTGTAAAACCGCCCAATGTGTTGCTTATCACAAGCCGGTAGACGCCTGAGTTTGTCCAATACACATTTCCAAGCGTGTAAGTTGAGTTGGTGGCGCCGGGAATGTTGGTTCCATTGAATTGCCATTGGTAGGTCGAAAGACGATTTACCGGTAATCCAGTCGTTAGCACAACTGTTTCCCCATTGGTCGCCAAACGCTGAAACGGCGGGCCCAGTACCGCAAGGCTGTGTACCGATCCTGCCGAAATTAAACCGATGCTTTGGTTCAAAACCGGTGTTTGCGTTTGAGAAAAGTTCGTGCTACCCCAGGCAATTACCACCCCGTCGGCCCGCAAGGCAACGAAATGATCCTCACCGGCGGTGATAGCTACAATGTTTGTTGCCATTGCCGGTATATTCGTCTGCCCGCAAACGCTCGTTCCCCATGCATCAAGCTTGCCATCGGATTGTAGGGCAAGGCTGTCAAACTCACCTGCACAAATAGCGACGACATTTGTATAGGTCGGCGGAATCCCCACGGAACCATAGGCTTCAACTAAGGACCCATCCGCCCGTAATCCAATCGTGTGATCCCACTTGCTGGAAATTAACATCACATTCGTGAAAGCAGCTGGCAGCGTATGCGCTCGTCCCCATTGAATAATGCTTCCATTTGGCATCAGCGCCTGACTAAATCCTGTGCCGGCAGCAATCGCCACGGCATTTTGGACGGTTCCCGGCACGGATGTCTGGCCGAAGGAATTGTCACCCCATGCAATTACCGATCCATCTGGTTTTAAAACGAGACTGTGAGTGTCGCCTTCTGCAATCGCGACTGGTTGGTTGGCGGAAGCCGGAATAGTGTTCTGATTGTAAGAATTGTCTCCCCAGCCTGTCACGGTGCCATCTGTAAGCAAAGCCAGGTTGTGGTCACCACCACTGGCCAAGGCTACAACATTTGTAACCGTTGTCGGTACATCCAATTGTCCGAATGAATTGTCACCCCATCCGATTATCGGCGTAATAGCTACATTAGCAACCAGCCCAGTGTACGAGCCAAAGTTATTCGTGACAATCATGGTTAGCAAACCGCTGTCTTCATAGGCCGTCGGGTTGAAATATATATTTGTTGAGGTCGTTCCGCTGATTCGCCCGTTGTCCGTCATGTTTGCGCCGTTCAGTTGTGACTGATACGCCAGCGGTTGCAGACCTACCGGTTCGATTGTCAAACACCATGGCGTTCCAATCAATGCATTTTGATATGTAGGCAATGACGTTAAGAAATAAGGCGTAGCATCCACACCAAGAACAGTCGTTGCACTACTGGTCTGGCCTATATTATTGCTTACCACCAAAGTGTAGGTTCCGGCATCGGATTGTTGTAGATTTGTGTGTAGCAGCCAGAAATCGGTTGCTCCTGGAATAGGGATGGCGTCTTGATACCATTGACAGGTTAAAGGTTCTGTTCCACCGACGCTGGCGATGAGGATGGATTGGCCCCCAACATGGGGGACTAGAGTTGGTGTTGTCACATTAATCTGCGGCGTTCCAGAAGTCACTATGGCTGCGTCGTGATCCGCGCCGCAGGCAATCTTTGACACGTTATGAAGCCCGGAAGGGGTAGTTATGGCGAGGTTTATTATTCCGATGCTGCTGTTTGTGAATAAGCCTCCCATCTGCCCCCAGACGACAATGTCGCCGTTCTTTAATAGTGCCATGCTGTGCCAGCAACCCGCCGCTACGGCAATGGCGTTTGTGACCGACGCCGGGACATTGCATTGGCCAAATGAATTATCCCCCCACGCAATGATCGAGCCATCCGGCTTTAGCGCCAGACTGTGTTCAAAACCAGCGGCAATTGCGATGGCATTATTAGCGGATGCCGGAACCAGGGATTGGGACCCCCAAGAGATAACCGAATGATCGGAACGCAATGCTAGATTGTGTTGATAACCAGTTGCAATTGCGATTACATCGGTCAATCCGTCAGGAACATTTGTCTGGTTATAATCATTGTTGCCCCATGCGATAACCGTGCCGTCGGAACGCAGGGCCAGACAATTACCTGCGCGAGCTGCTATCGCAATGACATTAGTGGCAGAAGTTGGCACATTGGTCTGTCCATAAGTATTTCTACCCCAAGCAAAAACGCGATGGTCCGAACTTAATGCCACATTCAAGTATAAACCGGCCGCGATTGAAATCACGTTGGTCAAATTCGGGGGGGTGTTTGTTTCGCCGTATTCATTATTGCCGGAGGATTGAACGGTGCCATCGCCTTGTAGAACCAGATTGTGATAGTCACCGGCGGCAATTGCCGTCGGGTCAGTAACGCCAGGTGGTATATCAGAATCCCCAAAATATTTGCTGCCACCCCATGCCCCTGCTGCTGAATACGATGTCGGACTTGCCGAGACATTGTATGCCACCATTGTGTTGGTTACGGTGCCATAATGGTTTGACGCAATCACCGCATAACTACCGCTGTCGGAAACCTGAGCCGATGGTATCAACAGATAGCTGTTTGTTTGCCCATAAATGATAACGCCATTAAGGGTCCATTGATAAGTCATTGGCAACGAACCCAGAACTGACGACTGGTAGAACAATTGTCCGCCTTGACTAGCAGTCATGTTCGCCACTACCTGTGTAGAGTGTGGGCTTCCAGTTTGGACCAGCGCTGCACAAAAGTCTTCACCAAGATGAATATTATCGACTCCAGATAGACCGGCGGGGGTGTTGGTGGCGGAGTTTGCGATTTTGGCGTTTAATCCCCAGGTGATAATCGTTCCATCAGCCCGTAATGCCATACTCAGATACCAACCAGCAGTTATGGCAATTATATTTGTGGCAGTTGCGGGAATGGTGCATTGGCCGAAAGTATTGTCACCCCAAGCGATAATTGTGCCATCCGATCGTAGCGCTAGACTGTGTCCCCATCCTGACGCGATGGCGGTAACATTTGTTGCCGAGGGCGGCAAGTTCGTTTGATACCCCCACCCCACAACGCTCCCGTCGGCTTTTAGAGCTATGGTATTGTAATAGCCGGCTGCAATGTTTATGACTTGGCTTGCCAGGAATGAAACCGCAGTTTGTCCATAATCGTTATTGCCCCAGGCAACAACCGTGCCGTCCGCTCGCAGGGCCACGCTATGCGCCCATCCCGCCGCGATGGCAACTACATTCGTCGCGCAAATTGGAACGGTGGATTGACCATCCAGGTTTTTACCCCAGGCAATCACGGAGCCATCATTCTTTAAGGCAAGACTGTGATCACTACCGGCCGCCACCATGATGATATTTGTTGCGCCGGGCGGCACACTTGTCTGACCATTCCAGTTTTTCCCCCACGCGACAACTGTGCCATCTCCCTGCAAGGCGAGGCTGTGAAATGCCCCTGTTGCAATCGCCGCCGGGTTTATCACCGACCTCGGTAATTTAGTTTGCCCATCTGTATTATCGCCCCAAATATTAATAGATCGGACAGTCACATTCGCAATCGAACTGGTCAAACAGTTTATTGCATTGCTGACCACAACCTGATATGAACCCGAGTCATTCCCCAAAGTCGCTGGTAAGGCTGGGAGTGGATTAGTGGCGCTATTGATAGGGATCCCGTTTCGAAGCCACTGATAATTTAAAGCGCCATAACCGACTGCTTTTGCGAACAAAGGAAGATTATTGCCAGCCAATGTAAATGCGCTATAAGCCGGTGATCCCAATATATGTGGAGACCCATCACCAATCGCGGCCAAACCGTGCCCCAGCCCAACAGCCATCGCTATTACATTGGTCGTCGTAGATGGCGGACTTGCCCCCGTTCCAGCGCCCCATCCGATTAAACGTCCAGACGATGATAATGCCAAGCTAAAGTTTGTTCCCGCGGCAACCGCAACGATGTTGGATGTGTTTGGCGGATAAGATGTGTAGGCTCCGCTCTGATACACATTGCCAGATGCTGTTAAATATAAATTAAAAGTTGCCCCGGCAGACACTGATGCCACACTAATGCCCGAATAAGGGAGAGCGCTTTTAGCTGAACTTAATGGATAAACATTGCTTCCTCCCCAGATTATAACCGAGCCATCGTCCAGCAGGGCCATACTATGTTCCGCTCCAGCCGAGACCGCAATAACATTAGTTAGGCCAGCTGGGACGGCTGTTTGGCCATAAATATTTTTACCCCACGCAATGACCGTGCTGTCCGCCATCAGTGCCAGATTGTGAAAGTTTCCGGCCGCAATGGAAACCACGTTGGTTGGGAAAACCGGGACATTGGTTTGCCCCCATGAATTGTCACCCCAGCAGAGAACCGAGCCATCGGCTCGTAGCGCGATATTGTTTGATGCACCCGAGGCTATACCGATCACATTGGTGGCACCGTCCGGCGCATTGGAAATCGCCCCCCATGCGACCACCGTGCCATCGTTCCTCAATGCCAGACTGTGATACCAGCCGGCAGACACAGCAATGACGTTGGTTGCGCTTGGCGGTACATTAATCTGGCCTTGGGAATTGCTTCCCCATGCAATGACATTCTGAGCCGAACCAGAAATGCAAATTGACAAAACCATCACAAAAGCCAGGGTTTTGAAACAGCGCCGTATTATTATTTTGCCCGTTGCTTTCATTGCATCAAGATCTTCGTCGGATTCGATTTATGAATGCCAACCGTATATTCTTCCCAAGATATTTGTGCTCGCCACCCGGAACATCTGGGAAACTACACGATTGTCGCCGGCTACAAAATAAATATTTTTGCACAAGGTCTCTTCAGGCCATTCCCAAGCACCCTGATAAACTAAATATGGTTCAGGGATACTATTGCCATTGATATAAACGACGCCACTGTGGAATGCGATGCGCTCACCCGGCAGTCCGATTATCCGTTTTATAATGATTTGTCGTCCATTTTCTAATCGAAAACCGACAATGTCACCACGTTTCGGAGGATGCCAATCATAAGCTAACACGTTTAAAACCTTAACTTGGCCATTATAACACGTTGGTTCCATGCTGTTTCCGTTCACTTTCACCGGTGTCAGGACAAATTTGAAAATTAAAAATAAGCTGAGAATTAGGAATGATATTCGGCCAAGCGTCCAAGCTGGGTTTCTGCCTATTAAAAATCGCGAACAACCCGATTTTCCACAAGTTTGCAACGGCTTGTTTTTTTGAAGGCCGGTCACTTTGGTTAATTTACGCCCTCATTTGGGCTGCTGCCAATACATTTTCACCAACCAAATCAATTTTCCACCGACGGTACCGCGGTCCAAAAAGCAAACCAGCCGGGTTTCCGTGACCCCAACTTGCGGACCCGGGTGCGAAAAATATTGTTGGTCACCCGCCCGTTGGAAAATGAAAATGTCCACTTGCCATTGACGGTTTCACACATTAGCTTCTCAAATACAGACTGTATTATGCGCAGCAATCTGTTCATCTGCGGACGGGAAAAATCATCCGGTTCGGCCCACCCCCGCCGGCGGGGGTTCACGCTGATTGAACTGCTGGTGGTAATTGCCATCATCGTAATTCTGGCCGCATTGTTGCTGCCGGCCCAAGCGAAATCGAAGCAGCAGGCCAAGACTATCAATTGCATCTCCAATTTCAAACAGATTGGACTGGGCATGGCCATGTATACTGGTCAAAACAACGACACCTACCCGTTCATAAATGGCGATAGCTGGCCGAAATTTCCTTTGGCGGATATTTATAGGCTGCAAAAACCCTACATCGGGGCCAATAATAATGCGCTTTACAGGTGTCCAACGGACATAACCACCAACGGCTGGAACGGCCAGTTGGCCACGCTGTCCGGCACAGGCATAACCGTCCCGTTTCCCAGCAGCTATTATATTTATGTAGTTTTTTACGGAGGCGGAAACGGCCCGACCAAGGTTTCAAAGGTGCAATACCCGTCCGGCAAGACCATCGAAAGTTGCGAGTCCAGCGGCACGGCGCAATTTTTTGCCACCGGCGGCCTGCCGCAAATGAACAGTGCGCATGGCTCGGGTATGAACATGCTCTTTGTGGACGGCCACTCCCAGTTCGCCTTATTTTCAAAATTAATCATGTACAACAACGGTACCGGAATTGGTTACAATTACGACACGGCTCCCTTGACCGACACTCCGGGCGGGGGTGTAGGTTATCAGCTCCCATAGCGGGCTGGTTTCATCGCCACCGGCTGGTTCGAACGCTTTGGCGGTTAATTTCGGGTTTCGATAACAGTTTGGGTTAACCTCGGCAGAGTTTACCAAGCCAGCGGCAAAAGCAGCGGCTGGCGCCCCTTAAATCTTGATCGCTTCGGATCTTCAGAAGCAGGATCGCACCACGCCGCCGTCCACGCGCAAGGCTGCGCCGTTCGTGGCGGAGGACTGCGGACTGCTGATGTAAACCACCAGGTTGGCGACTTCCTCCGTGGTGGCGAAGCGCTTGAGGAGTGAACTGGGCCGGATCTTGTTGAAGAATTCCTTTTCAAACTCGGCAAATGGCTGTCCACCGCTCAATTGTTTGACGAAGGTATCCACGCCATCGGAATGGGTCGGGCCGGGCAGCACGGCATTCACGGTTACGCCCGTTCCGGCGCACGTTTCGGCCAGGCCGCGCGATACCGCCAGTTGCGCGGTCTTGGTCATGCCGTAATGGATCATCTCGGCGGGGATCTGAATGCCGCTCTCGCTGCTGATGAACACGATACGACCCCAGTTTTTCTGCTTCATCTTCGGCAGATACGTCCGGCTCAGGCGGACGCCGCTCAAGACGTTCACTTCAAAGAAGCGAAACCAGTCTTCGTCCGGGATCTGTTCAAATGGCTTTGGTTCAAAAATACCAAGGTTGTTGATGAGGATGTCCACCGCGGGAAACTGTTTCACCAACAGGTTTACACCGGTGGCGGAGGACAGGTCGCCGGCAAAACTTTCCAATTTGGCATCCGGCACGGCCTGGCGGATTTTGGCCAGCGCCTCGGTCACGGAATTAGCGGAACGGCCGTTAACGATTACGGTCGCACCTTCACGGGCCAGCCCCGTGGCGATTGCTAGGCCGATGCCTTTGGTGGAGCCGGAAACCAGGGCGAGTTTATCCGTCAGGTGTAAATCCATAATAAACCGAGGGTCGCATGGTCTGCCACATTGTCAACCGGCACCGGACCAGGATGTGGGGAACGCTATCAGGTTCCCAGCAGATCATCCCACGAGCACTTCAGCGCATGATGCAGCCGCTGGACGGTCGTCAGCAGGATGTTGACATGACCGGCCTCGATCTTCTGAACGGTGCGGATGTTCAGGTCCACCAGTTCAGCCAGCTTCTCCTGGGTGATTTTACGGGCCATCCGCTCCCGGCGGACATTGCGGCCGAAAGCCTTGATCTGAGCGGCCTGTTTTGAGTCAAGCGACATGCGCCCCATTGAGGCGCATTTCCCGCTTGACGACCACGGCACTATGGGGCGTAAATGGATTCAGAAGCATTTAAACTAGGGTTGGGAAAAATCCACCCCACATGATCAGACCGGGCCACAAGAAACATCCATGATAAAATTCGCAGTCATTTTGTGTGTTGCCTGCGCCGTCGGCCTTGTTGTCGGTGCCTTGTGGTATCCGCCGGTCGGCGGAATTGCGATGTTTGCAACATTTTTCTTTCTGTATCGACTTTGACTTGCATAAAAACGCCAATGACAACAGGGAGAAAAATTAAGGCGTTTGTGATCGGGATGGGTCTTGGCCTTTTTGCCTATGCGGTCTATCTGGAATTTCTTACGGCGGACGAATCAACAGCCACAGCAATTGGCTGGATATGTTTTGCACCTCAGTTTTTAGTGTATTGGGTCGCATCACAGTTCGATTTGTCGGAAACGGTGGGGATTGTGTCCAGCTATGCCATAATGATGCTATTTTACGGTTACATTGCCTTGAGCGTTCGACTTTGGACCAGAACAGCAACCTGGGTATTTTTAGTTACCGTTCTTTTGTATTTGGTGCTTCAACATTGGATTGATTATGCGAAGGCTTCAGATTCACGACTCCTATCGACCCTCATAGTTTTTTGGCCGGGCATGATGCTGGATCCCATTTTAACTGACGGCGGTATTTCCGGCCGTTCGTCGCGAATATTAATTGAATGCGTATCTGTTGCCCTCTGGTATGCAGCACTAATTTGTGGTGTGCGGACGATCTTCATGTCCTTTGGGAAGGCTAAAGGAAACGGAGCTTCAACTGCATCGCAGGACGGCAACAAAATCATTTTACGTTGTCCCAAATGCCGCCAACAATTGCGTCTCCCTGCCTCTCCAAGTGGTATGCAGGTTCGTTGCCCGTCTTGCCGATTCCAATTTACAGGCTCACCACTGGCTTAACAAAACGATGCTTCCTAATTACTATTTTGACCTGGACATCCCGGCTAACGCCGATCTGCAGTCCATAAAAAAGGCATACCGAGCAAAGGCCATTGTTTCACATCCGGATCATGGCGGATCGCATGAAGCCATGCTGCGGATCAATGAAGCATATGAAATATTGGGCAATCCGGTTTCGCGACGTCATTACGACGAGGCCCGCACAAATAAATATAATCAGGCAGTGCAACTACAGGCTAGGGCAGATGCCGCTCAAGCCAAGCAGCAGGCCAAAGAATACCCGCGAGAATGGACTGATTTTGAAACTTGGCTGGCAAATGATTTTATGAACGCCAAATACGGGCAAGAGGGAATTTGGCCAACCGTTGAAAACAGCAGTAGCGGATCTTTGTTTATTTTAATCGGAATATTTGCAGGAGCCATCGCTGCCTTCATATTTCTTGGCAATGTTTTCAATGGACGTGATTTTATATACAGCGTCCTTTTGGGTGGCGCTGGAGGTGGATTTGTTGGTCAATGGATTCATAAGCAAGTTGGGAAATCCATGAGCCGACCGGTTGTTCCGAAGCCGCCGATATCTGAAAGTGAGAACCACGCACAGTGCGCACCGCAGGCCGGCAATAAAATAATTATACGTTGTCCCAAATGCAGCCGGCAATTGCGCGTGCCCACCTCCTCAGGTGGAGTACAGGTCCGTTGTCCATCATGCCGGTTTCAATTTGGCGTTGAGCCACCGGCCGTTTCAAAAAAAGCCGCACAGGACCCGACTGTAGCGCCATCCGCCAAAAAGAATCATATGAAAAAAACCGGATGTCTTCTAATTGTGCTCGTGATCATTACAGTCGTGGCCGTAGCCGCTTGGTATGACCACGAATTTCAAATATTTGAAACGAACCGCCAAGAAGTCATGCAGAACTGTGAAAAAGCAATTCCGGTGTTCAAAAAGCGATTCAACACCATTGATCCCTTGCTTCAACTTTATGAAAAGCATTATGGCTGGGAAAATGGGGTTTTTAAAGGCAATCCAAACAACCTTAAAGATGATTTTGGAGACGCAAATTCCGATGTGATTGATTCAACCAAACTAACCCCCGAATTGAAGTATTCACAGCCAGTGCAAGCGGGTTTGGCCCGATTATATGGCGGGGGTGGTGCGCTGGATAATTTCATGGGCGCACTTGATATTAATGACAGTCTGGCGCCCTTTCTCGAAGCGGCTAATCAATGCAGCGAGATCAATACGGGCACGCTCTTGAGTCAGCTAAAATCCGATCTGGCTGACACAGATCATGAAATGGAAACCGCAGTTGAATCGGTCAAGGCATCCATAGATAAATTTAACGACTCCCTGAATGATTTTCCTGAAAGCATGGTCGCTAAACAATTTGATCTGGAGCCCATTAACCGCGGATCCGTCGGTATTTCTGTGCCTGCAACATGGAGCACGAACAACTAGCTCATTTTAGTGCTTTTGTGAACCCCGTATTCGGGGCTAAAGCTTTGCTTTCAATGGAAAAGAATCAAAACATACGAAATCTATGCTCCCTCCCCGGCTGGCACGTCGGTACCTGCTCCAACACCACCGAGGGTGTCGCCGCGAACCTGTTGCTCACCATTTACGGCGCGACCGATACCGCACTGCATGGGGAACTCGCCCTGTTCGGCGATCTGGCTGGTGGCGGTGGATTCCAAGGTGCGATCGATAACGGCCAAGTCACCTTCACCACCGCGGTTCCGGCGGCACAGGTCGCGATCACCTGGCACGGAACCATTTCAGGCGGCGCTTTCGCCGGGGATTACGTGGTCCGGTGTGACAATCCCAAGGTCAAACCGGCCTCACGCCATCAAGTGGGTGTCTGGTCTTGCAAGCTAATCAGGTCATTGAGCGCCCCGGACCCAGACGAGGCGAGTGCCGTATGGGTTTATAACGACGGAACCGAAGAAGGGCCGCTCACTGCCGAGGCGTTTGACCAGCGCCTGAACGACGGTGAATGGCCCCCAAACGCCATTGTGGGTCTGGATGACCGAACGACGTGGTCGACGGTGGCGGCATGTTTGGAGAAGATCATAGCTTTGGCCGCCGCCCGGAATTAACTTTGTCTCCCAAGGGAGACAATGTCACGCCGTCAGTCTGGCCAACAATCTGGAACACCGGTTCGCCGGCCGGTTGTTCTTCACGGCCATCCGGCATGGCTCGCTAGACCGCCGGAATCGACCGGCGGGCCGCCCATATCCCGTAATGGGCATCAAACCACCAGTATTGCGTTACATCCGTTCCGCCGAGGTGTTTAGACCGACCCCGCGCAACCTGAAGGAACGATCCGGGCCGACCAAGCCCCGGTATTGCGCCCGGCCACAATCACCAGCGTCAATTCCGCGACCACCCCTTTCCCCAACGACAAGCCGGGAATCGTCTGGACATCAAAGTCAGACCCGGGTCGTAAAAAACGCTCTATTGGAAAAGGGCTGGGGTGGAAAAGTTGGATGCCGTACCCGAAACACGTCCAAGATTACCACGGACGCATGAAAGGCTGAAGTGCAGACATGGTCGGATGTCCTTCGGGAGCGAATGCAGTCTCCCATGGGAGACTGTCAGGTGATCAGCTTGGCCGGCCTGATCAGGCGTCACCAAGCTTCCGGCAATTTTACCGGGAGCTCCACCCGGCTTCGGATCGCCGGAATCGACCGGCGGGCCGCCCATATCCCGTAATGGGCATCAAACCGCCGATTTTGCCTCATACCCGCTCCGCCGGGGCGTTTAGACCGCTCCGCGGGCGATCTGATGGGCCAATCCCAGCCAACATGGCGCACATGGAAGCGTTTTAACCTCGATCCGTCGGTTTTACCCACGCAGTTCCATCCACAGTCGGCACATCCGTCGTAAACCCGGTTGACAAGCGCGCGAGGCTGCCCTAAAAATTGAATTAATCAGCAAAGCTCGTGAATATCCATGAGCCACGTCGGTGGGGGTGTTTGACCCGACTCACGTCGGCGGCTACGGAAAAATCAAAACGGTTGTGAATATCCGAGCTGGGTCTTTCGGAGTGGTGGACTGTCCCCCGATGGTGGTGGTCGCTTGTGGGAAAACATTTGGGAAAAAACTTGCCAGGTATTGGCAATTTCGCTTTGATAATTCCGTGGTTAAAAACGACCTGTTAAAATCATCCGGGCATGGGGTTGTGCACGGCTAGTCTTATAGGCTTCACTTCATTGCATATCCCATTCTATTTCGTCAGCTTTGACCGTGAATGGCACTTTCCCATCGATACTTATCCAAATATTGAATCCGCCGGTCCCTTCGAGATGTCCAGGAACTCCAAACATCCGCGACTCCGGCGTCTGTGCTTTGATTTCAAGAGTAGCGTCCGACATCACCTTCAACTCTGCTACTGTTTTGCCGTGTGATTTAATCAAAACCACCTTGGGTTTTGAATTCGCTGTCTGCTTGCTGATGACTTCTACAAGCCGACTGTTGGTACTGGTTTGTGAAATGGCAACGGTTACCACCCCGCCCGCAAGTAGGGCGATGGTGCCGATGAAAATTCAAAGATTCATCCGATCAAGCTACTTAAATCCGTCCTTACTGGCGTTAAACCGGGGCTGCGGCGGCGGTCTTTTCGTTCGCGCAAGGGGTGTTCACCCCATTGTGGCTTCTCCTTCAAAATGGAATGGTTCCCTACATGAATAATCACCATCCTAGCCGCCAAACGACTGGCGTGATGACCGCTGCAAAAAAATCCGCAATTTCAATGTCCAGCGCGAGCAGTAAAATCGCGAATCATAGCATTGCAGTATGCGCATATTCCATCTGGGAAAAAGCTGGTCACCCGCAGGGTCACGAGGTTGAGCACTGGTTGCAGGCCGAGTCCCAGCTCACGTGGTTCCCGGTCGTTCCCGGGCTAATCTGAGTTCTGGTCTGACGGTGCCCGGTCGCATCCACGCGTCAGGCCGGGCTATTTCACGGTAAAGGCCAAGTCTCCGCCCTTTGATATAAAGCTTGCTAGCTTAATTTTGTTGTGTGTGGCTGTCTGTTGTTCACGATTTCTGTATCGATCTGGATGAAAAAGTAAAACTTCATTCGCCAAACATCTGGCCGAGCACCGGGTCTGCAAAATCATATTTCATCCAATTAACTGCGACATCACCTCGCGAGGTTCACCAAATTCTGGGGTCAACACCCCATAGACAAATTTCTGCTAGAATATCATTTTAGTTGAATGAATCGAACAAACAGTCTTGTCTGGAAATTTGGGTTTCTGTTAATTGGAGTGTCCGTGGTCGTATTATTCAGTGGCTGTCAGAGCGGCCCTTTATCATCCGATCTCAATCATTCTCCGAACGACTCTGATTCTTCTTGGCGCGGCGGAAATCATACCCAACCAGCATTTGGTTCACCAACCGTTACCCCGGCAAACCAAACGTTTACGCCGCCTTAGACTTGATTGCATCCGGTGGCATTTTCTGCCGGGTTACCGAGTCTGCAAAATTTGAGATTTCATCCAATAAACATCTTTACCGGCGTTCTCGAACTTGTGTGAATAACGATTTCAGTTTTGTGAAAGTTTTATCCAATAAAACCGCTGACCGGTTTACTTGATCGACAGTGCTATACTAATTTGGTTGATGGCCTCGGTGAGGTGCTTCACTACCCGCTTTTGGTTCATGACTTCAGCGTTTCCAAGTACGTTTTGGAGCAAACCTTGGGCTTCGCGCAGTTTGGCATCAGACAACGGCTGGGGCTGACGGTCTTTGTCGTCACCCGCGAGGTTCATTCCCAACAATTTAGCCGCCACCTTAACGGCGTGAAGGGCTTTAACGCGGTGCCCGCTGTAATCATGGTCACCGGTCGCCAGAATGTCATAGGCGTTCTGCAACATCCCCGCTTCCGTTGAATCGCTGAAGGCCACGGGCTGGAATTGGCCCAGAACAGCTACTCCGCCCAAGGGTTGCGGCGTTAACGTTGAATTAGCGGTGGCATGGCTGGTGATAAAAACCACCGCCGACGCTACGGTGGATACTACAAGTGTATTGATGTTCATATGTGTTCATGATGTGACGCGCCAAACACCGGGAAGGTTACGTGAACCAGATTTTTCAAAATTTCATCCGATCACCACTCGTCTGCCAGATCGAAGTTAAATTCTTGACCGAAGACGTCACAAGGCTCAATGCTCGTTGCTGTCACTACCCATGAGTAAATCAACCGTAGAACAAATTCGAGAACGCTTTGACGGAGACGTTGAGCGGTTTTCCAACCTTGAAACCGGTCAATCCGCCACGATTGATGCTCCACTGTCACTGGCTTTGATTGCTGATGCAGCTTCACGAGTTACACCCACTGCGACATCACTTCTGGACGTTGGCTGTGGTGCTGGAAACTATTCACTGAAGATTTTGGAGCGATTACCCAATCTTGATGTGACGCTGATTGATTTGAGCCGGCCGATGTTGGAACGTGCCGTCGAGCGGGTCAGTCGAGCGACCAGTGGCCGAGTCACCGCGTTTCAAGGTGATGTGCGGGAGTTGCGGATTGGCGAGTCGAATTTTGACATCATTTGTGCCGCAGCCGTTTTGCATCACCTGCGGGAGACCGACGAATGGCACCGTACATTTTCTAAACTTTACACTTCGCTCAAGGCGGGTGGTTCGTTTTGGATTTCAGATCTGATTGAGCATTCGGATAAGCGGGTGCAGTCGTTAATGTGGGAGCAATATGGAAATTATCTTTCCCAAATTAAAGACGAGGCATATCGCGACCATGTTTTTGATTATATTGCACAAGAAGATTCTCCCCGGCCATTGATGTTCCAAATTGATCTACTGCGTTCGGTTGGATTCAGCAATGTTGAAATCTTACACAAGAATAGTTGTTTTGCCGCCTTTGGTGGCATTAAAGGATGTTGAACGGGAAGTTTTCGTAGCGGATGGATTTTCAGCGGGGATTCCAGTTCACACTCATACCCAGCGAAACTGATCCACAACCGACAGACTGGCCCATCCGGTCGCACAGGGTCTGGTTCCATTGGGTGCTGGTTGCCGGGTCGGGCTGGGATACGGCTTGAAATGCCTTGTAATAAAACAGCCGCTGCGGAAAATACGCTTCAATGATTCCCTGCCCTATCAAGTTCATGCCATCATTACTGGCGTTGGTGAGTTGTTTCCTCACGGCTGGCGGGTTGAAGGCCGCACCGACCGGCCCAACCTTGCATTTTGATTATGGCAACGGCCAGCCGATTGAAAATCCGCTTAATAAATTCATGTATTTCGTGCCGCTGATTTGGCCAGCCCCAATTTCCGTTACGAACAACGCGGGCAACACCCAACGTGTAAGGATGGTATCTTCCAATTGCGTGACGAACGGGACTACATTTCATGCCGTCTGCGAATATGATTTCGTCGGTGATGGATTCGAGCGCAATGTTTTTGACCATGATGATTTAATCAAACAGCATGAAGCAGATTTTAAGGCAGGCAAACCTTTACCACCACAGCTTGACTTCATTAGTGTACAAGGTTCCGGCAAGGGACGCGTTGAGATTAAAGGCACGCTGACCAAAGGCGTGCCCAAAGTAACTGAGGTGCGGATGCTATTCAACTGCCATGGTTATGCCAGTCCGGTGAGTATCATTTTGGACACCATGGTTTACCGAAATGGTTCGATCCAACATGAAAACGAACTCGTAGCACGGGTCAACCAACTTGCTTTTTACCTGAAATCTGGTGCGCCAAAAATGGAAGTATCGCTGTCCACGATTAGACCGGCAGATTCCAGTGATAGTCTCTGGCAGGATTTTGTCGGCAGAATTAAGGGTATGGTGGCGAATATGCTTATTCCGGCTCTCCCGGTGTCGACCGATGGCTATCACGCCATGATGGATTTTGGTTCGGCGCTCGCCATGGCGAAATCCACATTCACGTTCCCATTCGCGCCCAGTCTCAAAAACAGTCCAGCCACAGCGCCTTAATTATTCAATGACCGTCCGCCGGGTAAGTCAGGCGAGGTTGGATTCGTTGAAATTTCATCCCTTGTGAAACGAAATCCTTCGCCCGGTGTTTATTTTTGCTTGTGAACATGTGCCGAACATTGCTGACGTGCTGTCTGGTGGTATTCGGTGCCTTGATTTTCAACGGATGCGCCACGACAGGCCAGGATTCGTATTCATCGTCTGGAACCTCCAGCATGAGCACGTTTGAAAAGAGCCCTACATCTCCAATTGATGGCATGAACTGGTTGGAACAAATTGGCTATTTTGTTGGATGGATTTCACTGGAGGCTGCCTACTCTTATGCCGGTGGGAACCCCGCGTATTCGTCACCATCCTGAATGGTTTTGATTTGCAGCTAGTTGATTTAATATGGGATGCCGATTTTGGTTCTTATTATTTTCGCGCGAGAACATACAATCCAGGCACAGGAAGATTCCCAACCTCTGATTCGTATGAGGGTAACAACGAAGATCCGCTGTCGCTTAATAAATGCCCCATCCACCATCAGCGGCATCGAATAAAAACCACAGCGTCAAAATACCAATGAGCAACCATGTCTCTGCGTAAAAAGTTCAAGCAATCACGACTGAACCGGCTGCCTTGCTCCGGCTTGGGTGGTCAGGCGGCGCTGCTCGGCTCAAACAAGCATTCTTTTATCGACCCTCAATGACCGATGAGGGCCGGGCCGGGGACGCCTATAATTGACAGGACTTTCGACAATACCGGTGTTTCCGTGGAAGTGCTGGGCTGGATGCTGCCGTTGATGGCAATCGTTCCGCCGGTGGCCACGGCGCTGACACCGTTCGCGAGCGTTTTGTAAGGAGCCGCGTAACTGCCGTTTTGGGTGGCGCCAGTGTAATTGAAATCCACCCAGACTGGCATGTACATCGAAACGGGAGCCGAGTCGTTGCCGTTGGCAATCACGCGTATGGAATAGAGACCTTTGTAGACGTTCGCAGGCACGGCGCATTCCGTGGTCACAATTTCCGGACCGGTCTGGACGCTGGTGCTGCTCCAGTTGTACGTGCGGCCGTATGTGACATTCCCGCTGCCATCGGTGAAACTGACCAGGGGGTAGTTGCTATCCTGATGGTATTCGTCCCCGTACATCGCCCCTTGTGAAATGCCGTTGAACAGGGTTCCTGTCAGGTGCAGACTGCCGTCGGCATTCCACGACACGCTTTGGATGGCAGGCTGGCCGGCAGCCAGCGGCGACGGATCGGGTCTATAAACATAGACATTAGTGGTGTCGTCAAAAAGGACATCGCCGTCGGGCAATTGCAGCATGGAGCACTCGTCCGAGATCACGTCTTTGGTTTCGGTGAAAACTGGACTGGAACTGTACGTGCCGGTGCCGGGATCGTATTCATATATGTAAAAAGGGTAGTCGTTGGTTGGAGTGGGAAAGGCGAGGATCATTTTGCCGTTGTTCAACGTGCAAGCCGGCGCGTCTCGCATCACGAGGCCGGCGGGGATGTCAGGCCCCGGGGACCATGTGCCTGAATTGGTTCCTCCCAGGGGCGACGGCGTATAAATCGCACTTTTATTGTTCCCGCCGAAGTATAAGACCTGACCATTGGTCATCAGCATGGGGGCGCCGATTTCAAAACTAGCGGAGAACATATATCCAGGCGCGTTCTGGACCAAGACCCAACTGTTTGAAGCCGGAATGTACCGCTCGGATGTCCAAGCGGTGGCCGTGCCGGCTCCGCCGGTGCCTTCATAGCAATTGTCAATGGTAAGTATGCTGTCACCGGGCAGTTTTACCCAGCCGCATTCGTCTTGATTGCCGGAGCAGCTATGGACGACACCTCCCTCGGACCAGGTGCTCGTGGTCGGGTTGTAAATGAGCGTTCCGCCAAATACCCCTGGATTAACCGGCGCCACCAGGACATTGCCGTTGGGCAGGACCATACTTTCGGAGTCGAGGAATGCTTGTAGGTTAGAATTGACGTTGAGGGGAGTCGGCAGGAGCGGATTGAGTAAAGAATTCGGAGGATTTATGTACGTCCACGAACCAAAGCCGTTAGTGGCTCGTGGATCAAAAATTTCCGCCGTCGCCATGCCGGAACCATACTCACCCCCGGCAACAAAGACCCGGCCGTCGGGCAGGACGTCCGATGCGCCATACAACCGGGTGTCATGCATCGAGGCGCAATTGGAGAAGGACCCATCGGAATACTGCCCGCTCGAATCCGGCAGGAAAAACTTCCATCCATTGTTGCCACTATCCTGCATCAGGACTCGGCCATCGGAGAGCAGCAACATATGGCCCGGGCTGAACCCTGACGGAATCGTCGTGCTGATCTGAGTCATCGTGCCCGCCATCGTGTTCGCGGGAGTGACGACTCCGGCGAAAATCATCATGCAGGCAAGTACCACCCCTGGGATGAACGGACAAAAGCGACGCGCTTTAGTTTTCATGGATGTTCTCCACCTCGCGTCACTTCTTGTTTGTGAGCCCCTTAAGGGCGCGCTCCAATTCGTCCAGTCGCCTGGCCAGAGTATCATTCTGCTGTTTCAGCTGCGCATTTTCGTTTTCCAGTTTTTGATTCAAGCCTTGGATTGCGGCCAGCGCCACGCCGCCTTCATCAGCCATCGAAATATGCTTGTCATCACCTCCGTTCAATCTAAACGCCGCGGCAAAATCCTGCGCCATGGGGCCGATATGCTGGTTTTCCTTGGGATCGGTTTTGTAATTCCATTCTGTCACCGGCAAAGCCGTCACCTTGTCCAGCACTTCCCGCGGGTTGACCGTGGCGAAGTTTTCCTTGGCATTGCGGTCGCTGGTGATGCCCAGAATCTGGCAATAAGCGGTCCCTGCAATGTAAGTGGCCGTATGAGTGCCAGGAGTGCCAATGCGGATGATGCCATTTTCCGAGGCGTTTCCTGAATTGCCGATATAGATGTTGTTGGTGCCCGTCTGAAGATTGACTCCCGCCTCGAAACCCAGCGCGATATTGCCGTTGCCCGCGGTCATTTTTTGAAAGGAGTAGGTGCCGACGCCGGTGTTGGCCGAGCCGGTCAAGCTGACGAGCAATGAACTTTGCCCAACGGCCACGTTGTCCGCGCCGCTCATGTTCGCGGCCAGGGCCAGAAAGCCGAGGCCCTCATTGTTGTAGCCCGTGTGGTTGTTTTGCAGCGCTGAGCATCCAACACCCGTATTGCCCCCCCCCGCGGAAAAAGCCAGCGCACCGGTACCGATGGCCGTGTTGTAGGATCCCGCTGCCGTCAAACTCAACGCGATCGCCCCCACCGCCGTATTGCTCGAGCCCGTGGAGTTGAACGCCATCGCGTCATTGCCAAATGCCGAATTGTAAGAACCGGTGGTATCCAGGCCAAGCGCCCCAATACCCATGGCGGTGTTGTAGAGTCCGCTCGTGACGGCACTCAAGGCGTAATCCCCCACGCCGCAATTGCCCTGGCCGCTGAGCGAGCTATTGCCGGAATTCGCGCCGGCAAAGAAATTTTGCGTGCCGGGTTCGGTCACGCTGGAGACTGAGGCCGGCAACTGGGAGAGCGCAATGGATCCCGTCACATTCTCTGCTGAGATGGCATACGGCGTGGGGGTGACTTCCTCACGCGGGCCGAGTGTATTAAAAACGCCGGTTCCAGTCGTTCGGACGCCGATCTGTAACCAGTAAGTCGTTCCATCAAAGACTCCGGCACCGAAATCCTCGATGACTGTGAACAGACCATTGGTGACCGGAACGGCCGCGCTCATTTGCGTGGTGCCCGTCTGGGTTCCGCCGCTGCTGGCATTGTACAATGCAAAGGTGAAATCGTAGGAGCCGTTGGCCGGACTGCCGCTGCTTTGGAGTAGCCCTTGGTACGTGAAGGCCGTTCCTTGGGCGAGCGCGGAATCGATCTGGGCGAACATGCCGCAAAATGAAGCCACAAGGATGAAGGTTTTCTTATTCATCTGACATTTCCCATTTGGTTTAATGCCCACGAACGGCGTGGGTTCTTTTCGTGATTTTCTGCCTGCTTCCAGATTATGCAAGTCCTTTTTCAAGTCCGCCGCCGGTTTTTTTCCGGCGCAGGAGGTGGTTCGCCGCCATTTTGTGTTCCAATGCTCATTTTCTTCCGGCGGCGAAGACACCGCCTCCGTTGTTGCCGTGGTTTTCATGTGATTCCTTTCACTTTTACTCATCCTGACATCGCAGTTGCAAATCTCAGCCGTCCAATCCGTTCCAAAATCGTCTGGAACAAATCTCGCGGCACCGCAACCTCCGCCATCTGAAAGACGATCTTCCGGGAATGGCGCACGACCTTCGCCCCGATCTTGATCAGTTTCTCCCGCAACGTCGTCAATGTCCAGTGACGCACCGGTTGGTGGGTGCTATTGCCCATCGGAAACATCATTTTTTGGGCAGAGGACAGCAAGCCGGGCACGAACCGATTTGGTCCGAATCCCAAGACCGTCACCCCATAGTCTTCCTGTCGTCAGGGAGATTGGCTGAGGGATTGACGAGACAGAAGCCTGATTTTATGAGTTCAAATTACTACTACGCGGTGAATGGCAAACGTCAAGGCCCTGTGACGCTGGATGAATTAAAACTGATGGCAGCCCGTGAAGATCTCAAAAGGTCTGACCTAGTATGGACTGAAGGTATGCCGGCATGGCAGCCAGCGGGGTCGGAAATTGCGATTTTCCAAGGTTTACCCCCTGATTTGGAGCCTGATACGAGTGTGCCGTGCACATTACTCGCGAACGAGCCTGCGAACATCTTCATTCCCGGGAAGAACCAACAGAAACATGAATCCCCTCCGTTGGGAAACATTGACGAATCCCCTCAACTCACACTTCCACCAAAGGATAACGCAGGTACTCAACCTGATGAATGCGCGGAGCAACTGGATAAAGCAGAGAAAAAGTGGACAGAAGCTGTCATGCTTGGCGCACAAGTCTTGGTGGATTATATAGCTTCGCACAATATATATCCCTCACGCGAACAATGGAACGCCGAAATTCTGAGACTGCAAAATCCACATGGCACGTTTGCAGATTTTGATATGGATAGTGTTTGGACAGCCTCGCATAACGCCGCTAGAGAATATGACCGGTGTGGTGGGATAAAGAAATTGTCGGAAACGGTGGATCAAACTTTGAGTATATCACCGCAACCAGATTTTAGACCAAAAGGAAGAACCTTGGGCTTGCTGGGGGTACTGATCAGCATTGTAGCTGGCTTGATTATTTACCGTGTAAATAAACAGATTCAGGAGGCTAAATGGGAGCGTGAAGCGCCACAACGGGAAGCGGCATGGGAACTCTCTGTAATTAGTAATTCAGAAGATTATGGTAGTAAAGCTGGAGAAAAGATGTGCCTAGCTGGACTTGCGACAGGAATCATGCGGGCGCGAACAGAATCAGAAATTAGCCAGCTCGCGAACTACATGTGGTCTAATCCAAATAATGAGAAACTCCGAGATGTTTGTGGTGGCACAATTAGAGCCACCGGAGGCGATTTCGAAACAGCCGAGGCTAAAGCATCTTTTGTCAGCGGATTTGTTCAAAGTTATATCGGCGAAATAAACGCATTTAAGCAAAGAAATCAGCCACTTTATTAGCACAAGCGTCGCCCTGTGGAACTAGTTTGGCCGCCCAAGACGACCTTTGGAATTGATATCTGCATGTCTGGTCTTGCAAGCTAATCAGGTCATTGAGCGCCCCGGACCCAGACGAGGCGGGTGTCGTATGGGTTTATAACGACGGAACCGAAGAAGGGCCGCTCACTGCCGAGACGTTTGACCAGCGCCTGAACGACGGTGAACCAAGGGACGTGGCGCGCTACAAAGCCGAGCCGTATGTCATCGCGGCGGATGTTTACCCTACTCCAGCTTCTTCGCGATCTGCGCGGCCAAGATTTCCTGTTCGCCTACTGGCTAAAGGAAGCGGATGTAACTTTGCAAAATAGTCTTCGTGGGGGAGTGCTGTTTCAACCGAAGCCGGATTATGGGCAGAAAAATCTGGATTTACAAAAGTCAGAAATGGCGAGAACACTCCCACGACTGCATTCAGGATCGTAATGTTTTTTGTCTAATGGTGGACTTGTCTTCTCAAGTGATTGTGGACATATCCAACCAAATTCCAACGGCAAGTGTTGGAACTTGATCAGTGAAAGAGTAATCATCTGAACGAAAGCCGTGCGCCTCTAATCTGATACTGCCATCTGATACTGTTTGCCATTTTTAGGTCATCCCACACACTAGCATGACAAAAGTAAAAATGCGTTTCAGTCAATAAAGACGAGGTTTTTGTCATTATGTCACGTTATGTTAAATCAGGACAAAAGGACGTTTTTGACACCCCAAGCAAGCGCGCTAGCCGGGCTACGCTACGCCCCGAACCATTGGAGTTGAAATCATAGACCATCTCGGCCCGGTCTCAATGCCGAAGATTGGCCAAATGATGGAAATCTGTTTAATGCAAATCGCGCGTGGACATTCATACGGCGGTTAATCCTGAAAAATGGCCAATTGATTCCATATACTTGTAACCAAATTGTTTAAACCGCGTCCTTCCTTGAATATGAACAAATCGGTTTTTATCAAAGCTATTTTAATCGCTGCCGTCCTGCCATTGTTTGCTGGCTGTATCGAGCGTCGGGTAGTTTACGTGCCGCAACCCGCACCTGCTGGTACTGTCGTCGTAGCTCAACCGTCCGAACCACCACCCCCGCAGGTCGAGGTCGTTCCAGCTGCTCCAGACCCAACCTATATTTGGATTGGCGGTAATTGGGAATGGCGTGGTAGTTGGGTCTGGGTCAATGGTTACTGGGGGCATCGTCCGTATGTAGGGGCAGTTTGGGTACATGGACGTTGGGGCTGGCATGGACACCGACGCGTTTGGGTACGGGCTGGCTGGCGCTGAACATCAACTAGAGAATCTTGACCTCGTACAAATCTATACACCATGAAATCTATGAAGATTAAACCATTGTTGTCGGCTATCGTTTTGGGCTCAGTATTTGCCCTCACACAATTAAGTGCGAGCGCAGCGGATCATCCTTTTTACTTGCATGCCCTGTCTGATTTGCGTGCCGCACGCTGGATGGTTGAACATCGGCCTGGCGACTGGCAAGCAACGGACAATGAGGTTGTCGCGGTCAAAGAAATTGATGCGGCCATCAATGAAATCAAAAAGGCTTCCGTTGATGATGGAAAAGACCTCGCCGACCATCCGAAAGTTGATGAAAAACCTGATCATATCGGCCGTTTGCACGAAGCGGTGGATTTTTTAAAGAAGGCCCGCAAAGATGTGAACCGTGAAGAAGACAATGCTTTCGCCGATGGATTGAAAGATCGGTCGTTAAAACACATCACTGAAGCCATAAAGTCCGTTGTAAAAGCCATCCATGCCTAGTCGGCAGAAATACCGAGACATGGGTTTAATTTACCCCCCCCCCTGTACGAGAACTTGATGCTGACGTTGGTGTAGTTTTGGTAAAGGTTGCCTTGCTAAGTGACCGGTAGCCAGCAGCCCACAGTCAGTGGCAAAACCGTCCGCAACTGATAATCATGCATTTGAAAAACCTCGACTCACCCGATTTCAATACTCAAATACCAGGCTGGTGACAATGCCACTGTGAACATCTGCGCGAGCTTCGTTATTCATCGGGAAAATATATCCCAGACCAATTCTGGGCTGCACGTGGCCAATGGTTTTGAGATTGAGGCGGAAGCAGGCATTGCCGGTCAGGCTGGTCTGACCAGAATTTTCATGGTTCATCGCCGTATTCCCGACCAATTCAAACATTGGAATGAATTGCTGCACGCCGGGTAGCGGCAGTTCGTGATGCTGGATGGCATAGCCGAAAGTAAATCCGGATTCAAACGTCTGTAAACCGCCATCCTCGCCGCCACCGGTCAGCGTCGAGTAGCCGAAGATGGATTGCGCGGTGAAATGGTCGCCGATTTTGGTATCGTTGAATACTTTCGGAACGAATTCTGGGTTGATACTGATGGCGGAACTCGCCGGGATGCCAACCTCAATTGCGCCGCCAAACGTCGTATCAAAAAAGTCATTAGCCGAGACGAATTGATAAAACGGATAACGTGCACCGAGGTCAATATTGCCGATGCCCTGTGAAACCGCGCCCGCATTCCAATCGCGCTCGTAAGGGACTTCGATTTCTAGTGTCAGATTGCCAAAACCCTTCTCGGCTTCAGCGGTGACCAGGTCGCCGTGCCGGCTGCTGCCGGCCTCGGTGTGCAGCCAGTCCATCCGCGCCTCATCTATTTCCAAACCGGAATCGTCCACCAGGAACGGTTCTGGAAAATCTCCCTGACTATACCAACTGCGATGGTCAAGCCCGTTGAAAAGCCCGTAACGCGTGTCTGACGTATCCGATGCGCTGGCTATTGTCGTTGGTGCCGGCGTTGATTCATCCGCCAAGGCCATAGTTTGGATCAGCGCGGCGGACATAATCAGAACTCCCACAGATAAATTTGATTTCATCGCACCAAATATAGCGCCGATAAAAATTACCGCCGTCGGTCGTCTGCCATTTATTAGCGGCTGGTTGCAATTTGGCCACGGCAGCCATATATGTCGCCCTAAACTTCGGCTATCACCACGTTGCCACCAACCGGCATGATTTATCCATTGAAACCCAGCACGGACAGTTGCAAAACGCCGCCGCCTGTCAGGGCGGATCGGAGCCCGAACTGTTCGCTGACCGGACACCGGTGGTAGCATCGAGTTCGCCAAGCGCGAACAGGGCACTGCCCTGCTAGCTCGAAGGAGGCGGTCGCTTCAGGCTAGTCCGTGACGATCATTGCCCCCAAGGGTGACCGGCTAGGTCGAGATGTCATCGACGAAAAAAAGACGGTCTGGTGCTTTGAACCGACCAGCTCAGCGGGCGCCGCCACTTTCTCGAAATCAATGTGGATATCCGGAGACGGATTATGGCTGGTTGGGCTCCGCGGGCAGCTACAGGTCTGGTCAGCACGTGCCCGAGCATTTCTTGGCCATTGACCGCCGTCAGATCTTGCAAACCCGCGGGCACCAGCAGCCGGCGCGAATGCGCCCGCTTACTTAAATGAAGGAATATCCCGCATCGTGCCCGCAGGCGGTGGCGAGTTTGGTTGGTCCGCTGCCGCCGGCGTTAAATCCTGGGAGCCGGTAGGGTTGAGCCGGGAGTCAATCACACAATAATTCAGCGCGCCCACCGACACGGAGAAGTTCATCCACCCATATCGCCCGTCCGTCAGATGGTAGTAGAGCGGCAAAGCGACCTCGTTTTGCCAGGCGGTCTGGTCGGCGATACGGGTGATTTCAAGGGCGGGCGCATAGCCGTTGTTCGGTGCCAGCGCAGGAATTTTTTCGTCCGTGACCAGCAGGCCGCCGCCGGGCAGCGTCAGCCGGCAATGCCAGTTGAACCGCTGGCCGGATTTCTTGCCCAGTTTTTCTGTCCAGCATTGCACCACGAGATTTACCGCGGTCGCGTTGGTGAGCGCGCCGGTGGCGAGATCAATGGCCACCGCCATTCCATCGCCGCGCAGCCGGTAACTCTGATTCAATGAAAGCAACGGGGTGACCGTGACAGTTTCCGCGCTGCCCGCCGGGGCGGGCGGGGCTGCCGGCGAGGTCTCAACACTCGTGGCGGAAAGATCCTCCGCGCTCGCCACCATCGCGTTGCGGACGACGCAGGGCGAGGCGGCATCATGCACGAACAAACTGGGAATGCCCGTGCCATCCACGCGGGCCATCCAGATGTCCCACGTGGCGCTGCCGGCGAGGTTTCTGGGCAGCCCATACAGGACGTGGTCGGCGTCGAGCCATTCGACCTGGTCATCCACGCTGCGAGATTCATTCACGGTGGTCTCCGTGCCCGTCTTCAGATTCCACACATGCAGCTGCCAATGCGGGCCGGCGGCGTTGGTAACGCGCGATTTAAACGCGATCTGCACACCATCGGGCGAGAGGGACGGGCATTCCACGCCTGGCCGCAGCACGCGCAGTTGCCGGTTCGCTAGGGAGCCGACGCCCAAATAATTTATGCCGCCGGAGGCAAGCGTGGCATAAAAATGGTCCCCATCGCCGGCAAAGGTTACGCCCCAGAAATTGAAGTCCGCGTTATGGAACGGCTGGCCGTCCTTCGTGACGGAGAAATTCTCCAGGTCATCGGTCAGCGGTTTGCCGGTGACGATATCAAAGATGGCTGTCCGCGTGGAAAAGCCGACCCCGCTGTAACCATGACCGGCAATGAAAACAGTGGCGGCCGCGATCCGGCCGTCCGGCGAAACCCGGGTGCGGCTGGGTTCCCCGGCCAACTTGAAAATATGGACCACTTGGAAATTGGCGTTGAAGCTGACCGCCTGGAAAATGGGGAAGGCCTCGCGAACCGATTGCAGGCACAGGCCGGAACGCCCGTTGCCATAGACCCGTTCACACGGCAGCCCGGTGGGCAGGCGCAATCCATCCGGGGCGTCGAGCCGGGCGAGCGCAAGCTGCCCATACGCTGGGCCAAGTGCCGTGTTGCGAAACATCAGCCCGGGCTGCCGCCGGAGGTCGGTGAGCAGGTTGGTACCGGCGGCCCCGGGCGGAGCGGTGGAAGCCGCGCGTTGCCGCCGCTGATACTGGTCATGGATCGCAAACGCCACGACGCCGGTGATGACCACGATGCACAGCAGACCGAACAGAATTAGTTTACGGCCGTCCGCCTTTGCGCCCGCGGGCGGTTGGTTTGGGTCACCAGGTATCATACGCTTTGGGACGAATCAGGAAACTGGCGGCGACGACGATGGCCGCCGCGAGGGCCAGGAGAAAAACCGTGGTTGCCGCAGCGATGCCGGCCAACGACCACACCAGCCCGAACAGAACCGAGGCGGCCAGACGCGCCAAATCAGATGCGGTGGCGATCACGGCCAGACCGCTGCCGGCATGCGACTGGGGTAGGACCGCCGCTGCCATGGCCGTCAGCACGCCATCGGTTGCGGCATAATAGGCGCCCAATAAAACGAGGACGGCGGATATTTGCCATAACCCGCCGCCGGGCAGGAGCAATACGACGTAAACGAGCGCCAGCAATCCGTAACCGCCCAACAAAACGCCTCGCCGGCCAACGCGATCCGCCAGCCGTCCACACGGAACGGCGAGCATGGCGGTGACCAGAGAAGCGCCGACATAGAGCAGCGGAAACGCCGTCATGCCAACGTCCAGCCGTCGTTGCAAAATAAGGAATATAAAACCATCGCTTATCGAGGCCAGGCCTAGGACCACGGCGGTCAAAACCACCGCTCGGAATCCAGACTCGCCCAGCAGTTTCACGGCGGTCTGGAACGAAATCCGTTCCGTGGCACAGCCCGAACCCTGCGCGCAGGAGCGGCAGCGCAAATGCATGACGGTCTTGTGCGGGATGGGTGCTGACGAAATCAGTTTTTCATCCGGCTCCCCCGACGGAACAAACAGCGTAATGACGCCCAGCCCCAAAATGGCGATGCCAAAGCTCGCCACAAACAGTACGTTAAACGCGCCGGGCATCATGGCCAGCAGCACAAAGGCAAACATCGGCCCCAGCAGCGCGCCCACCGCGTCCAGGGAACGGTGAACCCCAAACGCCGTGGCCAGCCGGTCCTTAGGACTGCGATTTGAAATCAGAGCGTCGCGCGGTGCGGTGCGAATGCCTTTGCCAATGCGGTCTAGGGTGATGATGACTGTGATCATTCCCCAGGCGTTTCCCGCCATGAAAATCAGCAGACGGCAGGCGGCTGAGAGGCCGTAGCCCAGGATCGCAATGGTTTTATGCTGTTGCCAGCGGTCCGCCAGCACCCCGCCGGCAATCCGGATGAGTGCGGCGACCCCGCGATAGAGACCATCCACCAACCCGAATGCCAGTGGGCTTATCCCCAAATAAAGCACGAGATAGACAGGCAGAATGCTCACGACCATCTCCGAAGAGATGTCGGTCAGCAGGCTGGTGAAACCCAGCGCCCACACCGTCCGGCTCACAACCGGCAGCCACCGGCTAAACTTCGACGCTTGGTGCTCCGGAATCGTTTTCTCCACGCCATCAGCCAAAGGGGCGACATCGCCGGCAGCCGGACGCGAAAAGATTCTTAACCAGTCAATGTAATATGGCATTTCCCATTTAGTTTCTGACCCACGACCAGCGCGGATCTTTTTCGTATTTTTACGTGATTCTCTGCCTGCTCCACAGCTTTGCAAAGACATTTTTCAGTTCGTCCCGGTTGTTCTCTGGCACTGCGGTGCTTAGTTGACTGTTTGGGCTCCGCTCGCCCATTTTCTCTTGGATGTGAAGACACCACTCCCGTGGTTTCAAGTATTCCCCTTCAAAATTGAAACGTCGGTTATTTGTAACTAAACAATGTCAACCGAACGTCTTGCTTTTAGATGGTTTAGTCACCATTCTTAACAAGCAGATCCGTATGGGAGATCAAACTACAAAAATCAACCCAATTTGCTGGGCCGTGTCTGGAGTCTTCAATGGCTTGAACTTTGATGGTATCAATGTGCTGCCTCATTTGGAATCCGAAAAGATTTTATTCACGCTCACCACCGAAAGTGGCGAAATTGTAAAATTGACTGAAGTCAGATTCCCCGCCCAAGACCACACGGAAGCTAGGTATTACCAGATCGCCAAACGTGTGGTCGGAAACAAGTTGTTGATCCTGCTTTAAGAACCATTATCCGGCGATTCAGCTGGTCGACTTACCGTCGCCCATACAAAGGATACTTTAACGGATTCACCGCCGGATTATCTCAATTTCCCCGCGAGATCGCCAGCGCTAGGAACAGTCAACTTCGGCTCCCAATTACCCAACAATTTCCCCTTAAATTCGAATATTTGGACACTACGGGACACCCGGTTCTTCCTGAAATAAAGGGCACCACGCCGCCTGCCGGTTTTCCCATTTTGCCGTACTTTAAGGAAAAAAATTAAAGGAATCGCTCGAATACAACGAGGAAGTGTTTTGGCCTCCGGGAGAAAAAGGATATTGGAGATGAAAAAAATGACGTCGAAAAACCCTTGTTCCATAGAAAACGCCAAGTATCCCTAGAAAAACGACTTGCAAATCTGTGGAACAGAACGAAAATAAGCTAAATTAGAAAATCCTCCTAGGCGGTTCAGAGCCAGAAATCCCTGCAAAGATCAGCCCAAGGTGAAATTGTCTGACGCCGCTAATACTTTGCTTTTCAAGATTAACCATTATGAACCAACTGATCTGCTCTGAATACTTAAGGCTTCAATTTCGCATTTTTGTTTTGGGAACTTCGTTCCTAATCGCGGGCATCAGCACCGGAGTCGGTCAAGTCAATCCAATGACGACCTTGATCAATGGCGACTTCGGTACCGCCGCCACTCAAACCGGGGCCGCAGTTTTGGGTGCTACCGGTGATGTGTGGAATACGCTCAATGGCAGTTCCAACACCATTTTTGATTCATCCAACAACGTCGTCAGCGGTGTCCGGCTTACACTGGTCAATGCCAGTCAGCTGTATACCGATACCGGGGGAACCGCCATGGATGCCAACACCACCGCTTTGATGGAGGATTACGCATTTGGCTATAACAATCCAAGTTACACGGCGACGGTTACGGTGAGTCTGACCGGTTTGACAAAATATACGAACAGCGCTTTCAACCTGGTGGTTTACGCCGCCGGAGACCAAAACGGCCAAGGTGCCACCCTTAACTTGACGACGGGGGCGACGGGTGGAAATACTGTCGGCACTTTGACCACCAGCGCAACCTCGCGGCAAATTTCAGCGGGCTTGGGTGTTGCCTACAATGCTTTCATGGGCATCCTGACCAATGGCACGCTTTCATTCACCGCGACCGAGAGTCCGGGACAGATTTTTACAATTGTGAATGGTTTTCAATTGCTGTTGAGTCCGTTCATCATTGCGACCCAACCCGTTTCACAAACCAACTCTGGAGGCAACCTCGTTTCGCTAAACATCGGTGTCATTGCTTCGTCGCCGTTAAGCTATCAATGGCAGGCCGGAGCCGTGGGCAGCGGCATCTACACAAACTTGACAGACAGCGGCCAGATTTCCGGCTCGGTAAGCAACGTCCTGACGATTTCCGGCTTGAGCACCAATTGGGCGCTGGCCTACCAGGTGATTGTGGCCAACGGTTTCAACTCCATCACCAGCGCTGTGGCGACACTCACTGTGTTGCCGTCTGTGCCGCCGACGGTCACAGGCGTTTTTAACGTCGGGACGACGAATGTTGAAATCGTATTTTCCAAGCCCGTCACGATCGCCAGCGCCACCAACGTCGCAAATTATGCGTTCGCAAACGGACTGGCCATAACCAATGCATCATTGGGCGCGGATAATATGACCGTGACGCTCACGACGGTGCCGCTGGCTTATGGCAGTAATTATGTCATCGTCATCAATAACATTCTTGATCTGGCCATTCCACCGGACAACATCGCAACTAACACTCTGGCTGGTTTCACAGTTTCGCCTTATGCCTCGCAGGACATCGGCGCTCCGGTCATTCCTTCCAGTTTTACGCTGACGACCAACGGCGTGAACGTCAGCAGCGCTGGCAACGACATCGGTGGCACCAACGATCAATTCAATTTTCAGTACCAATCGCAGAACGGCAATTTTGACGTCACCGTCTGTCTGGCCGGGCTGGGTTTGTCCGACCTGTGGGCGCAGGCCGGCTTGATGGCGCGCGCGAGTCTGGCGGCGGGCAGTCCGTTTGCCGCCACGCTGGCCACGCCGGGCATGAACGGCGAATTCTTTGCCGGCCGCACGACCACCAATGGCGTGGCCACCGCCTCGGGAAATTTTCCGGTCAATTATCCCAACACCTGGCTGCGGCTCAATCGCGTCGGCAATGTGTTCACCGGTTTCGGCAGTTATGACGGAATCAACTGGACGCAACTCGGGGCGGTGACGCTGGCGATGCCGAACCAGATTTACCTCGGCTTGGCCATCGCCAGCCATGACACGAACCAACTGACGACGGCACAATTTACCGATTACGAAACCACGCCGACCAATTCGGTGACGGCCACGATCATCAATCCGCATGAACCGATCGGGCCGTCCAGCCGCAAAACTGGCATTGTCTTTTCCGAAATCATGTACAAGCCCGCGGCGCGCACCGACAGCAACAACGTGGAATTTTTGGAAATCTATAATTCAAACCCGTTCTTCCAGAACATTAGTGGCTATCAGGTGACGTGTGCGGACATGAATTATACTTTTCCCGACAACACGTTGATTCCCGGCGGTGCTTATTTTGTTTTGGCCGCTTCGCCGCAAGGCATCGCCAATGTTTATGGCGTCACCTCGAATGTCTTTGGCCCCTACAACGGGAGCCTGAAAAAAAACGAGACGCTCGAACTGCTGGACGAACAAAGCAACGTGCTGCTGACCATGCCTTACAGCGCCACTTATCCATGGCCGGTGGCGGCGAGTGGCACGGGACATTCCATCGTGTTGGCCAAGCCGAGTTACGGCGAGGGCGATCCGCGCGCATGGGACATCAGCGACACGGTCGGCGGTTCGCCCGGACAAATGGACGGATTCACGCCCGACCCGTTGCGGAATGTCGTCATCAACGAGATTTTGCCGCACTCGGAAAATCCGGCGCGGCCGCAATTCATTGAACTTTACAATCACAGCACGAACAGCGTAGATCTTTCTGGCTGCATTTTGACCGACGATCCGACGACCAACAAATTTGTCATTCCGTCCGGCACGGTCATCGGTCCGGCTGGCTTCATTTCCTTCACGCAATCACAATTCGGTTTCACGCTCAACGGCGCGGGCGAGACGCTTTATTTCATCAAGTCGGATCACAGTCGCATTCTGGACGCCTTGCAGTTCGGCGCGCAGGCCAACGGCGTGTCATATGGCCGCTGGCCGGATGGCGCGAATGATTTTTACGCGTTCACCACCAACACGCCCGGCACGAACAACAGCGCAATTTTAATCGGCGACATCGTCATCAACGAGTTGATGTATGACCCGATCAGCGGCAACGACGACGACCAATACGTTGAGCTTTACAACAAAGGAACCAACACCGTCAATCTGGCCGGCTGGCAGTTCACTGCGGGAATCACCTTTACCTTTCCCAGCGTCGCGATTGCCCCGAACGGCTATCTGGTGGTCGCGCGCAACACCGCCAATCTGTTCGCCAAATATCCGAACTTGAACAGCGGAAACACGGTGGGCAATTACAGCGGCAAGCTGTCGCACGACGGCGAACTGGTGCAGCTGTCCATGCCGCAAACGCTCTACACCAACACCGCCATTTTGGTGGCCGAAGATCAGGTCACCTACGGCACGGGCGGACGCTGGGGCGAATGGTCGGGTGGCGGCGGCAGCAGCTTGGAATTGATTGATCCGCATTCCAACCACCGGCTCGCGGCGAACTGGGCGGACAGCGATGAGACGCAAAAATCCGTCTGGACGAATGTCGAATGCACCGGCGTGCTCGACAATGGCGCGAATTATGATCCGTCCATTGATTATGCCCAGATCGGCCTGCTGGACGACGGCGAATGTCTGGTGGACAACCTCGAAGTGGATTACAACGGAACCAACTATGTTTCCAACGGCACGTTTGAGAACGGCACCAGCGGCTGGTCGTTCCAAGGTTGTATGTCGCGTTCCAGTCTTGAAAATAGCGGATATCAAAGCAACTATTCCCTGCACATCCGGTGCAGCGACAAGATTTGGACGGGAGACAACTCGTGTCAGGTGGCCTTGAATCCGAACTCGCTGGTGGCCGGCCAGACGGCGACCTTGCGGTTCAAGGCGCGCTGGTTGCACGGCTGGCCGGAAGCCTTGTTGCGGTTGAACGGCAACTGGCTGGAAGCCACGGCGGCGCTGCCGATCCCGACCAACCTCGGTTCACCGGGCGGACCGAACAGCCAATATGTGACGAACGCCGGTCCGGCCATTTACAACGTAACGCACACGCCGTCGTTGCCGGCGGCTTACCAGCCGGTGGTGGTGACCGCGAATGTTCACGATCCTGATGGTGTGCAAAATCTGACGCTTTACTATCGGCTGGATCCGGAGACAACTTACACCGCCGTGCCGATGAACGACGGTGGCACGAACGGCGACGCCATCGCGGGCGACGGGGTTTATAGCGCAACCATTCCCGGCCAACCCGCGAATCAAATCGCCGCGTTTTATATTTTTATCGCGGACAATCTGGGCGCAGCGACACGCTTCCCGACGATTCGTCCCAACGACAATGAACCGGTGCGCGAAGGCGTGGTGATGTTCGGCGACGGCAATCCGGGCGGTAGTTTTGGCGTTTACCATTTGTGGATCACGCAGACCAACGTGGCGCGCTGGATCAATCTGGCGGACT
>Ga0302265_1000195_pt1 | contig 42982 bp, 31 predicted proteins | sample III_Bog_E1_1_FD_194556 | JGI IMG/M metagenome (GOLD analysis project Ga0302265, IMG submission 194556) | Peat permafrost microbial communities from Stordalen Mire near Abisko, Sweden - III_Bog_E1_1 | ecosystem: Environmental > Terrestrial > Soil > Wetlands > Peat | place: Sweden: Abisko...
TATACGGTTTGGCGTTGGCTTCCGGCGAATAAAGGCTTTCGCTCGTGCCATTATCCGCCGTCATGACGTAGTAATACGTTGTCCCGACCACCACAGCGGTGTCCGTATAGGTATTGGTGACGCCGGTAGCAATCTCGGTGTAGGGTCCACCACTGGTGGTTCCGCGATACACGTTGTAGAACGTGGCATCCGGCGATGCCGAACAAGACAAAATCACCGAGTTTGTGCTGGCCGTGGCCGTCAATGAGAGCGGATAGGCCGCGAGGGAAACCGCGCTGACGCTGGCAGACGAGCCTTCACCGCCCGCATTTGCCGCTGTGACTGCATAGGATTCGGACGCGTTGCATCCCAGGATATGTTTGTCCGTGAAGGTGGTGACGGTAATATTTCTCGCAATGGGCAGGCCGTTGCGATAGATGTTGTAATAAGTCGCGCCAGCAACCGGATTCCAGTTCAAGGTGATCCAAGTGGTCATATCGAGGCGCGGAGCATTTGTGTTAGCATACCACGTCAGACCCGTTGGAGCGGCCGGTGCCGCGGGGATCGTCGGCGTCTGACCGCTCGGGGTGTAGATGGACAAGTTGGCCAAGGTCGGGCTGCCCAATCCGGGGCTCAATACATTTAAAGTCACTGCATTGTTGGAACTGGTCAGGTTGGCATATTGGCCGGTGACGCTGTATGTGGTCGAACCGCCGGTGGGCGGGAACACCATGGTGCCGGCATAGGCGCCGTTCACGGTCATCGGCATGGCCAACGTATTGGTCGAGCCGTTGGAGTAGGTTACTGCGAGGAAGTAGCTGCCAGAGGATGGTGCACTGACGGTGGACCAAGTGATGCTGCCATTCACCGGATGGTTGCCGCTGGTGAAGGCCACGACCCCCTCGGTTTCACCGCCGATGCCCGTCACCCAATCACCCGTATTGTTCGGGCCGCAGATGCCGTCGGCTTGGGCAGCATCATAGCTGTAGGGCGTAGTGCCGGACACGATATAGGCCACGGGACCATATGAGTAATACAAGCCGCTCGTATTGTAATTTAAGACATCGTAGAACAAACCGACATTATCACGAATGGTGGCACCATAGCCATGGTCATACTCCAGACGCGAGGCTTCGATGTAACCGTTCAAATCAGTGTCAATGCCATCGCCATCCCCGCCAGATTGTCCGTCAAATTGGAACTTGCAACCATAGATGTGAATGTCATTCCCGGCACCGTTATAATTCTGATTCAAAATACCAAGGCCGGTTTCTCCGTTAAATTCACATTGCGTGAACGTATTGGGAACCCCGATGCTCTGGGAAAAATCCAAATGTGCGCCATCGCCCGTGTAAGACCAGGAGGAAACGCAGTTGTTCATGCTGACTCCGTAGTCGCCGGTAAAATAGATGCTGTGGGAGAACCCAAGGCCATTGTCATGAAAGTTGCAGCCGGTGAGCGTGACCGTGGAGGCGTTGACGATCTGCATGGCAATGTTCCCGCCTTTGGCCTCGACGTTCTTCCAGCTCAAGACGCCGCTGTTGTATGGGCTGTAGGCACCGAAGAAGATGCATGCGCTCGGATAACCCCCTTGCGAATAGGAACTGGCCGAGATACCGCCTTCAACCGTCAGGTCTTCCATGCTCATGGTGTAGCCATATTGTCCCTGGGTCAAGGTGCCAATGATAGTGGTGACACCCATGCCCGCGCCCTTCAGGCAGACATTCGGATACATATTAATGCTGCCATAATAGGTTCCAGCACCGAGTAGCACCGTTCCACCGCCGCTGAGATAGGTATTGTAAATGTTGCCATTCACATCGCCACCCGGGGCAACATAAACGGTGCCCCCGCTGATGCCGAACGCACTAATGCTGGCGGCCGAGCTGTTGACCGAATTGGTGCCGCTGGTCAGATTCAGCACATACTGGAACGAAGCATCCGCCGCCGTGACGTTGGTGATTGTCAGTTTATAGGTTCCGCTACCGGTGATGTGACCGTTGTCCACCAAGTTGGTGTAAGGCCCACCGGCCGGTCCCGATTGCCAGTGCGGCACGAGTGGAGCCGGTCCCGTCGCCAGCGCGCTGAACGTGACCGTGTCACCCAGATCCGGACTGACGTTCGTCGGCTGCAAGGTGAAGTTGATGGCCGGAGTGAACGACGTTGCTCGGACAACCAAGGCGTTGATGGTGCCGAGGCCATTGGGCAGGTTTTCTTGCAGCGTCACCGTATTGGTGTTCGCCGGCGCGGTGAAGTTGGCCAGCACATAGACGTTGGTGTTCTCCGCGAAGGTGCTGCTGGAATTTTGGAAGTTGACCAGTTCGCTGGCACCACTGCTGCGATCATCCACCGCGAACAGTTGGAGTGAATAGGTCGCGCCCGGAACCAGATTTATAAGTTTGATCGTCAACGGACTGCCGTTGTAGGCAAAGTTGTTAAGAACGCTGTTCAAATTGGTGTCGCCGGTGGTATTGCCAGTGCCGGCGGGATAGGCCCCGGTGCCATAGAGAATTCCGCTGGGGCTCGTCACGCTCGCCACGGTCGGGTCGGCGAACATATCAAATACGACGGGCGCATAATTGCCGCCCGGATAGACAATGGTCGGAGCCGCGTTGCCAAAGGCCACCGCGCCGACCACGGTGCCGGGCGGATTCGTGAGGATTTGGCCGGCAGTCAGACCATTGAACGCCACCAGGCTGCCCCAGGAATACAAAGGCGGCAGCACGGTCAGGGTGGCCGGAGCACTGGCCACCGAGCCAACGCTGTTATATGCCACCAACTGATAAGCCAGCGCCCAGTTGCTCGATACATTGGCAATGGTCAGGCTACTGGTGGTCGCACCGGAAATCTGGCCGCCATTCACCAGGTTGGTGTAAGGTCCGCCCACCGGCCCGGCCTGCCATTGATAGCTCGTTGCTCCCAACGCCGTCGCGTTGATCGTCACGTTTTGGCCCGGATAAACTGATTGCGCCACGGGGTTGGCGGTGATGATCGGCGGCAGGACGGGAGCCAGCAGCAACTGAAAGCCGTTCACGCCCAGATGGCCATTTTGACCGGCCCCGGCAACTTGAAAGTTCAGGTTGCCACCCGTCAGGGTTCCGGCGTAGACATTGTAAGCCACGCCGGAGCCGGCGGAGATCTGCCGCGAGATGGAAGTCGTGAGCAAGCCATTGCCGGTGTTGCCACCGGTTGCCCCGCCCGTAACAGTGATGGTTTCGGTTTGGGGAATCTGCTCGCCGGCATAAACTACGAGGTTGAAAGCGTAATTGGTATAGCCAGAGAGACCGCCGATGGAAAAGTTGATGTAGCCCGGATAAGTGTAATAATTGAAAGTCTCCAATACGCTGGACATCAGATTAGAAGTGCCTGCATCCACCGCCCCATAGCTTGAACCCGGATAAGTGCCGGTATAAACCGGATTGCCGGGCTGGGTGACGGTCAGCGTCAAGCTGCTAACAGTACCAGTGCTGGTGTTCAAAGCTGCCGCGTTAAATACGGTCGTCGGGCTGGAATAATATGGGAACGACTCAATGTTCCATTGGTCGCCCGCCGTTCCCAAAACCGCCGCGCCGCTTTGAATCGGACCGGCAACGGCCGTGGAAGTGGCAAAATTATATGCGCCATTGAATTGAACATCCACCAAGGTGCTGTTCACCGAGGAAATCGTCAGCGTGGCCGGACTGCTCGTGACGGAGCCACCAGCGTTGGAAACGATCACCCGGTAGTTGGCCGCCAAGTTGGTGGTGACACCGGTGATTGTAAGGCTGCTGCTCGTGGCGCCGGAAATCTGGCCGCCATTGCTCAAGTTGGTGTAGGTTCCACTGCCAGCCTGCCATTGATACATCAAAGGCGCCGTGCCGGTGGCGACCACGCTGAACGAGGCATTTAGCCCCGGATAGGCCGATTGGGAAGTTGGCTGCGTGGTGATGGCAGGAGGCACAATCACCGTCAAGGTGGCCGCCGGACTGCTCGTGACCGAGCCGGCCGCGTTGGAAACAATGACGCGGTAGTTAAGCGCCCAACTGGGGGTGACACCAGTCAGGGTCAGGGTGCTGGTGGTTGCGCCCGAAACGATGCCACCATTGCCCACGTTGACATTGTTGGTCTGCCATTGATAAGTCAACGGACCCGTGCCCGAAGCGACCACACTGAAGGAGGCGTTGGCACCTTGATTGACCGTTTGAGACGAGGGTTCGGTGGTGATGGCAGGAGGCACAATCACCGTCAAGGTGGCCGCCGGACTGCTCGTGACCGAGCCAGCCGCGTTGGAAACAATGACGCGGTAGTTAAGCGCCCAACTGGGGGTGACACCAGTCAGGGTCAGGGTGCTGGTGGTTGCGCCCGAAACGATGCCACCATTGCTCACGTTGACATTGTTGGTCTGCCATTGATAAGTCAACGGACCCGTGCCCGAAGCGACCACACTGAAGGAGGCGTTGGCACCTTGATTGACCGTTTGAGACGAGGGTTCGGTGGTGATTGCCGGACGGTTCGTGATGGCGATCAACTGCACATTGTCAAAGTCAAAGTAAGACTGCGCCGGAGAGGCTGGCATCGAGAAACCCACAACCACGTCACCGTTGCCGCCTTCACTGCCCGTTCCGGTGTAGGCCAGGGAGTGGTTCGTGAACGCGCCTTTGATGAGATTCGCGTAGCTGATCGTGCTGGAGGCGATGACGGCGAGTGACGAGTTATAGAAAACCATCGTGCTGTTGGTGGCGAAAAACTGGTTATTGGTTTGCAACCCGAACGCTGCCGTCAACTGGTAAGCCACCCCGGCCACATATTTGACGCCCGTGTCCTGATAAATCGTGCAGCCACCACCGGCACCATACGCGAACAATTGACAAAAATTGGTGCCATTCATCCCGGCCGGGCTGGTCGAAGGCCACGGTTCCGAGGTGCCGCTGCCGCCGGGATTGATCACGGCATAGACGGCTGAACCCGAAATGGATGAATTCCAGTTCGGCAGGCTTGCGGTCTCATAATTCCCATCGCTCACCACAGGGTTCTCGAAGGAATAGTTGGTGATGGTGATGGTGTTGGTCACCTGGCTGAAACCGCTGCTGACGAGGGCGAACAGCAGGGCCAGAACAAGGATCAGGGAGGAGGCTTTCATTTTCATACAAGAGGGTGGAGGAGCTGATTAGGTATTTGGGGACTAGGGAATACTATAATGGCTGAATAGATACAACGATGCTCATACGTTAGTTTTGAGAGCGGTGGAACGAGGTTGAAGTTATCAAAGCCACAGCTAATTACAAGAAGAAAATATAAAAATGTTGTAATGAGCCCTCCATTTGAAGTTATTTACCACAGTGGGCTGTCTTTAGACAGCCGCAAACCATTTATCTTGGATCTGGGCAGCAGACCCTGACTTGGAATTACTTGCGTAACGTTTTTCCATTTGCTTTTCAAAGCACTGCTTGGATTGATCGGGTGAGTTTTACGCCCGGTGGCACGCCGCCAACGCTTACGTCCATGTCGCCGGAGCCAAGCTCAAAGCGGCCCTGCGCCGCGCCCTGCCAGACGCCAACGTAGTAAAAACCGCCACGCAACGCCTCCAGCAGATCGCCGGCGTCGGCCCGATCACCGCGCTCTGCTTTGTGTTGAAGGTGGGCGACGCACTCACGGCGTCCGTGGACGCGGCGCGGCGAACAAGACGATTGTGTTTGGCATGATGCAACGCGGCGGACAGGCGACCAGACCACTATGAAAAAGCTAATCATCATTCCGATTGTTGCAGTCAGTTTTTTTGACTGGCTGCGTGTGTGGGCGCGGGAAGCCTTCACGCATTTCAGCGAGTGAGTTTGAGTCAGACTACAAGATTGGCGTCGGGTCAGTGACTGATTACACATATCTCGGCCAGCTAGGCGACAGGGCGTATCTCCGTTATAGATATGTACCGATGATTTACATGATTTTCAACTCCAACCCAAAAGAGATGTCGGAGCAGATTTTATACGGTAATCTTTCCGAGCTAGACAAGCCATTTCGAGATTCTTTGCCGCCCCAAAAGCAATGAGACACCAACTGCCGTTGGCGCGAATTGAACTTGACCGGTAAACCAAGCGGAGCGTGTCGGCCAAGGCGGATTCCAAACCGCCGGGTGTGTCCGCCGCTTACGACTTAGCGACGGGCTTGACGGCCCGGATGGAAATGGCGAGGCGGGATTTTTTGCGGTTGGCGGTGGGGCGGGCGATGGCGCCGACCTTGACGGCCTTGTCGAACGCAGAGTGGACGCCGGGCAGGAGCTTGACGGCTTCTTCCGTCTTGCCGGCGACGACGGCGGCGCGGAACTCTTTTTCCGCGCGGCGCAGCTTGGATTTGACGCGGCTGTTCTGGAGGTTCTTGCGCTGGCTGTTACGCATCCGGCGTTCGGCTGACTTCGTGTTCGGCATAATTAATAAATCTATTAAATCGGTTTGTTAAAGAGCCGGGGATCCTAAAGCAACGCGCTAGAATGTCAACGGCGAAAAGATTTTCAATGCGCGCGCGTCATCCCGCTTTACTTTTGGGCGGCGGGCTGGTTGTTTGTGCGGGTAATTAATCAGAAGTCGTCCGTTGAACCGCACATGAACCAACCGCTCCGCATTTTGCATCTGGAAGATAATCCGGCTGACTCAGAATTGGTGCGCGACGAGCTGGCGCATGACGGGTTGGTGGCGGAGGTCACTTTGACCACCAACCGCCGCGATTTTACCACCGCGCTGGAGAACGGAAAGTGGGATTTGATCCTCGCGGATTTCCGGCTGCCGGATTGCACCGGTCTCGACGCGCTCAAGCTGGTGCGGGAAAAATTTCCGGCACTGCCGTTCATTCTGTTGTCCGGCACCATCGGCGAACTAGCCGCCATCGAGAGCCTCAAGGCGGGCGCGACCGATTACGTTCTCAAGCAAAACCGCGAGCGGCTGCCTTCGTCCATCCGCCGGGCCGTGGCCGAGGCGGCGGAACGCGCGCGGCGCGAGGCGGCGGAAGCCGACCTGCGCCAGAGCGAAAAACATTACCGCCTGCTGTTTCAGGGCAACCCGCATCCGATGTGGGTTTTTGATTTAGAAACACTGGCCATCCTGGAGGTCAACGAGGCGGCCATTAACCATTACGGTTTCAGCCAGCAGGAATTTTTGGGGATGACGCTGGCGGATCTCCGGGTTTCGGGGCGTGATCGGCATGACAACAATTCGGTCTGGGACGCCGAGAGCCGGGTCATCATCTGGCGGCACCGGCACAAAAACGGCGGCGCGATGGACATGGAAGTTGTCTGGACGCCGCTTGCCTTCCAAGGTCGGCTGTGTGCGCTGACGATGGCGACGGACGTCACGGAGCGCCGCCGAGCGGCGCATCACAACGCGGTGTTCGGCAAGTTGAGCCATCAGTTGAGCGCGGTCTCCATCCCGTCCACGGCGGCGATGTTCATTTGCGAGGCGGCGGATGAATTATTTAATTGGGACGACTTTTCGCTGGATTTGTATGCGGTGGAAAAGGATCAGGTGGTTTCGCTGCTGACGATCACGACCATCGAGGGACAACGCGTGGAAATACCCGCCTCGCCGCAGCCCAAGACGGCGAACGCGCTGGTGCAGCGCGTTATCGCGCGCGGCCCGGAACTGATTTCCGCCGACGAAACCGGCGACAAGAATGGCACTACGATGATCGCGCCCATCCGCAAGGGCGAAAATGTCATCGGGGTGCTGTTCATCCAAAGCCGCTTGTCGGGCAGTTATTCCGAAGCCGATTTACATATGCTCCAGACGCTCGCAGATCAATGCAGCGGCGCACTGGAACGCATCCGCGCGGAGGATGAGTTGCGGCACAGCCAGCGCCGGTTCCGGGAATTGTTTGAGAATTCGCCCGACGCGATTTTCGTGGAAGATTTGCAGGGCAATGTGCTGGATGCGAACCGCAGCGCCTGCCAGTTGCATGGGGTGGACCGAGACTGGCTCGTCGGTAAGAACGCCATTGATGAGCTGGTGCCGCCCGAACGGCGCGAACAGGCGCGGGAAAGATTTCAAAGGTTCGCCACCGGCCAGATTTCCTGGATTGAAAGCGAGATTCGTCGCGTGGACGGGCGCATGGTGTCGGTGGAAATCCGCGTCGTGCGCGTGGAATTTGATAGCCAGCCAGCCTTGCTGTTCCACGTTCGCGACATCACGGAGCGACTCGCGGGGGAGGTGGCCCGGCGCAGTTCGGAAACCTTGTTCCGTTCCGTCTGGGAAAATTCCGTGGATGGTATGCGGTTGACGGATGAGAACGGCGTCATCGTCGCCGTGAACGAGGCGTTCTGTTTGCTCGTCGGTTTGCCCAGCCGGCAACTGGACGGCAAACTGTTCACCGTCATTTACGATGGGCGGACGGACTGGGAAAAATTGCTCAAGTCGCACCGGGAAAATTTCAAGTCCAGCAATCTGGCCGGCAAGCACACGGATGAACTCGTTTTGCATGACGGCCGGCCGATGGTTTTTGAGATCACGGATTATTATGTTGAGCTGGGCGGCAAACCGCGCCTGCTGTTGAGCCTCTTTCGCGACATCACCCAGCAGAAAAAATTGGAGGAGCAGTTGCGCCAGTCCCAGAAAATGGAGGCCATCGGCCAGCTCGCCGGCGGCATCGCGCATGACTTCAACAACATTCTCACCGTCATCCTCGGCCACGCGACGCTGCTCACCATGCAGCAGTTGGAGCCCAAGGCGCTGGTTTCCGCGCAGCAGATCAAGCAGGCGTCGGAGCGCGCCGCCAGCCTCACGCGGCAACTGCTTGCGTTCGGGCGCAAGCAGGTGGCCAGCCCGCGGCCAATTGACCTGAACCAATTGGTCAGCGGCATGTCCGAGATGATTGGCCGGCTGCTCGGCGAGGACATTTCACTCCAAATCAATTTCAGCGGCGAACCCGCCATCGTGGAGGCCGATCCCGGCATGATGGAACAGGTCGTGTTGAATCTCTCCGTCAATTCTCGCGATGCAATGCCGCGGGGCGGCCAGCTCGGCATCCGCGTCAGCCAGCGCGAGATTGATGCGAATTACGCCAGCCAGACGCTGGATGCGCGACCCGGCCGCTTCGTCTGCTTGAGCCACACCGACACCGGCTGCGGCATTCCGCCGGAAAATCTGACGCGTATCTTCGAACCGTTTTTCACCACGAAGGAACTCGGTAAAGGCACCGGCCTCGGCCTCGCCACCGTTTTCGGCATCGTCAAGCAGCATCACGGATGGGTTCAAGTCGAGAGTGAACTGGACAAGGGCACGACCTTTCACATCTTCTTGCCCGCAACGGGACTTCCCGTGGCCGAACCGGAAAATGTCGAGACGCAATTTCGCCAGCGCGGCGGTGCCGAGACCATTCTCGTGGTCGAGGACGAGCGCGACTTGCGCGACTTTGTGTCCCGCGAGCTGCGCCGCCACGGCTACCGTATTTTTGAGGCGGTGGACGGCCCCAGCGCGCTCCGGATTTGGGACGAATACAAAAATCAAATCAACCTTGTCTTCACCGACGTCATCATGACCGGCGGCATGAACGGCCGTGAGATGGCGGAAAAAATCTGGCTCGACAACCCGAAGATGAAGGTGATTTTTTCCAGTGGTTACGGCGCGGATATGCTCGGCAAGGATTTTAAGCTCGACCCCGGCATCCAGTATCTTCAGAAACCCTATCTGCCGCAAACGCTCGCCAAGACCATCCGTAACTGCCTTGATGCAAAACAAAATTAATTTTTAGTTTTAAGTTTTGAATTTTTGGCTTTAATTCTCCCGGCTTAAAATTAAAAACCATCGCCCATGATCATCGCCCCCTCGCTGCTCGCCGCCGACTTCACCCGTTTAGGCAAGGAAGCCGAGCGCGCCGAGCGCGCCGGTGCCGACTGGCTGCACCTCGACATCATGGACGGCCAGTTCGTGCCGAACATTTCCTTCGGCCCCGCCGTCGTCGCCGCCGTGCGCCCGCACGCCAAAAAACTTTTTTTCGATGTGCATCTCATGTGCGGCCAGCCGGAAATTCTTTTGGAACCGTTCGCCAAGGCTGGCGCGGACGAAATGATCATTCACGTTGAACTTGGCGAACAGGTGTTGCCGCTTATCTGGAAAATAAAATCGCTCGGCAAAAAAGTCGGCCTCGCCGTCAACCCGCCCACGGCCATTGCCAAAGCCCAGCCGTATCTCGACAAGATTGACCTGCTGCTCGTGATGACTGTCAACCCCGGTTTCGGCGGGCAAAGTTTCATTCACGAATGTCTGCCGAAAATCCAGCAGGCCGACGCGTGGCGGCGCGAACAAAAATTAAATTACCGCCTCGAAGTGGACGGCGGCATCAACAACGCCACCGTCGCCGAATGCGCGCGCGCCGGCGCCGACACGTTTGTGGCGGGAACCAGTCTGTTCGGCGCGCGCAACTTGAAATCCGCCATCACCAAGATGCGAAAAATCGCGCACGACAACGATCCTGCCCTCGCCGACTTGAAGCTTGGCGAGTCGCTGCTGCGCCGCTAGAATTTTTTTATGATCAACACTGGCATTCTAAATCCGCAAATCCTCTCGCTGCTTGCTCGCGTGCGGCACACGAACGCGCTCGTGATTTCCGACCGCGGTTTTCCATTCTGGCCGATGATCGAGACGGTGGACATCTCGGTCGTGGACAATCTGCCGACGGTGCTGCAACTCATCGCCGCCGTCCGCGCGAACCATAATTTCACGCAGGCGTTCCAAGCCGAAGAATTTTTAAAAAACAATTCGCCGGCCACGCGCCAGAAATTCGCCGCCGCGCTGAAAGGCGTGCCGACCACCTTTGAGCCGCACGTTGAATTCAAAAAGCGCGTGCCGTATGCCATCGGCCTCATCCGCACCGGCGACACGACGCAATACGCGAACACGATTCTGATTTCGGGCTGAAGTAAAAAATTTACCGTGAAATACACAAAATATGCGAAATCAAAATTGAATTTGTTCGTGTATTTCGCGTGGTTCGCGGTTTGAACTCTAAATTTTTCAAATGAAACGCAAGCTCCGCGTCGGACTTTTCGGCATCGGCCTCGATACTTATTGGCCGCAATTCAAGGGACTCAAGCCGCGTCTCGAAAGCTATGTCCGCGTCGTTCAAAAAAAACTGGAGCGCCCCGGCGTCGAAGTCGTGAATCTCGGGCTGATTGACAATCCCAAAAAGGCGCTCGAAGCTGGACACCAATTTCGCGAGGCCGACGTAGACGTGATTTTTTTGCACGTCACGACGTACGCGCTGTCGTCCACGGTTTTACCGGTCGTGCAACGCGCGAAAGTTCCCGTCATTATTTTGAATCTCGCGCCGGCTGCGGCGATTGATTACGAAAAATTTAATAAAATGGGCGACCGCACGGCGATGACCGGTGACTGGCTCGCCTTTTGTGCCGCGTGTCCTGTGCCGGAAATCGCGAATGTTTTCAGCCGCGCCAAAATTGATTTTCATCAAGTCACCGGCATGTTGCACGAGGATCCGGTTTGCTGGAACGAAGTGGACGCCTGGATTGAAGCCGCGCGCGTCGCACACACGATGTTTCACAATCGACTCGGTTTGATGGGCCATTATTACGGCGGAATGCTGGACATTTATTCTGACACGACGCTGCAATGCGCCACGTTCGGCGGCCATTTGGAAATTCTCGAAGTGGATGAACTCGCCGCGTTGCGCCGCGAAGTTTCCCCAAAACAGATCAGAGACCGCGTCGCGCATTTTCAAAAAGTTTTTGCCGTGCAACCGGATTGTTCACAGGTGGAACTAGAACGCGCCGCAAAAACTTCCGTGGCCCTCGACCGACTCGTCAAAGAGCACGCTCTCGGTTCGCTCGCCTATTATTATATGGGCACGGGCAGCGTGGAAAATGAAGACGCCATCAGTTCGATTATTTTGGGCAACTCACTTTTGACCGCGCGTGGCATTCCCGTCGCTGGCGAATACGAAGTGAAGAATGCGCAGGCCATGAAAATTATGGATAGCTTCGGCGTCGGCGGTTCATTTACGGAATACTACGCAATGGATTTTACGGATGACGTGGTCTTGATGGGCCACGACGGTCCCGGTCACATCAAAATCGCGGAAGGCAAAACGAAAGTGCGTCCGCTGAAAGTGTATCATGGCAAAGTCGGACGCGGTTTGTCAGTGGAAATGTCTGTGAAACACGGCGCGATCACGTTGCTTTCAGTCGTGGAAACCGCCGATGGTAAATTAAAACTGCTCGTGGCTGAGGGCAAATCCGTTGCCGGCCCGATTTTGGAAATTGGCAACACGAACTCGCGTTACAAATTTTCCATTGGCGCACGGAAATTTGTGAACGACTGGAACGCGCACGGCCCGGCGCATCACTGTGCGGTCGGCGTCGGTCATATCGCAGACAAAATTGATAAGCTCGGCAAACTTCTGGGCGTGGAAGTGGCGCGAGTGTGTTGAAACTGCGGGCGTTTTTCTCGTCAGATTTTCATTCCACCGCCGTTGAACTGCCGCGCCGCCACACGCGCCAGGTTCTGAAAATAAAAAATTCGCCGCGTCGCCGTTCATGGTTGGCGTGGCGCGGAGTTTCGGTGCCGATGGACAGGTATCTGTCGGTGGCGTGCCGCAGATGGCCGGGCATTTCGGGGCGGCGGAAATTCAGGTGGTTTTTCATGTCGCTTGATTTTGCGATTGGGCGGCGACCGCCAATTTTTTGAATTCCTCGCCGATAAAAAGCTGGACGGCGTGCGTATCCGCGAACGCATGGACATCTTCCAATGGCATGCCCGCACTGACGATGATGGCGAGATCTGCATGAACTGCTTTGCGATTTTCCTCGGTGGTCTGGGCGTGTGGCAAATCAATGAAAGGTTCATGCCACCGGCCGGTTTCAAACACGAGCGTGCGACCGGAGTTGACCGCGCGCACGCCAAAACCCATCTGCGCGGCGCCCGGCTTGGTCGGTTCGATGATGAATTCCTGCCGCTGCATAAACAGCGCGATTGTTTGGTTGAGTTGTTGCGTGGTGACGCCATGAATCAATTGCAGGGGATCAACCGGCGCGGCGCTGTCCTGTTTCAGGCGTCTCGCTTCGAGACTGGCAAGCGTCATGGTGACGGCGAAGCAGCCGCCCTGCGCGTTGCCGACGACGAAACTACCGGCATCGCAAGACAAAATCGCCACGCTATAAAGCGTCACCCAGCCACTGATGCCTAAGCCAATGAGCTGCCAGGATTTGATCCGGTTGAGAAAGGAGGCGGCGATCCGTTTTTTCATAATTCACTAAAACGTGAATAAAAGCAATTTTCAGGCCGAAGCTGTTAAAGCCAGCTTTCAGGAAAATCCAGCACGATTCCGAACCGAGCCGCCGGTTCAGCCTTGAATGAAGTAGCTCAAGTTTTCCAGTTCGATGGCAAGGTTGACGTTGTTGACAATCACGTCTTCCGGCACGGCGAGCACGATCGGGGAGAAGTTCAAGATGCCCATCACGCCGGATTCGATGAGCCGGTTCGCAACGGTCTGCGCGGCGGCGGCGGGCACGGAAAGAATGCCCATCTTCACGCCCTGTTCTCGGATGAATCCAGCCATCTGTTCCATGCCGAGAATGGGCTGTTTGATTTCCTTGTCACGTTTGCGTCCCGGCACGGCGTCAAACGCGGCGATGATCTCGAAGCCTTCTTTTTCAAAACCGCGATACGAGAGCAACGCCAGGCCGAGGTTGCCGACGCCGACAAGGATCACAGGCTGCAGGCTGGACGTGCCGAGTTCGTCGGAAATTTTCAAGGACAGTTCATTCACATCGTAACCGAGGCCGCGCGTGCCGAACGTGCCGAAATAGGCGAGGTCTTTGCGCAACTGCGTCGGCTTGACGCCGGCGGCCTTGGCGAGCGCCTCGCTGGAAACGGTGCCGATGCCGTTCTCGCGCAGCCGCGCGAGGCAGCGCAGATAAATCGAAAGCCGATAAATCGTCTTGCGCGGAATGATGAGTCGTCCGGCTTTTTTCATGTGCCGAAATTAGACGACCGCGCCGCTTTTCGCAAGGCGGGGACAATTGAAATTCACAAACCAAATCCGTTCGCGACTGTTTTTTCCGGATGGTCGCGCGGCGAATAATCTCGCCAATTTCCGCTGGCGATGGCAGGTTGCGGCGCATGAATCGTTGTCTGAATTTTTTTTTCATCGGGCTGGCGGCAGTCGGCGCATTAGGCTTTTCCGTCCGCGCGGCCAGCGTCACCAATCTGTTTGGTTTTACCGGCACGGAGATTTACCCCATTGACCAGCAGATCAGCAACCTGCACGTCGCCGATCTGGATGGCGACGGCTTGAATGACATCATCGTCGTCAACAATCTGCGCTCCAAAATCAATTTGCTTTACAACCTTACCGGCAAGGCAAACCGGGCGGACGCGACGCCGGAAGAAAAGCCGGAGATCAACGATCTGCCGCCCGACGCGCGCTTCCGCATTGATTCGATCCCGACCGAGGAGCGCATCGCCGCGCTCGCCGTCGCGGATGTGAACGGCGACGGCCGGCCGGATCTTATTTATTTTGGCGACACGAAGGATTTGATCGTCCGCTACAATCTCGGCACGAACGGCTGGAGCGAGCCGAAAATCTGGCATTTCGAGGATGGCCGGATGGATCCGAACTCGCTCGCCGTCGGCGATTTGAACGGCGACGGCCTCAACGACATCGCCTTGCTCGGCGACAACGGCGCGGTCTATTTTCTCGCGCAGCAGCCGGATCACACGCTGGCCGAGCCGGTGAAAATCCCCTATTCCGGCACGCCCAAGGCCATCCAGATGGCCGACTTGCGTGGCGACGGGAGAAATGACCTGGTGTTCGTGGATTTTGACAGTTCTACGCCGTTCCGCGTGCGGCTGCAAAACGCCGCCGGGCAGCTCGGGCCGGAAATTTATTTCAAGACGCAGCCCATCCGCTCGTTCTGCCTGGACACGCTCGCGGGCGGCCCGACGAATTATCTCGTGGACATCGTGCAGGCCACGGGACGCGCGGAAGTCTCGCAGTTCACGCGCCAGCCGGCGGAGACGTTCTCTGGCGATTTCAAGCAGGGGCAAATGCAGATTTTACCGCTCAACAAAACCGACGCCAGCCAGCGCGGCGTGTTGTGGGCGGACGTGGATGGCGACGGTCGCGCGGATTTGATCGTGGCGGAACCGGAAAGTGGCCAGCTTTCGGTTTATCTTCAGCAGGCCGACGGCACGCTCGCGGCACCGAAAACATTTCCCAGCCTCGCGGGCGTTTCGCAGATCGTCGTTTCGGACTGGAACCAGGATGGTCATCCGGAAATTTTTCTTTTGAGTCAGGATGAAAATTCCGTGGCCATGACGCAGTTCGATAAAAATGGCCGGCTGCCGTTTCCCACGCCGCTGCCGCTCGACGGCAAGCCGCTGCTGATGGCCGTGGGCGCGCTCAAGCCCGGCGCGAAGCCGACGCTGGCCGTTCTTGTGGACAAGGACGGCCAGCGTTCGCTCGTCACCTATACCGCCGACGGCAAGATGGCGACGCAGAAATTGAGCGCCAGCTTCACCTCCAATCCGACGACAATGGCGATCCAAGATGTTAACCAGGATGGCCTCGCCGATTTGGTGATCCTGATTCCTTATGAAAAAATTAAGGTGCTGCTGCAAAAGAAAAACGGCAAGTTTGACGAGCTCGACGTTGACCCGCCGGGCGGCGCTATGGAGCAACCGTGGCTCGCCGCTGCCGATGTGGACGGCGATGGCAAACCGGAATTGCTGCTGCCGCAGAAAAATTTTCTCCGCGCCGTCGTGCTCGAACAAGGGGCGAAAATTGCCGGTTCCACCAATCCGCCGAACTGGACGTTCCGCGTGAAGGATCAGATCAACGGCTCGGACAGCGACTCGCGCATCGTCGGCGCGGCGGCAGTCGTCAACGGCACCAACGCCGTGCCGTCGCTGTTTCTGTTCGATGCGGAGCACAAGCAGTTGACGTTGTGCGAGCGCGACGCCGCTGGTGTATGGCAGGTGGTGAAGAATCTGGATTTGCCGGTGACGACTTTCAGCTCCATCAAATCGATTAATCTGGGCGGCGCGGCGGTGGCGTTCACCGGGCAGGATTCCGTGGCGTGGCTGCCGCTCGCGGGCGAGGTCTGGCAGCTCACGCGGCTGGATGATTACGATACGCCCATCAAGGACGGGTATCTGAACGACGTCGTCGCCGGCGACCTAACCGGCAGCGGGCGCAAGCAACTCGTCTTCATGGAGACGGAGAAAAATTACCTCGATCTCGTGAATTTCAGCGCGGCGGGCAAGTTGGTGCCGGGCGACCGCTGGCAGGTGTTTGAGCAGCACACGTTTCGCAATGACCAGAACGCGTTGCCCGAGCCGCGCGAATGCGCCGTGGCCGACGTGACGGGCGATGGCAAGAATGACCTCATCGTTCTCGTCCACGACCGGATTCTGGTTTACCCGCAGGAATAAAAGCCGGTTCAATGCTTAAATAAAAAGTCGTTACCTCGGCAAACCGGGGCAAAAATTTTTCTCTGTCTGTCCAAAAATTGTTCGACGTGTCTCAAATCCGGCCAGTTTTTCCGTTTCACAAGCTGCCAGTGGTGCTGGCACGCAATTTGCAGCATTTCAGGCGTGAGAATGGCCATGGACATGAGCCCGTTGATTGGCGACGACGAAAGTCAACGCCAGCAACAGAGCCATGACAAGTTGGATCGAGCTTGCCGCGCGCAAAGGCGGACGCGTTTGCTCCAGCGGATTTTTTGCGGCATACGCGGCTTCTCGATTTTCTTGATGGCGGCGGCGGTGGTGACGTTGATTTTCTGGCACTGGAATGAAATCAATTCGGTTGCCGCGCAAAAAATCAGCCATGTGGCCGCCACGGTTCAAACCAACAATGATTCTCCGTTGCGCCAAGGCGCCTTGAATTACGAAAAAGAAGTGGAAGCCGCCGCCGGCAATTGACGCCGCCCGCTTTTGCCTTATGCCGTCAGACTGCCCGCAATATATTGTTCCAACTGCTCGATGGCCGCGTTTTGCGTGGAGATGATCCAGTTTACCAAATCGCCGATCGAGACGATGCCCACGACGTTCATACCCTCGACTACCGGCAGGTGGCGCACGCGCTTGTCCGTCATCAACCTCATGCAATCCTCCACCGAGTCATCTGGCGTCACAGTCACGATTTCGCGCGCGATGACTTCGCGGACGCGCGTGTCCTTCGAAGTCTTGCCCGCCAACGCCACTTTGCGCGTGTAATCGCGTTCCGTAAAAATTCCCGCCAACCGCCCGGCGGCCAGCACCGGCAGCGCGCCGACATTTTTTTCCGCCATCAACCGGATGGCGTCGAAGACGGTGGTTTCGGGTGTGACGCTCCAGAGAGCGGAGGTTTTTTCGTGCAAAAGCGAGCTGATGGGGAAGGCGATTTTCATAGGCTTTTAAAACTTATCGGCCGGTTCGGGCGATAATTCAAGAAAATAATTCATTTCATAAGAAATAAATTTTCTTCCCCGGCCCGCTCGTCGCTGCGAGACTGGCGGCTATGTCTACAATCATTGATACGCTGCCCACTGTGCTGTTGCGCCCCGGCGAAGCCGACCGCATTGTCGCCGGCCATCCATGGGTTTATGGCAACGAAGTCCTGCGCTTGAGTTCTCCCGCTACAGACGGCGACCTCGTGCAAGTCAAAGACCACCGCCAGCGTTTGCTCGGCACGGGTTTTTATAATTCCAAATCCAAGATCAACGTCCGCCTGCTCGCGCCCAACCGCATCATTCCGAACGAAAGTTTTTTTGAGGAACGCATCCGTGCCGCGCTGGCCGTGCGCCAACGGCATTTGCCCAAAGCCACTTCCTTTCGCGTCGTGAATGCCGAGAGCGATTTCTTGAGCGGCCTCATTGTGGACAAATACGAGGATGTTTTGGTCGTGCAAATTTCTGCGCTCGGCATGGAACTGCGCAAGGCGCACATCGTCGCCGCGCTACAAAAAATCTTTTCGCCGCGCGTCATCGCCGAGCGCAGCGACATCGCCTCGCGCAAATTTGAAGGACTTACCGAATCCAACGGCATTTTGTTTGGCGAACAAAACGGCCCGGTTTCCGTGAACTTGAACGGCCTCAAGTTTGAAACTGATCTGGTCGCCGGTCACAAAACGGGAATGTATCTCGACCAGCAGTCGAATTATCAGGCCGTCTCGCAGTTCGCGAAAGGCGGACAAGTGCTGGACTGTTTCAGTTTTCTCGGCGGCTTCGGTTTGCACGCGGCGAGGGCAGGGGCGGCGCACGTTCATTTGCTTGATCAAAGCGCCGAGGCGATTGCCGCTTCCGAACGCAACGCGAAAACCAACGGCTTGGAAAAAATATGCTCCTTCGAAACCGTCAATGTTTTTGACTGGCTCAAGCTGAACACCGCCGTCAAGCCGCACGAACGCGTCATCCCGCGCTTCGACCTGATCATCCTCGACCCGCCGTCGTTCACGCGCAACCGCGCTTCGGTGAACGACGCGCTGCGCGGCTACAAGGAGATTCACCTGCGGGCGCTCAAGCTGTTGAAACCCGGCGGCACGCTGGCGACCTTCTGCTGTTCGCACCACGTCAGCACCGAACTGTTTCAGGACTCGCTCCTCTCGGCGGCGTATGACACGCGCCACATCCTGCGCCGCGTGGCGACCTACGCGCAATCGCCCGACCATCCCATCATCCCGATGATTCCTGAAACGGAATACCTGAAAGGTTTTGCGTTTGAAAAAGTCCAGTGAAAATTATTTTTGCAACTGACTGAATGCGTGTTGAATTCCGGCTTTAACGTCAGGATTCTTTTCGTCACGCGGATATTTTTTGCGATAATCATTCGCCATTCGCAAAATGTCTTGGAACGAAGCGCTTCGATCTTTGGGCTCGGAATAAGCCATTCCAATCAATGCTCCATTAAGTTGAGTTTCCAACAAGTTGATTGCTTCGTTTGTATGGCCTGAACGTAGTTGATGTAAAACTGCAACTAAAATTCCCGCATCGGCTTCATTCTTGCTCAAATCCATCGCAGAAATGACGCCCGCGACTTCATTGGCGGTATTTGTTTGCCCGCTCTTTTGCAAAGACAAAATCAAACTGGTGTATCTGTCCAATGGTTCATTTGATTCTGTTTTGGCAGTTTGCGCTTTTGAACGCCAGACCATCAAACTCAATAAACCAGTCAGAATTACAATAAACAAAAAGATGTGATGTTTTTTCATAATTCAAATTTTTTTTATTAAAGATTAACTCTAAAACTGCCAGTGTCGTTTTGTCTAGCAACTTTGTTTTTTAGGATTTGCTGATAGCATATTCAGATGAAACTTTTGTTCCGCACAGTTTTTATTTTCATCGCCGCATTTCACTTCGCCGCAGTTGCCGCCGATTCCCCGTGGTCGTGCGTGGTCGTCATTGGCGCGAGCGCTTCGGCGGGATTTGTTTTGACCGAGCCGCTGGGCGGGCCGGCCACCACCCGGTGCAAACTGAATTATTATCTCGACGCCGCCATCACCGCGCCGCACGCGCCGGTAAAAAATCTCGCCAGCGCGCTGCTGTTCCTGAATCCCGAAGCCCTCGCGCCGCTGCAAATCGCTGCCGCCACAAATGACCGGCCCACGCTCGTCGTCGGCGTGGATTTTCTGTTCTGGTTTTGCTACGGCGATGGCCGCTCCGACGCCGCCCGCGCCGCGCGGTTGGAACAAGGCTTGAAACTGCTGGAACAAATCCATGCGCCCCTCGTCATCGGCGACATTCCCGACGCCTCCTACGCGACCAACACCGGCATCATCAGCGTGGACATGGTTCCGAGCGAAACCGCGCGGAAAGCGGCCAACCGGCGGCTCCGGCAATGGGCGGCGACGCAGCCGCAAGTGGTCGTCGTGCCGCTGGCGAAATTCATGCGCGACACGATGGCCAACGCCGCCATCCACGCGCACGGCCTGACGCTGCCCGCCGGCAAAACCCGCGCGCTGCTCCAAGCCGACCAGTTGCATCCCACCCCGCACGGCGCGGCGGTGCTGACGCTGGGGATTCTGGACGCACTGGTCACCAAGCAGACGAAATTTCCCGCTGACGACATCCTGTGGAGTCCCGAAGAAGTTTTTCGTCTCGGCTGTCAGGCTGCCGACAAATCCCGCCAGCCGTAACCGGTATCAAGGATGTTGGTTGCCATCAGCGCTTTGGTTGCACTACAAATGTAAAACTAAACCATTGGTTTAGCATAGTCAAAAATACCTATTCATGCTGTTTGAATCGCATGGCGATCATCAGCTTCCCGTCTTTCTCACCAACCGCCAGATATTGATAACTTATTTGACCGTCTAACATAGCCTCTTTAGACCCATCCATTATTTGAATCTATTTAATAGCCGGAAGATTGTAGACCCGATTGGTAATTATAGGAGGAACTGCAATTGCGTCAACATACATTGCGCTACATGGTAAACTGTTGTTATCATCTAAAGAGAAGTAATTTCTCAGCGAAGCCTTGTCATTTTTCCACGCGGCGTAGGTGTTGTCCCAACAAATATTTGTCGCAATAGCGTCAACATTCTGTTTTGTGAATGCGTCGTCAATAACCTTTAGAAAACTAGCCTCCTCTTCCGGTGATGCTGCCTTGACCGTTACTGTTAGAAGCATCAACACAGTGATGATATTAAAATACTTAATGTTCATAATTGTATGTCACTGCAATGTATTCTTAACGGCAACTATTTTGGCCTAACATCTATTGTCTTAAAATTCTGCGGCCTATTTTTATTTAGTTTGGTCGCAGGGTTTCGGCCACTTTCTGTTTGATTTTACGATTTGTCAAGCTCACCGATGCTGCAGCTTCCTGATTTCAATTTAGTGGGCGCATCGCTGCGGCGGTGCAGCAACAGCGCCCTACCACACTTTAACTCAACAGTTCCCGCTGCCAGTTCATCAAGTCCGGCGCGTGTTGTAAAAACGAGCGTGGTTTGAGAACTTTTGGCTTTTTGAGTCTTCAGGGCGGCTTGCCGGGGCGCAATTCGCCTTTTCCGTTGTACCATTTGCGCTTAAGCTGTGCGCGTGGAAACGGCGATGGTTCTGGCGGTCCTGGTGTTCGCGGGCGCAAGTTGCTTCTTTGCGCTGGCGGAGACGGCGTTATTTTCCCTCAACAAATGGCAGGTGGCGCAGCTTGCCGAAAAAAATTCCGGCGCGGGTAAAATTGTTTCGCAACTGCTCGAACGTCCCCAGGATTTGCAGGCCGTGCTCGCGCTGGGCAACACCTTCGCCAACGCCGCCATTCTTGCCGCCGCGCTCCGCATGGTGTTTGACGCGCAGTGGGGTTTCGGCCTGACGATGCTCGCGCTCGCGGCGGTGGTTTTGATCGTCGGGGAGGTGCTGCCCAAGACGCTCGCGGTGCGGCAGCCGGAATACTGGGCCTTGCGCGTCGCGTGGCCGCTGCTGCTTTTTCGCCGCGTGGCCAAGCCGTTTTACCGCGCCGCGCAATGGACGAACGCGGCGATTCTCAAACAGGCCGCCGCCACGGTCACGCCGCCCGCTGCCGTGACGGAGGCGGAATACCAGGAACTGCTCGAACTCGCATGGCAGCAGGGCACGCTTGAGGAATCGGAGCGCGAAATCATTTTGCAGATCATCAGCCTCGACCGGCGCACGGCGCGCGATGTGATGCGTCCGCGCGCGGGCATGACGGCGATTTCCGACGACGCGACGGTGGACGAAATGTTGGCGGCGGCGCGGAAATACAAACATCGCCGGATACCGATCTACGACGAGACGCCGGACACGATCGTCGGCATTTTGAACACACGCGCGTTGTTGCTAGATCCAAAAATTGATCTGGCGGAGGTGATTGAATTTCCATCGTTCGTGCCGGAGTCCATGAATCTTTTGCTGTTGTTCCGCGCGCTGCAAAAACAGCAGCGCGGCCTCGCCATCGTGCTTGACGAATTCGGCAGCGCCGCCGGGCTGGTGACGATGGAGGACATCCTCGGCGGCATCGTTGGAAAAATCCGCGTAGCCAGAGAGACGCAGGGTTTTGTGCTGGAAAAAATTTCGGCTGGTCATTGGCGCGTGAATGGCGCGATGCGGCTGGAGGATTTCCGCCGCGAATTTCCGTCGCTGCCCGACGTGAGCGAGGTGGAAACGATGGGCGGTTTGCTCACACACCTACTTGGCGTCGTGCCGGCGGCGGGTGAATCCGCGACGTTCGCCGGATTAAAACTCATCGCACACGTTGCGGATGAGCGGTGCGTGCGCGAACTGCTGGTGCAACGAAACAGATGAGTGTATTGACAACATTTCTGCCGACGTTTTTCGGCCTTGGGCTGTGCCTGCTGCTGTCGTTTTTGCTGTCGGGCATGGAGGCGGGCGTGTTCGCGCTGAACCGGCTGCGCGTGCGGCGGCTGGCGCGCGCGGGCAACGCGCAGGCGCAGTTGCTCCACGGCTTCCTCGAAAAACCGGAGAAATTTTTGTGGACTATCCTCGTCGGCAACACGCTGGTGAATTTTTTTATCCTCGGCTGGGTGCTCGCGAAGCTCCACGAATGGTTCGCCGGTCATCCGGTCGTGGTCGTCGTGCTGTTCGCGGTCATCGTATTCGTGTTCTACTCATTTTCGGACCTGCTGCCGAAGATGCTGTTCCGCGCATATCCAAACCGGCTGTGCCTTGCGGCGGCAAATGTTTTCCGCCTCGTGTCACTGGCGCTCGCGCCGGTGGTTTTTTTGGTCGAAGCCATCTCGCAATTTTTCCTGCGCCGACACGGGTCGCGGACGTTCACCGGCCGGCTGTTCGGCAATCGCGAGGAAATGCGCGCCGTGATGGCCGAGGCCGCGCAGGCGCTCACGGGTGAGGAACACGCGATGGTCAACCGCGTTCTGGACCTGCAACATTTTACCGTCGGTCAGATCACGACACCGCTGGCAAAAACTATTTCGCTCGAGGTGTCGTCGCCATTGCGCGACGCCTTGAAACTTGCGCAGGGGAAAAATTTTTCGCGCCTGCCGATTTGGGAAACGCGCGACGGCGGCCGACGTATCGCCGGAATGCTAGATGTCAGTGCCTTGCTGTTCGTGGAAAAATTGGATGTGAAAAAAACCGCCGGTGAATTCATGTCGCCCGCGCTGTTTTTGGACGACCGCACGCGGCTGGAAATCGCGCTGCGCCGGATGCAGCGTGCGGGTCAACGGCTGGCGATCGTGCTCGCGCGCGGCGGCGGCGAGGCCGGCGTTGTGTCGCTGGAAGACATTTTGAAACTCATGTTCGGCGAGGTGAAATTATGAGTTGGAACGACGTCATTCAGGACGGATTCAAGTTGCTCGCGGTGGCGGCGCTGGTGTTGTTCAACGCCTTTTTTGTCGCGGCAGAACTGGCGCTCGTCCGCATCCGCGACACGCAGCTCGCGCCGCTCGCGGAAAAGGGCAACCGCCGCGCCCGCACCGCGCGGCACATCGTCGCGCACATTGACTCCTATATTAGCGCAACGCAGCTCGGCATCACGCTGGCAAGCATGGCGCTCGGCGTTTTGGTGGAACCGGTTTTTCGTTCACTGCTCGACCCGGTTTTTCCGTTACTCAACATTTCCAACGAGCACACGGAAAGCACGATTGCCATCGGCATTGGTTTTTTTGTGAACTGTTACCTGCTCATCATCGCAGGCGAACTCGTGCCGAAGGCCATCGCCATCCGCCGCACGCTGCAAACTTCCCTGTGGGTTGCGTCGCCGCTGAATTGGTTTTACCGCATCTCGTATCCGTTCATCTGGGTGCTGCACCGTTCGTCGCAAATTGTTCTGCGCTGGCTCGGTTTTGCCGGCGGCGAACTGCACGACCGCCATTCGGAAGATGAATTGCGCGTGGTGCTGGCGGCGGCGCAAGGCACGGGCGACCGGCGCGATCTGATTTTGAACGCGCTCGATTTGCGGCAGCGCACGGCGCGCGAGGTCATGCGCCCGCGCAATGAAATTGCGGCGTTTGACACGTCGGCGTCGCTGGCCGACTGCGTGGCCCTCGCGGAAAAAACGCGCTACTCGCGTTTTCCCATCTGCGAAGACGGCGATTTGGACAAGACGCTGGGCGTCGTTCACATCAAAGATTTGTATGCCGTGCGTGCGCGTGCGAAGACGGCGGCGGAACTGCTGCCGCTGGCGCGGAAATTATTTTACATCCCCGAAACTGCGTCGTTGGATAAATTGCTGCGGCGTTTTCTCGACCGTAAATCGCACTTTGCCGTCGTCGTGGACGAGTTCGGTGGGACGGTTGGCGTCGTGACTTTGGAAAACACCATCGAGGCACTTGTCGGGCAGATCCAGGACGAGTTTGACACGGAGAAATCCGAACTGGCGCGTCTCGGCGGAAATGTCTGGGAAGCGGCCGGCACGCTGGCGTTGCATGAACTGGAAAAAATCATCGGCATCGTGCCGCATGACGAAAACACGACGACCGCAAGCGGCTGGGTGACGGAAAAACTCGGCGGTTTTCCGAAACCCGGCGATTTTGTGAACGTTGGTGATTTTGAATTACGCGTCGAGGCGATGGACGGCCCGCGCGTGGCCAAACTAAAAGTGTCGCGGAAAAATTGATTACCACTTCGCGCCGCGCCAGGAGAATACAGTTGCACCGGCCGCGAGCGTTGCGTTCACAATCACCGCTGACCAGAGTCCGGCTTCGGCGGAGTTAAAGGCAAACAGGAAAATCGCGCCGAGCCACAAGGCCAGCGGCGCGAAGTCCGGTGCGCTCGGATTGCCCGGCTGTTTGCGGATGAGATACGGCATGATGATCGCGAGGATAATCAGCGAGACAAACGCCCAGCCCACAAAGCTCAATGGCGATGCGCCGTGCCACGTCACGGGAATTTTCGTCGGCTGCCACAACCAGAGATGTTTGACGCGGGCAAATGGTTCCAGCGCCACCTCGAATGCCAGCGCGAGCGTTGCGGTCAGACCCATCAGCAGAAAACCGTAATTTTTCACCCGCCGCCACGGACGCAGGATGAGCCGCGCGACGCCGCGCGAATTAAAAATGGCGACGACCCATAGCAACGGCACGGTCCACGGCACGGTGTTGAACAATTGCGGTCCGCTCGTCGCGCCGAACGACAGCGGGCCGAAGGGCAGGCCCGTGCGCGCGCTCAAGCCGTGCGCCGCGCCGCCGATGAGCGCGGTAATGAACGCGGCGAATAGCACGCTTTGCAAAGGCAGATTGGAGGCGAGGATGGCGATGGAACTGGCCGTCGCCAGCAGCAATAATGCTGCGTCAAGATTGCTGGTCGCGCCGACTGGATCGGATAACGTGGCCGCCGCCGCGACCAGCGTGAGCGTGAGAAAAAGTGGCGGAATCCAGTTTTTTTTGAAAACCGGTTTGCCGGACGTTACCGACCCGATGGTTGGTTGCATGACGTGTTGACGAACGATAAGTTTTTTTTTGCGTTCGCAAAGCCTAAATTTTTTGTTTTGCCGTTTCGACTTGTTTGAGTGACGGTTTGCGGCCTAATTTTTCCGATGCAGAGTTGCTTACATCCCGCCGCCGAAGTAGAAAAACTTTTTCACGCGTTCGACTACATCAGTGGCGAGACGTTTCAAGTGGCGCGCTGTCGCGAGTGCGCGCAGGCGGTCACGCTGCCGGTGCCGGCGGACATCGGGCGCTATTATCCCGCCGGCTATTACGGCGACAAAAAAGGCCGGCGTTTTCCGGCGGTGATGGAATGGTTGCAGGAAAAACTTTACGCGTGGCGTTCAGGGCAGGTCTTGCGCCGGTTGAAACGGAAAAATGCAAAGGTGCTGGACATCGGCTGCGGACGCGGCTTGCTGCTGCGGGCTTTTCAACAAAACGGCTGCGACGTGACGGGTACGGAATTTTCCGAAGGCGCATGCGGCTTCGCGCGGGAAGTTTTGCAACTGCCCGTACACGTCGGTTTGCTGGAGCAAATCAATTTTCCCGACAATTCTTTCGACGTCGTGGTCATGTGGCACGTCCTCGAACACGTTTCCGACCCGCGACCGACGATCACCGAAGTTGCGCGCATCTTGCGTCCCGGCGGAATTTTTCTGGTCGCTGTCCCGAACTTCGGCAGCCCGGAGGCGCGGCTGACGAAGGCCGGCTGGTTTCATTTGGACTGCCCGCGCCACCTGTCGCACCACACGCGCGAATCGCTGTCTCGGATTTTGGACGAAGCCGGCTTGTCGCCAAAATGGATCAGCGCGCTGGCACCGGAATATGATAATTTCAGCTTCGTACAATCGCTGTTGAACTGGCTCGGTGCGCGGCCAAACTGGCTTTACAACTGGTTGCGCGGCCAGAGCGCGAAGGTCATTGGCGAAAGAAAATCCTACGGGTCCGCCATCGCCACCGTGCTGCTCGCGCCCGTGCTGGGCGTTATCAGCGTGCCGACCACGCTGCTGCTCGCGCTGCTGGGGCGCGGTGCGACGTTGACCATCACCGCCGTAAAAAAATCTTTGCCGCCGGAATTGCCTTGAGCGCGGGCACGGGATTTGCTCTGCTCGCAGCATGACGCTTGACGAAATCCGCGAAAAAATCAAGGGCTGCGCCGAGGAAATGAATTCCCGCTATGGCGGCGTGGTGTTCGACGAATGGGTTGTGGTCTCCCTCGAACGCAACCGCGCACGCATCCTGCACTACGCCGGCCCGCGCAACGACGAGTTCCTCAAAAATTTCGTGACCGACCTTGGCGCGCTCCGCACCGCGCTGCTCGACGGCAAATATGGCGCGGGCGATTTTGAATTCGCCCGCCACGGCATCGGCACCAGCCACGAGGCGTTCCTCGTGCTCGGCCCCGGCCTATATCTCATCTGCAACAACACACGCGAATCCATGGACACCATCGCCAAAAACACCCGCTGGCTCGGCGCCCAGATTCCGTTCGTGAATCTGGCGGAAGCCGTCTGCGCGAATCCGCTGGAAATTTCCTGGGACACGAAAATCTTCACCAAGCCCTGACATGGCCCGCCGATTTTCGACGTGCGCATGAATCCGGTTTCAAAAACTCCTGCAAAAAAAACGGACGCGGAAATTGAATTGCCACTCGCCGGCTTCACCGGCACGCCGGAAGAAATCGAACGCCAATGGTTCGAACAGGTTTATCGCGGGCGCGGTGATTCGATGAAGCAGCTTACTTGGCGCGCGGTGCTGATGGGTTCCGTGCTCGGCGCGATTCTATCGCTCACCAATCTTTATATCGGCTTGAAATCCGGCTGGGGCATGGGCGTCGCGATTACCGCGTGCATTTTATCTTACGCCATCTGGACTTCGTTTGTGAAAATCGGCCTCGCGAAAGTGCCGATGACCATCCTCGAAAACAATTGCATGCAGTCCTGCGCCAGTTCGGCGGGTTACTCGACCGGCGGTACGCTCGTCTCGGCGTTCGCGGCATTCATTCTGCTCAACGGCCACGCGCTGCCGTTGCCGCTCACCTTCGCGTGGGTTTTCTTTCTGGCCATTCTAGGCGTGACGATGGCCATCCCGATGAAGAAACAGATGATCAACATCGAGCAACTGCGTTTTCCCAGCGGCGTCGCGGCGGCGGAAACGTTGCGCGCTTTGCATTCGCACGGACAAAAAGGAATGCGCGCCGCGAAAGCACTCGGTATCGCCGGACTGATTGCGGCCATTGATAATTTCATCCACGACGGTTTTGCCGTCATCCCCAAACTCGCCGCGTTTTCCAGCGACACGCTCTGCACGAGATTTAACGAATTTTTTTTCGGGCCGACGTGGGTTGGCCGCACCGTGATGTTCAGTTGGGAACCTATCTTCATCGCGTCCGGTGCGATCATGGGGATGCGCGTCTGCTTAAGCATCCTCGCCGGCAGCTTCGCGTGCTGGATGATGTATGTGCCCGCGCTGCAAAACGCCGGCCTTATCAAGGCCACCGGCGGTTTCCGCGAATGTGTGCAATGGACTTTGTGGCCGGGCGTGTCGTGCATGGTGTTCGCCAGCCTGCTGAATTTTATTTTGCAATGGCGTATTTCCGTCCGCGCATTTCTTGACCTCGGAAAAATCTTTTCGCGCCAATCAAAATTCCCGACGGAAATGGAAGCCATCGAAACGCCGATGTCGTGGTTTGCCGCCGGACAATTTGTTTCGCTCGTCGCGCTGGCGCTGCTGGCACACGCGTCGTTTGGGATGCCTTATTGGCAAAGCGCCTTGGCCGTCGTGCTGTCTTTTGCGCTCGCGCTCGTCGCGTGCCGTATCACCGGCGAGACCGACACCACGCCCATCGGTCCGCTCGGTAAAGTTACGCAACTCACATTCGGCGCGTTTAGTCCCGGCAACATGAACGTGAATTTGATGGCTGCGAACATCACCGCCGGTGCCGCCGGTTCCTCCGCCGATCTGCTGACCGATTTGAAGAGCGGCTATCTGCTCGGCGCAAATCCGCGCAAACAATTTCTCGCGCAGTTCGCGGGAATTTTCATCGGCACGGTCGTCAGTGTGTTTGCGTTCACGCTTATCGCGGACAAGCCGGAAGTCATCGGCTCGGATCAATTCCCATCGCCCGCCGCGCAGACGTGGGCAGCCGTTGCGCAGGCCTTGAGCAAAGGTTTTGAAGCGCTCGCGCCCGCGAAAGTTTGGAGCATCGCCATCGGCGGTGCGGTCGGAATTCTGTTCGCTATCTTGCCGGTGATTTATCCGAAGCAGGAAAAGTATCTGCCGTCCGCGTCCGGCTTCGGGCTGGCGTGGATTTTCCAGTGGTATTACGGCGTGCTGTTTTTCATGGGCGCAGTCATCGGCTGGTGGTGGCAGAAAAAATCCCCGGCCAAGTCTGAGGAACTTCTTTTTCCCGTCGCGTCTGGCGTGATGGCCGGCGGTGCGCTGATGGGCGTGGCGATTATCTTTTGGCAGAACGGCCCGGAGATGTGGCGGAAATTTTTTGGACACTGAAAAAACAAATTGGTAGCGCGCACGGGAATCGAACCCGTCTTCACGAATTGAGAATCCGTTGTCCTAGCCGATAGACGAGCACGCCAAGGACAGAAATTTTAGCCGCCGAAGCGTCGAAGTCAATGCGCGGCTACGGTGGTTAGTGCGCAACATTGAAATCAGTTTGGCTCCACGACTGAATACGCCATATAAATTTTTTATTGAGTTCTGCAAAAATCGGCCATTCCCAATTTCGGGCGGCAATGTTTGTTACCACCACTTTCTTTGAAATCACCTCGACGCAGGTTTCTGAATCAGAAACTTTTTCCACAAAAATGGCGACATTCTCTCCCCAACTCGAAAACGTAATTCCACGCTTGGCAAGGAACATATGTTCATCGCGATCCGCGCTCAAGTATTGGAGTCCCACTGCCTTTATCACATCTGGCATGGCCGACCAGACCTGATCGAAAGAAGCCTGATAGGTGATTTTATCTCCGGTTCCTCGTGCTTTCGTTGCCCTGTCCATCGTAGTGCATCCAGCAACGGCAAGCAAAACGAGCAAGAATGAAAATTGGGTAGTCGCCTTAATTTGCCTTAACTTGAAATTCATTTCCTGAAAATCTCGTAAGCCACAAATCCAACCACCACCAAAGCCACAATCCAAATCGCCGGCCAATGCAGATGTATAACTGTTCCACCCGCATAATCCACGCCATTGGGTGGGATTACATTTGTGTTCATTTCTACGGCGCGACATCTTCGCCGAGTTCCACGTTCCAGTAGGCGAGATCCACAAAATGCCGCCAACTGTCGTGCTTGTGCAGCGTGAAGTTGATCTGAACGAACGGCCGCCATTTCGGACGCTTGGGTTTACGCACGAGATTCAGCCCGGCCTCATGCGGCGTGCGGTTGGACTTGCGCGTGTTGCATGCGATGCAGGAGCAGACGATGTTTTCCCACGTTGTCGGCCCGCCGCGGTCGCGCGGTATGACGTGGTCGAGGTTCAAATCTTTCCGGTCAAAAACCTGGCCGCAATACTGGCAGGTGTCCTTGTCGCGCTCAAAGATGTTGTGCCGGGTGAACTTCACTTCCTTCTTCGGCATCCGGTCATACATGAAGAGCAGGATGATTTTCGGCACGCGGATGCGGAAGGAGATCGCGTGGATGGAATCATCCTGCGGCGCGTCGGCGGAGACATCGCGCCATTCCTGAAAATTGAACGTGCGGAACGAACCGTCGGGATTGTTCATCACCACCTGCGCCTGACCTTGAAAGAGCAGGGTCAGCGCGCGGCGGGCGGTGCAGACATTGACCGCCTGCCAAAGCCGGTTCAAAACCAAAACGTGCTGGTTCAGTGCGGATTTCATTGCGCGACTGGCCGGGACGTTAACAAAACTTTTTCCGCTGGTCAATGTTTCCGTAAGCGACAGTTCTGTGACGCGGCGCAACCAAGACCTCCGGAACGAATTTCTTGTTCCGATGGTGGTAATGTTGAAAGTTCCATGATAATTGGTTTAGACGGCGATCTGGCTGACGGGGCGATTCCAGTTGCGCGGCCCGGCCGCGCCAACGCATTGCCTGTGATGGTGTAAGGCACACGCGGAGTCAGAGCGGCAAAGGTGAAGCTCGCCACCGTGCTCTGGCCGGTCAACATCACAGCTACCGGTGTGTTTGCCGAGCCCGTACAGTTGTAAGTGGACGTGCCAAACACCGGGTTGACCTTGGCGTTTTTCAAATTTCTGGCTGTCATGCACGTTGGCCGCCGTCATATGCGCCTTGTAGCCATAATGGGGTGTTGCCTTTTTTCACGGCAGCCTTGAACTCGCGTTAGGGTTATACCCCATGGCAAAGCAAACCTGTGAGGCGCAATATGAAGCTTGGCACCAAAGCCAATATGACGACCAATTTCTTAAAAACAAACAACACAAAGGACAATTATGTTAACCAAAGTTAAAACACTGAACGGATATTCCATCCAGAACACCAACGACGAAACCATTGGCAAGGTCAAAGATATTTATTTTGATGACCGGTATTGGACCGTCCGTTATCTGGTCGCCAACACCGGGAAATGGCTCACCGGTCGAAAGGTGTTGCTCTCGCCCTATGCGCTTATGGCGGTGAATGCCGATCACGAAAATATCGTGGCTGATCTGACCAAGAAGCAAATCGAGGATAGTCCCTCGCTGGACAGTGACAAACCGGTTTCCCAACAATTCGAATCCGATTACTACGGCTATTATGGCTGGCCGACGTATTGGTATGGTCCTTACAGTTGGGGCTATTATCCCTACCTTGAACGCGACCGCGCTAAATGGACCGATCACTCAAATAATAACGAGAAGAAATATGATCATCACCTTCGCAGTTGCCACGAGGTGACGGGTTATCACATTGACGCCGAAGACGGCGAAATCGGCCATGTCGAGGATTTTATCATTGACGCCGAAACGTGGGAGATTCGTTATCTCGTCGTCAACACGAGCAACTGGTGGGCCGGCAAAAAGGTTCTCATTTCACCCCTTTGGATTGAGCGCGTGAGTTGGAACGAACGCAAAGTCGTGATCGATCTTACCCGACAAGCCATCAAGCTCTCACCGGAATTCACCGACCAGTCGCTCGTTGACCGTGATTATGAGAGCAATCTTTATGGGCATTACAATCGCAAAGGTTATTGGGTTGATGAGTTAGTAAACAGCTAACTTTCTGGCTGATTAAATCAAGCCGGCGACCAATTCATAAATCAGCCTAGCCTTTCGTGCGAAAGGCTAGGTTGATATCCACATTTGAAATTAAATGAATACTCTTTCTCCAGATTTTCTACAAAAAATCAACGCCTACTGGCGGGCGGCCAACTATTTATCGGTCGGCCAGATTTATCTTTATGACAATCCGCTGCTCAAGCGACCGTTGAAACTCTCCGACGTGAAGCCGTTGGTGGTCGGACACTGGGGGACGACGCCAGGGCAAAATTTCATTTACGTGCATTTAAACCGGGTCATCAAGAAGTATGATCTCGACATGTTCTACGTCGCCGGTCCCGGACACGGCGGTCCGGCGATTGTGGGCAACGTTTATCTCGAAGGCACGTGGACTGATGTTTATCCAAACGTCACGCAGGATGAAGCCGGGTTGAAAAAGTTGTTCACCCAATTTTCATTTCCCGGCGGCATTTCCAGCCATGTGGCCCCGACGACGCCGGGTTCGATTCACGAAGGCGGCGAGCTGGGCTATTCACTCAGTCATGCTTTTGGTGCCGCATTTGATAATCCTAATCTGATTGTCGCTTGTGTCGTCGGCGACGGCGAAGCGGAAACCGGCCCGTTGGCGACGGCTTGGCAGTCGAACAAATTTCTCGATCCGATCACTGACGGAGCCGTGTTACCTATTTTGCACCTCAATGGCTTCAAGATCAGCAACCCGACCATTCTGGCGCGCATCGAACCGGATGAATTGGAGCAATTTTTCCGTGGCTGCGGCTGGACGCCGTATTTTGTGGAAGGTGATGATCCCGAAACAATGCACGAACTCATGGCTGCTACGATGGAGAAAGCCATCGAGGATATTCGGCGAATCCAAACCAACGCGCGTAACAAATCTGACACGACGCGTCCGCGCTGGCCGATGATTGTGCTAAAATCGCCAAAAGGCTGGACCGGGCCAAAAGAAGTGGATGGCCTGAAAATCGAAGGCACCTTTCGCGCGCACCAAGTGCCGTTGCTAGTGGACACCGATCATCCGGAACACGTGCAGCTGTTGGAAAGCTGGATGAAGAGTTACAAGGCTGAAGAATTGTTCGATGCCGATGGCCGGCTCAAGCCTGAACTACAGGAGCTGGCACCCCAGGGAAACCGGCGGATGGGTTCAAATCCGCACGCCAATGGCGGTCTCCTACTGCATGACTTGGTCATGCCAGATTTTCATGACCATGCGGTGACGGTGCCGTCGCCCGGCGCCAACGAAGGTCAGGACACGCTGGTGCTGGGCAAATTCCTGCGGGATGTCGAAAAGCTAAATCCGCATAATTTTCGCATCTTCGGCCCGGATGAAACGCTCTCAAATCTGCTCGGCGCAGTCTTTGAAGTCACCAATCGCCAGTGGGACGCGCGCGAAGTGAAGAACGACGAATTTCTCGCGCCCGCCGGCCGCGTGCTGGATTCGATGCTAAGTGAACATCAGTGCGAAGGCTGGCTAGAGGGCTATTTGCTCACCGGACGCCACGGCTTGTTCAACAGCTACGAGGCGTTCATCCGCATCGTGGACTCGATGTTCAGCCAGCACGCCAAATGGTTGAAGGTTACGGCGGAACTTCCCTGGCGTCGCCCCATCGCGTCGCTGAACTATCTGCTTGCCTCACACGTTTGGCAGCAGGATCACAATGGATTTACGCACCAAGATCCCGGTTTCTTGGACCACGTCATCAACAAGAAGGCGGACATCGTGCGCGTATATTTGCCCGCCGATGCCAATTGTCTGTTGTCCACCTTCGATCATTGCCTGCGCAGCCGGCATTACGTCAACGTGGTCGTCGCAGGCAAACATCCGTTGCCGCAATGGCTGACTATGGACGCCGCCGTCGTGCATTGCACGCAGGGTATCGGTATTTGGCAATGGGCCAGCAACGACCAAGGCTCCGAGCCAGATGTCGTGATGGCCTGTTGCGGCGATACGCCCACCTTGGAAACCATGGCCGCCGTTTCCATCCTGCGCGAACATCTGCCGGAGTTGAAAATCCGCGTGATCAACGTGGTGGACCTGATGAAGCTTCAACCGGCGAGTGAGCATCCGCACGGGTTGAGCGAAGGGGATTACGATTCATTGTTCACCAAGGACAAGCACATCATTTTTAACTTCCACGGTTATCCGTGGCTGGTGCACAAACTGACTTACCGCCGGACGAATCGGAATCTCCACGTCCGTGGTTACAAGGAAGAAGGCACCATCACCACGCCGTTTGACATGCGCGTGCAGAATGAAATTGATCGTTTCCATTTGGTGAAAGATGTCGTGGATCGCGTGCCGAACTTGGGCTCAAAGGGCGACTACCTGAAACAGCAGATGAAGGACAAGCTCATTGAACACAAGCATTACGTTGATAAGCATGGCCAGGATCTGCCGGAGATTCGGAATTGGAAATGGAGTCACGGCGAAACTGCGGCAACCAATCCGCCGACAAAAAAATCGCAAGATGGGAAGATGCTGGTGCCCGATTTGAATCGAATCAAAGGTCTCCAAAATGCCGATTCGCATCAATGAGCTGACGGATGGGAATTTTCTGACCGTTCACGTCAGCGGGATTTTGTCTCAGGCGGACTACGAGCGTTTCGTGCCGGAGTTCGAACGGCTCGCCGGGCAGCACAGAAAATTGCGCGGGCTGTTCGACATGACCGATTTTCATGGCTGGGAAGCAGCCGCCATCTGGGAGGAAATCAAGTTCGACGCCAAACATCTTGCTGGCATCGAACGGTTCGCGATGGTTGGAGATATGAATTGGCAGATGGTGATGACGTGGTTTTGCAAGCCATTCATGAAAGCAACCATTCACTACTTCGATCACAGTCATGCTGCCGAGGCGCGGAAGTGGTTGGCGGAGCCATAATATTTTATGAATGAATTAAAACCTGAACATAAGTCCCACGGCGATCCCAATGGCGGCCCGATCCATCATGGCCAGACGCCGTATTGGCGGCGCGCGCATCGCGACCGGCGCCTTTGGTTCTGCGTGATCGCGATGCTGGTGGCAATGTTCGTCTATCTGGCGACCGGCGATTTGCGCTGGCGGCTGCAAGCGCAACCGCAGTCGCCGCAGCCGATTTCCGCACCGGCTGGCAACTAATCGCGCCGGGGCGAATACGCCGCCGCGATGGCAACAATATAAAAACAGCCGGAACGAATCGCTTCATTCCGGCTGCTATTTTGGATACGGTCTCTTATTTGAAGAGAAGCATTCCAAACAAGGAAAACGACCGTTCAAGTTTGATTTGAGGCAATTCAGGCAAGGAAATTTTTAACCACGGATGGACACGGATGAACACGGATTAAATTCCCCCTCCGCATCGGATGGGGAGAAGGTGGCCGCAGGCCGGATGAGGTGATTGTCAACGTAATAGAGCTGGTTCACTGGCGTGAAAGTGTGCGCGGGAAATTTATCAGCGTCAATTCTGCGTTCGCGTCTTTCGCGTGGTTCGCGGTTCTCCGCATCCGGCCTAGTGGCGTAGATGGAATTCTTTTCATGGGGTGTTCACCCCATTCGTTTGCCGGCGTCGAAACGCTATCCTTTCCGTGTGGATCAATATGAGAATTGAAATGCACGGACACCAAAGGATTTCGCCATGACGCCCGACACCGACCCGCCCAAAACGCCCGATTCCCAGCCGAGTGCCTCCGCCGATCCGAAGCCCGCACCAACCGCTGCCAAACCAGATGCGAAGCCAGCTGCCAAAGCTGATCCAAAAACGGGCGCGAAGCCCGAAGCCAAACCGGCTCCGCAAGACGATTTGAAAACGCTGCCGCTGGCGGAGGTGGAGAAAAAATTGGAATCGTCGCCGGACGGTCTCACTGATGCCGAAGCCAAAAAGCGGCTCACGCAATACGGGCCGAATGAGCTTGTCGAGGAGAAGACAAATCTCTTCCTGAAATTCCTCGGCTATTTTTGGGGACCGATTCCGTGGATGATTGAAGTGGCGGTGATTTTGTCGGGCGTGGTCCGGCATTGGCCGGATTTTTTCATTATTCTTTTGTTGCTCGTGACCAACGCGGTGGTCGCCTTCTGGGAGGAACGGCAGGCGGGCAATGAAATCGCCGCGTTGAAAGCCAAGCTGGCAATCAAGGCGCGCGTGATTCGCGACGGCAAATGGATCAACCCGCCGGCGCGCGAGTTGGTGCCGGGCGATGTCATCCGCCTGCGGTTGGGCGATGTGGTGCCGGCAGACGCGCGTTTGCTGGCGGGCGACGAGGTGTCGGTGGATCAATCCGCGTTGACCGGCGAATCGTTGCCGACGACGCGCAAACCGGGTGATGCCGTCTTTTCCGGTTCAATCATCCGTCGCGGCGAAATCGGCGCGCTGGTGTATGCGACGGGTGAAAAAACTTATTTTGGCAAGACGGCACAACTGGTGCAGGAGGCGTTAACAGTCAGTCATTTTCAGAAAGCAGTTTTGAAGATTGGCAATTATCTGATCATCCTCGCAGTGGCGCTGGTGGCGGTGATCATTGGTTTCGCAATCTATCGCGGTGACAAGATTCTTGAGACGTTACAGTTTGCCCTCGTCTTGACGGTGGCCGCGATTCCGGTTGCGATGCCTACGGTGTTGTCGGTGACGATGGCCGTCGGCGCTCGGCTGCTCGCGAAGAAACAAGCTATTGTAAGCCGGCTGGTGGCCATTGAGGAATTAGCCTGTGTGGACGTGTTGTGCGCGGACAAGACCGGCACGTTGACTCAAAATAAACTGACGTTGGGTGAACCGTTCAGCGTGAACAACATTCCCGCCGAACAAATTATTTTAGCCGCCGCGCTGGCATCGCGCGCCGAAAACAATGACACGATTGATCTGGCGGTTCTGGGCGGACTGAAAAACAAAGACGCGCTGAAAGAGTATCAGGTGGTTCATTTCCTGCCGTTTGATCCAGTGCATAAACGCACGGAAGCGACGGTGAAGAGCAAGGATGGAAAAAACTTCAAGGTGACGAAGGGCGCGCCGCAGGTGGTTTTAGCCATGTCCGCCAATGCTGGAACGATCAAAGCAGATGCGGACAAGGCGGTCAATGATTTCGCCGCGCGCGGTTTTCGTTCCTTGGGCGTGGCGCGGGCGGAGGGTGACGGGCCGTGGCAATTTCTCGGCGTGTTGCCGATGTTTGATCCACCGCGCGAGGATGCGAAGGCGACGATCGCGACCGCGCTGACCATGGGCGTGAAGATCAAGATGGTGACGGGTGATCAACTGGCGATCGCCAAGGAGACGGCGAAAACGTTGGGCATGGGCACAAATATTCTCGATGCCAAAACGCTGGGCGACTCAAAAAAGCAAGAGTCAACGGCGGTGATCGAGTCCATCGAGAAAGCGGACGGTTTTGCCGAGGTATTTCCCGAGCACAAATTTCATATAGTCGATGTCCTACAACACCACGGCCACATCGTCGGCATGACGGGCGACGGCGTGAACGACGCCCCGGCGCTGAAGAAAGCGGACTGTGGTATCGCCGTATCCAGTGCAACGGACGCGGCGCGCGCGGCGGCGGCCATCGTGCTGCTGACACCGGGGCTGTCGGTGATCATTGATGCGATCAAGGAGAGCCGGCGGATTTTCCAGCGGATGAACAGTTACGCGATTTATCGCATCGCCGAGACCCTGCGCGTGCTGCTCTTCATGACGCTGGCGATTCTGGTTTTTAATTTCTATCCGCTGACAGCGGTGATGATCGTGATGCTGGCGTTGCTCAACGACGGTGCGATTTTGTCCATCGCCTATGACAATGTGCATTACAAGGACAAACCCGAGTCTTGGAACATGCGCATGGTGCTGGGCGTCTCTACGGCGCTGGGAATCATCGGCGTCGTGGCCGCGTTTGGGTTGTTCTATCTCGGTGAACGTGTCTTCCATCTCGACCGCGCGCATATCCAGACGCTGATGTATTTGAAACTGTCCGTGGCGGGACATCTGACTATTTTTCTCACGCGCACCCGCGGCCCGTTCTGGTCCATCCGGCCGGCGAGGATTTTATTGATCGCGGTATTTGGCACGCAAGCCGTGGCGACGTTGATCGCGGTTTATGGGTTGTTCATGACGCCGCTGGGCTGGGGTTGGGCGGGTTTTGTATGGGGTTATGCGTTGCTGTGGTTCCTCTTGAACGACCGCATCAAATTGCTCGCCTACCGGATTTTTGATCCAGTCAAAAAAGCCGGGGCAAAACCTGAAACCAATGTTTTAGCTCAGCCCGATGACAAAACGGATACGAAAATTTCGGCTAAACCTGAAGCCAAAACCGAACCGCAGTCCGGTGCCAAAGACGAGCAAAAACCCGAGGTTAAAACGGACGCCAAGAACGGGGCCAAACCAGAAGCCGAAGCGGAACCTAAACCGGAAGCGAAGGTTGAGCCTAAACCAGAAACCAAACCAGACGTTAAACCCGAGGCAATTTCCGAACCAAAACCGGAGCTCAAGACCGAACCGGCGGCGGATGCCAAAGCTCCAGCAAAACCTCAAGCCGCAGCTGTGCCACCGTCCGCCGCAAAAGCAGAGCCGAAACCTGACCTCAAAACCGACGCCAAACCGACCACCAACGTTGAACCGAAGCCGGATGCCAAAGTGGAAGCCAAAACTGAAACGAACGGAAAGCCTGAAACTGAGGTGTCACCGCAGCTCATGAAAAAAGTCCATAAATTTTACGAGCAATTAGGCCGCGACGATGTGCGTGCCGTTGAGAAAGCAGATCAAGGGGAGCGAAAGACTCCCGAAGTGGAATCCAAAAAATAAGCCGGCGCAAACCATGTGTCTGACACGGCTCAAAGAATACAGATGAAAATCAAATCAAAGGATTTCCGCGTGCGTCCCGGAACCAAGGTCAAACTCAATCAATGGCCCACAACGGTGAAGCCGTTTTACAAATCGAAGAAGCGGTATGAAAAACTCTTGGAAGAACACGTGGAGCAGTTAAGCGCGTTGCAACAACTGCACTATGCCTCCCATCGCTATGCGTTGCTGCTGATTTTTCAGGGGATGGACGCCAGTGGCAAGGATGGCGCCATCCGGCACGTCATGTCCGGGGTCAATCCGCAAGGCTGCGAAGTTTTTAGTTTCAAACAACCGACTGCGGATGAGCTGGAGCATGATTTTCTCTGGCGCACGAACCGTCATCTGCCGGAACGCGGGCGGATCGGCATTTTCAACCGTTCCTATTACGAGGAAGTGCTGGTCGTCCGCGTGCATCCAGAAATTCTCCGCAGTCAGGGGCTGCCGGAAGAGTTGCGCGACGAAAAAAACATCTGGAAGGAGCGGTATGAGTCCATCACGGATTTGGAGCGGCACCTGCATCGTAACGGCACCAAGGTCATCAAATTTTTTCTGCACCTGTCGAAGAACGAACAGCGCAGACGCTTTCTCGAACGCATTGATGAACCGGACAAAAATTGGAAATTCAGCCTCGCCGACATTCATGAGCGTAAATATTGGAAACATTATATGCAGGCTTTTGAAGATTGCCTGGTCGCGACCAGCACTCACGAGGCGCCCTGGTTTGTGGTTCCTGCTGATGACAAGGAAAATGCCCGCCTGATTGTCTCCCAAATCGTCATGGATGCGCTCGATGGTCTTAAGATGGCCTATCCCAAGACCACCGCAAAACGCGGACGGGAATTGAACTCCATCCGCAAGCTGCTGACAAAGTAACTTTTGAACGATGGTTCGCTCGATGAACGCTGCCAAGCCGAATTGCCGCCGCGCGAAGCGTTGAGACGGGCGATGAATATAAAGCCGCCGCCGGACTGGAAAGCCACGATGAAAAATTCCAAAGCGGCGAACTTGAAAAAGCGTGCCGCTAGATTGTTTCAAAAACGGATTCTGCCTGCGTCCAGGCTGGAAACGGTCTGTTATTTGTGAAGTGCATAATTCTGGAAAAGGTAAAAACCAACTTGCACCCAATGTCTATCCAGTTAGAATGCAAATCAACGAATGTTGAAGAAAACCCTGAAATAGAGCGTTTTGTAACTCTTAATCAATTGATTTGCGGTTCAAGTCCGCACTCGGGCACCATTTTAAACCGTAGTTTTTATCCGCTTGCACCAGCCGCCCGCCATTTTTCTTTTCATCGGACGCCTTCATGTGCTGTTCGTGCATCTGCCCATCGGCATGATCACGGTGCTGGCTGCTTTGGAGATTGCCGTGCGCTTTTCACGTTTCAAAACTGCCGCCGCCAGTGCCGGCTATATCCTCGCGTTGGCGGCGCCGCTGGCGGTGGTGACGGCGATTTGCGGCTGGTTTTTATCGCTCGGTGGCGGTTATGACGCAAATCTGCTGGCTTGGCACAAATGGCTTGGCATCAGCACGGCGGTGATGACCGTGGTTGCGGCAGTTTTTTTTCAGCGCAGGAAAATCATCGCTTATCGGGCGACTTTGTTTGTGGCCGTCGGCCTGTTGATGGTGGCGGGACATTTGGGCGGCTCGCTAACTCACGGGAGCGATTATCTTACCCAATATGCGCCGACGCCGCTGAAAAAATTATTGGGGTTGAGCACGGCAAAAAAATCTTCCACGCCGATGGCGGTCGCCGATCCGCTTTCGCTACCGATTTTTGCCGGCGTCATTGAGCCGATTTTTCAAAGCAAATGCGTTAGCTGCCATGGCGCGGCCAAATCCAAGGGCGGTTTGCGGTTGGATTCTTTTGCAGCCGTGCAAAAAGGAAGTGAGGATGGATTCGTTTTGAAGCCCGGCCAGTCCGCGCAAAGTCCGCTGGTGCAGCGCGTGTTGCTGCCCGCCGACAGCGACGACCATATGCCGCCAGTTGGCAAACCGCAGTTGACCGTCGCCGAAATCGCGCTTTTGAAGTGGTGGGTTGATGCGGGCGCTCCAGAAACCAACACGCTCGGTCAGCTTCAGCCGGTATCAGAAATTTCGGCAATCCCGGGTACAAAGTGATTTTGGTTCAGTATTGAATTTAGTTACTTCGCCCGCCAATATACTGCCGTGAATCGTCTCATCCAGTTCGTGCTGCTGCTGCTCGCCAGCGTCACACTTAAAGTTGACGCGCAGGGAACAGCGTTCAATTATCAGGGCCGGTTGAACGTCGCCGGTCTGCCCGCCAATACCAACTACGATTTTCGCTTCATCATCTTTGACGCCGTCACCAACGGCAACCAGATCAGCGTGCCGCTGACCAATTCCGCCGTCGCCGTGAGCGGCGGGCTGTTCAATGTCACGCTGGATTTTGGACCGGGACTTTTCACCGGCACGAATTACTGGCTCGACCTCGCGGTGCGCGCCACGGGCGACACAAATTTCGTCACGCTTTCGCCGCGCCAGCCGGTGCTGCCCGTGCCGTATGCCATTTTTGCCACGGGCGCGAGCAATTTGCTCGGCGCGCTTGCGGCGACGCAAATTGTCGGAACACTGCCATCCGCGCAAATCTCCGGCACCTACTCCGGTCAGGTGAATTTTGTGAACAGCACGAACACTTTTTCCGGCGCGTTCGCCGGCAGCGGCGCGGCGCTGACCAACTTGAACGCGACGCAACTGACCACGGGAACCGTCGCAGACGTGCGGTTGTCGGCGAACGTGGCGTTGCTGAACCAAAATCAGACCTTCACCGGCGCGAATAATTTAACCAACAACGCGAACAGTTTTACCGGCAGTTTTTTTGGCAATGGCCTCGTCGGCTGGATTCCGGTGTCCGGCACCGCCGTGCAGGCGGTTCGCGACACCGGCTATCTGCTGCTGAACTCGCAGTTCACCACCGTCACGCTGCCCGCTTCCGCGTCGTTGCTGACGGGTGACATCGTGCGTATTTCCGGCGCGGGTATCGGCGGCTGGCGTGCGCAGGCGAACAGCAACCAAAGTTACCTTGGCAATTTTTCCAGTTATCTCAATTCCCTCTGGCTGCCGGCCACGGTCTCCGGCACCAAATGGCTTTCGCTGGCCGCTTCATCCGACGGCTCCCGGATGTATGCGGCGGGTGGCAGCGGCGTGTTTGCCTCCACCGATTCCGGCCATACTTGGAACGGGCCGGTTTCCGTGCTGGCGGGTTCGTGGAATGCCGTGGCCACCTCGGCTAACGGCAGCACCGTGCTGGCCGGTGTTCCGTCCAAAGCCGTCCAAGTTTCTTACGACGCCGGCACGACGTGGACGCCGCTGGTGAGCACCCTCGCTTCCAATGCCATTGCTATCGGCTGCTCTTATGACGCCACCAAAGCCATCGTCGCCAATAAAAGCGGTCTGGTTTATACTAATAATTCGGTTGGCGTCTGGAGCAGCATCGGGGCGAGTGCCGCCACTTGGGACACCGTGGCTTATGCGGGCAGCGGTGCTAATTTCGCAGCCGCTAACACCAGCGGCATCATTTTCAGTCAGGCCGGCGGCAGCGTGTCGGTCACGAACAAAGCCATCACCGGTTTGGTCATCTCGGCGGATGGCACCAAGCTCGTCGCCTGCGTCAGTCCCGGCGGCATTTACACGTCCGCTAACAGCGGCGCGACCTGGGGCAATTCCACCGCGCCGTGGATCAACTGGAACTGCCTCGCCGCCTCGGCGGACTGCACGCGGCTGGCGGCAGGCATCAGCAATGGCGTCATTTACATCTCCGCGAATTTTGGTGCGAGTTGGTCGGCGCTCACTGGTTCGAGCAACACTGTTTGGTCGGCGCTCGCCACCTCGGCAGACGGCAGCAAGCTGGCCGGCGGCGTCAACGCCACTTCCGGCGGGATTTATTATTCCACCGCCGGCACGCAGAGCACCACCAGTACGAACGGTTTCCTCACCGGCAGCCAAGGCTCAGCAGTGGAACTGCAATATATCGGCAACAACCAATTCATGCCCGTCAGCTCGGTAGGAACGATTTGGGCGAACTGAAGAAAATCCGTTGGTCGCGAGATTTTAGTTCTGAAAGGGCGCTAAGTTGGCGATGAATATTTTTTTGGCAACGTCGCCTTCGTCACCGCCTGTAGTTCGTCCAGTTCCGGCTGCAATTCCGCCTTCGTCTTTTTGTCCATGCGGTCGATGAAGAGGATTCCGTTCAAGTGATCCGTCTCGTGCTGCACCGCGCGCGCCAATAGTCCGCCGCAGCGAAATGAAATCGTCTTGCCCTGCGCGTCAAGCGCCCGCACGTCCACGGTTTCGGGGCGTGCAATCTCTGCAAAAATTTCCGGAAAGCTCAGGCAGCCTTCGCCGCCGGTCGCCGGCGCACCCACGGGCGTGACGACGGGATTAATTAGCACGAGCGGCATGATGCTGGCCACGTCCGCCGGCTGGCCGTCGAGTTCGAGCGTGGACGGACGGTCGGCCGCTACCGCGCGCACATCGATCACCGTGAGCTGCTTCGCCACGCCGACTTGCTGCGCCGCGAGGCCGACGCCGTGGTTTTGCTCCATCGTCTCAAACATATTGGCGATGAGTTTTTTGATTTCAGACGTGATGGATTCAATCTTCGCGCCCTTTTGCCGGAGCGCGGGATGACCGTATTTTACAATTTCTAAAATCATTTTAATTCT
>Ga0302265_1000206_pt1 | contig 41822 bp, 26 predicted proteins | sample III_Bog_E1_1_FD_194556 | JGI IMG/M metagenome (GOLD analysis project Ga0302265, IMG submission 194556) | Peat permafrost microbial communities from Stordalen Mire near Abisko, Sweden - III_Bog_E1_1 | ecosystem: Environmental > Terrestrial > Soil > Wetlands > Peat | place: Sweden: Abisko...
ATGAATTATGAATTATGAATTATGAATTATGAATTATGAATTATGAATTATGAATTATGAATTATGAATTATGAATTATGAATTATGAATTATGAATTATGAATTATGAATTATGAATTATGAATTAAAAAAGCTACCCCTTTTTCAGAAGCAGCTTTTTTATGTACAACGGGTAAATTAATCTGACATACTGATTTGCAAAGAATTAATCTACTTTATATTCTGTCTTTGTTCTTTGTTCTTTTAGTCTATATATATATATATATTGACAGAAAGATTAAAAATTACTTTTGAACACGGGCCAAATACTTATCAATATCTGATGCTTCAGGACTTTTCGGATAATTATCTTTTATCTTCGTATATTCTTTTTCAGCTTTTTCAGGTTGATTAATCGATTCGTAAACCAATCCTGCTTTTTTCAGGTAAATAGGACTCATCACAGCATTATTTTTTTCTCCGGCTTTATCAAAATAGCTTATTGCTTTCGAAGTTTCACCCATTTCCACATAACAATCGCCTGTTAAACCAATAACAGAAACAGCAAAATATGAATCTTTACCATCGAATTGGGAAAGATATTTGACTGCATTGTCATATTGACCTAACTTATAATAACAAATGCCTGCATAAGCAGCGGCAAGTTTCCCTGAAGCTGTAATTCCATATTCTGATACAATTTCTTTAAAACCGATTGATTCGGATCCACTGCCTTCGAGCGCAATTCTAAATGAATCTTTTGCAAAATAACCCTGAGATTTATACATTTCATTCTCGGCAGCCACTTCACGTGGTTGAAGATAATAATTATGAAATAAAAGAGCAATTAAAATAACTAAAACGACTGCACCGACTCCATAAATTAATTGTTTTTGATATTTTTCAATAAACACTTCAGTTGAAGTCAAAGCATTTTCAACATTTACCAATTCGTCGTGTTTTTTACCCACTTTTTTCGACATAAGATTATATTATTAATTTCTTTTAGTTAATTCGTTTTTTTAAATCAGAATTGCAAAAGTAGATATTTTCTTTTAGATAACGAAATTTTCGCATGAGTTTTTTTGATACTCAATTTAAAAGAAGCTATCAATGAGTAAATCGCAGATAAAATTGAATTTTTAACTATATATAATGATGAATATTGAATACTATCAAAAATAATACTATATATTTGCAGTGTTAGAAAGCTAACCGCATTGCCTGAGATTGGAAAACTCAACATTTAAAAATTACCGAGATATGTCTTGTTCTTAATGGCGGGCTGCGCCCAAGGGTATTCTTTATGAACGGCAGATTACAAAGAGAACGAACACCTCAAATCCTATTTATAGGAGTTTTCTCAACAAATGGTAATGCGGTTTTTTCTATTTTAACAGCGTTGAGCGTTGAGCAATAAGCGTTGAGCATTTAGCATCAAAAATCAGAAGAACTCAGAATTATTAGCAATTAGTTTTTGCGTTCATCCACTTCTGTATTTGTAAATTTCATAGCTTTCACCAGAAAGCTATTGAAAAAAAAATTCCAAACTATTTCTACTTTATTTAGCATTAATCATTGAGCAATAAGCATTGAGCAATAAGCATTGAGCATCAAGCATCAAGTATCAAGAATTGAGCATTGAACATCAAGTTTAAAGAATAAAGTTTTAAGTATAAAGCATCAAACTTCTATTCTCAAAGCTCAATGCTCAAAGCTATCAATCACTGTAATGGAAATATTTTAAAATCTTTAAAATATAACATTATGACAGAATTAAGCTTCGGTGAAAAGTACAATTTAAGAACTAAAAGGTTTGCAGTTCAATGTATTTTATTATATGTTAAACACTGTGAAAAATCTGAAGAGCTCAGAATTATTGGCAGACAGTTTTTGCGTTCATCCACTTCTTTAGCTGCAAATTTCAGAGCCTTCACCAGGGGGCGATCGGAAGCAGAGAAATTTTCCAAACTATGTATTGTTCTTGAAGAAGCAGATGAATCTGTTTTTTGGTTAGAATTAATCGAAGAAGCGGAATTAATGCCCTCAGAAAACTTCAATTATGTTAAGAACAAAGCAATTGAACTTCTGAAGATAATTTCTACCATCCGGTCACGTATGAAAAATTAACTTGAAATTAGCATCAAGCATTGAGCTTTGAGCATCAAACATCAACACTCAACGTTTAATGCTCAATGCTTAATATTCAATGTTCAATTCTCAATGCTCTAAACTCAACACTCATTGCTCAATGCTCTAAGCTTAAAGTTTTATACTCTACACTCAATGCTCAACACTCGATGCTCAACGCTCTATGCTATTCAGAATTTCAAATGCCTTTTCAACTGTTTTGACTTCTGAAAACACAACCGAACGGCGGGTGTTTCGTTCACGTAGCCGACATTTATGGGGATGAGAAGTCATGTATTGCAGTAAACTACCAAAAGGTTCAGAATGATAGTATGTTGATTGAGGATTTGAAACCAGAAATGCTGTCATCGTTTCATTTTTAAGCACCAGCTTCTCAATACCTAATCGCATGGCTAACCAACGTAACCTGACAACCAGAATAAGGCTTTGACCCTCGGAAGGTATTTCCCCAAACCTGTCTTCCAGTCGCTTTTCAAACTCAAGTAATTCAGCATCATTGTCAATGTTATCCAACTCCCTGTAAAGGCTGATTCTTTCCGACACATTTTCGATATATACTGCCGAAAATAATACTTCAAGATCAGAATCAATCTGGCAATCGGTTACAAATACATTGGAAGAAGTGTTTTCGGCACGTTCATCGGCGTATAAATCAGCAAATTCCTCATCTTTTAATTCGTGAACTGCTTCATTCAAAATTTTCTGATACGTTTCGTACCCTAAATCTGCAATAAATCCGCTTTGTTCAGCACCTAACATATTCCCGGCACCCCGGATATCCAAATCCTGCATGGCAATATTAAATCCACTTCCTAATTCTGCAAATGTTTCAATGGCCTGTAACCGTCGTTTTGCTTCAGGGGTAAGCAAACTTGTTTCAGGAGCTATCAAATAGCAGTAAGCTTTTCGATTACTACGTCCAACTCTTCCTCTTAATTGATGCAAATCACTCAGACCAAAATTCTGAGCATTATTGATGATAATCGTATTTACATTCGGAATATCAATTCCCGATTCGATAATGGTGGTTGCCACCAACACATCATATTCATAATCAATAAAATCAATAATAACCTCTTCCAGTTTATTTGCAGGCATTTGTCCATGACCCACTGCAACACGGCAACCGGGGACTAACCGTTTAATCATATTCTCAATAACATATATATTCTGAATACGGTTATTCACGAAGAAAACCTGTCCGTTACGGTTCATTTCAATTTGAATGGCTTCACGGATCACATCTTCATCGAATAAATGTATTTCAGTCTGAACAGGATACCGGTTAGGTGGTGGTGTATTAATGATGGATAAATCGCGTGCTCCCATTAATGAGAATTGCAATGTCCGGGGTATCGGTGTAGCTGTCATAGTCAATGTGTCGACATTAATCTTCATTTCTTTCAGCTTTTCTTTGACAGTAACACCAAATTTTTGTTCTTCGTCTATAATCAATAAACCCAGATCCTGAAACTTTACCGATTTACTTACCAGTTTGTGCGTTCCGATAACAATATCAACCTGTCCCTTCGATAAACGATCAAGGACTTCGGCTGACTGTTTACCCGTTCTTGCACGGCTCAGGTACTCAATCGTACATGGGAATTCCTTGAGACGGTCTTTAAAGGTATTATAATGCTGCAAAGCCAACACGGTAGTAGGAACAAGTATAGCAACCTGCTTGCTGTCGGTAACGGCTTTAAAAGCAGCCCTGATTGCTACTTCTGTTTTTCCGAATCCAACATCTCCGCAAACCAGCCGGTCCATTGGAAGAAGTGATTCCATATCCTTTTTTACATCGGCAGTGGCTTTCACCTGATCGGGCGTATCTTCGTAAATAAATGATGCCTCGAGTTCATGTTGCAAATAGCTGTCAGGCGAGTATTGAAAACCCTGTTCAGCTTTTCGTTTTGCATAAAGCTTAATCAGTTCACGGGCAATGTCTTTGACCTTTGTTTTGGTTCTTTCTTTCAGTCTTTCCCAGGCTCCCGAACCAAGTTTATTAATCCGGGGAGCTTCGCCTTCTTTTCCTTTGTATTTTGATATACGGTGTAATGCGTGAATGCTTACAAAAATAATGTCGTCATCTTTATAAATGAGTTTAACCATTTCCTGCATTTTGCCGTTGACATTCGTTCGTACCAATCCGCCAAAAGTGCCCACACCATGATCAACATGCACCATATAATCTCCAATCTGAAACTGATTCAACTCTTTAAGAGTCATCACCACTTTTCCAAGACGTGTTTTATCTGTTTTAAGCTGGTATTTATGAAAGCGATCGAAAATTTGATGATCTGTATAGCAAAGTAAGGACAAATCGTGATCTATAAACCCTTCATGCAAAGTACTTTTAACAGGTTGAAAGGTGATGGCATCACCCCTGTCTGAAAAAATAGCAGCAATACGGTCGGTTTGTTTTGAACTGTCGCTTAGGATGTAAATTTTATAATCCTCTTTAAGCCAGTTCTTCAGATTTTCACTTACCAGATCGAAATTCTTATGAAATATAGGTTGTGGTGAAGTATTGAAAGAAATTGTTAATTTAGTTTGAAAATAGGTCTTTTCCCCCCACTCCATTTTACGGAACGACTGAACCTGATCCACGAACTGGTCACCCGTTATTTGAGATTTTGCCAGATGAGGTGTTTTATGATCTGTTTCATTGGCTTTTACCAATGCTTCATCATAATGTTGATTTAATCTTTCACGAATGAAAGCTACATTTGAAAAGCTAAACCAGCATGAAGAAGGTATAAATTCAAAGAAAGATACATGAGGTGATCGCAAATCAAGCTGTAAATCAGGAATAATAATAATTTCAGTTTTCTTTTCCTGCGATAATTGAGTTTCAATATCAAATATACGGATCGATTCTACTTCATCTCCAAAAAAGTCACACCGATAGGGCAATTCATTGGCAAACGAAAATATATCGACAATACCCCCGCGTACCGAGAACTGGCCTGGTTCATAAACAAAATCGACCCTTTCGAACTTATATTCAAGCAATACTTCTACAATGAACTCTATTCCAAGACTTTCACCCACATGGATTTTCAACATTCGTGATTTCATACTGTTGGCAGAAACCACTTTTTGCATCAGTGATTCAGGATAAGTAACCACAATACATGGTATTGAAATATTGGCCAAATGATTCATTACTTCCGTACGTAGTATTTCATTGGAAGTATCCAGTTGTGACAGTTTAATGGCACGTTTAAATGACGATGGATAGAAAAATACTTCTTCCGTGGAGAGAATTTGTTTTAAATCATTGTACATATAAGCCGCTTCATCTGCATCATCCAACACTAAGATATGGATATTGGGATGCGCTTTAAACAGCGATGCTACAACTAACGAAGATGATGATCCGCTCAAACCTGAAATTTTTACGTTTGGTTCGAGTGAAGAAGCCCAGTTTACAAGTGCTTTCACTTGCGGATGATGAGCATAAAGTTGTTGAAAATCGGAAAGAATCAATTTCTTTGTTATTGGTTAATTAGTGATTGGTTAATTGGTGATTGGTTAATTGGTGATTGGTTAATTGGTGATTGGTTAATTGGTTAATTGGTGATTGGTGATTGGTTATTAGAGATTGGTTGATTGGTTATTAGAGATTCGTTGATTGGTTATTGGATTTAGATTGTTCTTTTTGTTTTTGCAAAAAACCTATATATCCATTTAATAATTTGAGACATAATTCATATTGTACTCTAAATTGATTTAATTGAATTTCACTGATATATTTCTCATCAAATGCACATAGTAGATGATCAAACGTTTCTGTTAATGATCCACGTCCCTGACGACAAAACTGACTGTTTTCCTGATAATGAAATCGTCCATGACCTTCAGCTATATTTGCAGTTACCGATCTGCTTGCTCTGATGATCTGGTCTGTCAACCTGTATTTTTCTTCTGACGGGAAAGTTTTAACTACACTTGAAATTTGTATTCGGAATAAACGACATTCTTTCCAGACATCTAATGATTCAAAATTATTTGCCATAATTTATCAAATTAAAGGATGAATATAAAAAATCATTTACATATAACGGTAATAACTTCTAATTTAAAATTTATTATCTAATAAATCAATCATTTACTATTTACTATTTAAGATATACACAATTTAAAATCTACAATTGATTGATGTAATGTCCAAATAACCATTTAACCAATCTACTAATCAATCAATCAACTAATTAACCAATCAACTAATTAACTAATTAACCAATCAACTAATTAACAAATTAACAAATTAACAAATTAACTAATTAACCAATTAACTAATCAACCAATCAACCAATCAACTAATAACACACTTTTTCCTTCGACAGACTCCATACTTCAAAAGCCTTAATTGCCTCTTCACGAAGTTTTTGTTCGGTTTGTACCTGACGGTTTTCGGGACTCAAATCAATTTCATCGTAAATAAAAGAATCGTCAAAACCAATATTTTTAGCATCTGTCTTTGAATTACCATAAAATATTTTATCAAGATGAGCCCAGTAAATGGCACCTAAGCACATTGGACAGGGTTCGCACGAAGTATAAATGTCACATCCAACCAAATCAAAGGTTCCAAGTTTTTTAGCTGCTTTACGAATCACATTTACTTCAGCATGTGCAGTAGGATCAGTATTCGCAGTAACCCGGTTTACACCTGTAGCAATAATTTTACCCTCTTTTACAATAACGGCACCAAATGGTCCGCCTCCTCTTTTTATATTTTCTACAGACAAAGCAATAGCTTTGATCATAAATTTCTTATCGTAATTCATCAATATAAATATCAAATTTTAAAACAGTACAAAGGTAGTCTTTTTTGAATAATAAAACATCCTGAAGATATTCATCAATATTTTTTGTTTTAACACATGTTTTATGAATTAGTGTTGTTGAACAACCATAATATTCATTAAACTTTAATTTGTACACTTGAAAATGTAATTTTAACCTTTCGTTAATCTTTGAGTTGTAATATCAAATTTAAATAAACCCACTTACAATTAACTAAATTAATAGTTAATTAGTGATCACTTCATTTCAATCTGAAAGATGGGATGAATAATCTAAATTTTAAAATGAAAACAGTTCATTTTTGAAATGAAATTGTTGATAAATATTATCCTCATTAAATAGTTTTTAACAGGGAAAAACGTATATTTGTACATATTACTAACAGAAATAAAACTACGTTTAATTAATTCAACAATTTTATGAAGAAAGTTTTTTCTTTTTTAATTGTGATGATGATGGCCCAGCTTTCATTTTCGCAAGGATTTGTAAAAGGAATTGTGGTCGATAAAACCACAAACGAAGCACTTGTAGGTGTAACCGTTTTAAATTCCAGAACGGCTACCGGTGTCAGCACCGGACTTGATGGTAGTTTTGCGATAAAAATTTCATCAGGAAAGCAAAATCTTGTCATTTCCTATATCGGTTATTTCAGTAAGACAATAGAAGTATCAACAGAAAATCAAAATCTTGGCAATATCGCTTTAGAAACGGAAGCTATCGGATTAAATGATGTGACTGTGACTTCATCAATTGCAATACGACGCAAGACTCCGGTTGCCCTTTCTGTAATTGATCCGGTAATGATTGAAACAAAACTGGGCACACAGGAATTTCCTGAAATTTTAAAATCGACTCCAGGTGTATATGCTACCAAACAAGGTGGTGGATATGGAGACTCACGTGTCAATATACGTGGATTTGAAGCGCCAAATATTGCCGTCATGATTAATGGAGTTCCCATGAATGACATGGAATGGGGAGGTATTTACTGGTCAAATTGGGGGGCGTTAGCTGATGTGACCCGTTCTATGCAGGTTCAACGTGGTTTAGGTGCTTCAAAAATAGCTGCTCCTTCAATTGGTGGATCGATCAATGTTGTGACCCGATCAACTGATGCTTTAAAAGGAGGGTCAGTATCTTACGGTATTGGAAATGATGGATATAACAAAATCGGATTTTCAGTTTCGACAGGTTTGACTCCGAATAATTGGGCAGTTACTTTATTAGGATCTAAAACTGCTAGTAATGGATATATACAAGGTACAGAATTCGAAGCATATTCCTATTTTGTAAACATTTCTAAAAAAATAAGCGATGATCAACAATTATCATTTACCGCATTTTCTGCACCACAATGGCACAATCAACGTAACATAGGCGACCAACTTTTAATATCCGAGTGGCAAAAACAACCGCTTAAATATAAATATAATGCTTCGTATGGTTATGATATGGATGGTCAACGCAAAGAATCATCATACAATTATTATAACAAACCTCAGATATCTTTGAATCATTTCTGGACCATTGATGAAAAATCAAGTCTTTCGACTGTTGCCTACCTTTCATTAGGTCATGGTGGTGGCTGGGGAGGCGAAGGTTACACAAGTACTGACCGGACAAACTGGTACGGATCAAACCTTGGCGTTCCGAATACGACTTTTCGCAATCTTGATGGGACATTTAATTATGGAGCAATTTACGCATTGAATAAAGCAAGCGATACAGGTTCAAAAATGATTATGTCCGATGCTGTCAATGATCATATCTGGGTGGGTGCATTATCAACTTACAATACTAAAATAGGACAGGATATTGATTTCTACGGTGGTGTTGATTTACGTTATTATAAAGGTACTCATCAGAATGTCATTACGGATTTATATGGTGGTAATTACTTTATCGATGCTACTTCATTGCGTCCGCTTTTAAGTAATAGTGCATGGGAAACTAAAAAATTAGGAGTAGGTGATATTGTTTATCGTGACTATGATGGGTTTGTAGCCAGTGAAGGTCTTTTCGGTCAGGCTGAATACAACAAGAACGGATTAAGTGCTTTTGTTTCAGGTTCTGCTTCAAATACTTCGGATTGGCGTTATGACCGTTTCTATTACAATCCTGCAGATGCAATGTCAAAAACTGCAAACTTTACCGGTTTCTCTTTGAAAGGTGGAGCAAACTATAACTTAAATGCAAATAACAATGTTTTTGCTAATATTGGTGTCATTTCAAAGGCTCCTTTCTTTTCAGGAGGTGCATTCTTACAATCAACAAACAGTAACCAATTAAATCCGAATGCAGTAAATGAAAAAGCATTTTCAGCAGAACTGGGATACGGATACCGTTCTAAATATTTTACGGCTAATTTGAATGTCTATCGTACAGACTGGATTGATAAAACATTGGTTCGGGCTATAAACGCAAACACACAAAATAGTTTGGTAGCCAATTTAACCGGAGTAGATGAACTGGCACAGGGAATAGAACTTGATTTTGTTGCAAAACCTGTAAAAGATCTTGAAATTACAGGAATGGCTTCATTGGGTGATTGGAAATGGCAAAATAATGCAACAGGTTACCTTTACGATAGTCAGGGACAACCGGTTGATCCAAATGGGAATATAGTTAAACTATTAAGTCCTCAACAAGGAGTTGTCAAAGTAAACCTTCAGGGAATACACGTTGGTAATTCAGCTCAAACAACAGCTGCTTTAGGTGTAAATTATCAAATTCTGAAAGGTTTCCGTATTGGATTGGATGGTAATTATTTTGGCCGGAATTATTCGTATTTCAACATTTCATCAGTTGGAACAACTCTTGCTCAGTCAACTTTCGCTCAACCATGGCAAATACCTGATGCAGTCACATGTGATTTCAACGCAAACTACCGTTTCAAAATCGGAGATTATGATGCTACTTTAGTAGGGAATATATTCAACTTACTGGATGCAACCTATATTTCAGATGCTACCGATGGAGCTGATCATACCTGGAAAACAGCTACTGTATTCTATGGTTTTGGCCGTACCTGGTCAATGGGTTTGAAAATCAGATTTTAATCCGAATCATTCATTCAATAAAAAATAGTAATAATGAAAAAAATATATTTTATAGTAAGTTTGGCAATTTTAGCCTTTTTTACCGGCTGTAAAGATTTCAATGCAGCTAATTTCCCCGGATATGCAACAAGTCCTACAAATTTAGCTAATTATACTTATACTTTTATTTCAACAGATTACCTTAGCATTGCAACAACAATTAAAAAACCGGTTACTGATTCAGTTACTTTGATGAATACTCAATTAAAAACTGCATTAAATGCAACTGATTCTGCAGCAATAAATGCGATCATTAAGAGTCTGAATGCAGAACTGACTACAGATTCAACTTATGTAGCTGCAACAGCTATAGGAGCCAACAAATTATTTATTAGCCAGAAACAGTTTGCAGCATGTATTCCTTTATTGTTGAATGCCAAATATCTGTATGCCGATCCTAAATCGACCGCAATGATAACATTCAATCAAAGTTCTGATACAACAAAAATAGCTGTAACAAATAAATATACTTTGATTGCTACTGACTATGAAGCAATGGGAAAATTAACTTCTTCTCAACCCGGATACAGTCATGATTTTTCTGCAACGATCGATGCGAATTTTTATATTCCCGTTTTCTTAAAAGTCAATTATCCATATGCTTTAAAGGGTGATTTGAAACTTATACGTTATAAATATTATGCAAGCAGCGTCACAACCCAACTTGCGACAGTATTTATCTATGATGGTTCAGAATGGTTAAATTATAATACTACAGGCCAGACAACAGCTAAATTCACACTCAAAAACGGCACCTGGCAATTTATTAATTCTGAAGTATTTGCTGAAAATTTCGTTTCAGATTTAGGAAGCTTTACGTCAATAAATACGGTAAATGGTTCTACAAGTACTCCTTTACAATACACATGGAAAACGTATGCAGGCGTTGGTTATGCCTATGCAAATGCTTATGGCAAAGGCGCATCTGAAATGTGGTTAGTTTCTCCGGAAATCAACTTAACTGATCGTGTCAACCCAATTCTTACTTACCAACAGGCATTTAATTATGTTACTTCCGATATGGTTCTTGCTAATATGGCAGGGTGTTATATATCGACAAATTATGTTGATAATCCTGTTACTGCTACCTGGGATAAAATGACGGTTACTTATCCGGCAACTTTCACATGGACCTGGGCAAGTTCAGGTCCGATAAGTTTAGCAGCTTATGATAATAAGAAAATCAGAATTGCCTTCAAATATGATTCGAATACCGGAGGTGATCCAGCCTGGGAAATAGAAACAATAAATGTTCTTGACGAATAGTTTTACCCTTCGTTAATAATCAGAAAACTGTCACCAATAACCGGTGACAGTTTTTTTTTGTATCGGGCATAGTTCATTTTCCGGCGAAGTGAACTATAAGACTTCAGAGTAGTACATCCCGTCAACTATAAAAGTTCATAAAAGCAGATTAAAATCTGGTTTTTATAGACTTTTAATTTAGCTTGAAATTAGTAGTGATCCGTTTTACTATGATGCGAAATTAAAACAACCTACCTCTATTGGAATATTCGACTTCAAACTTACTGATCATCGGGGAACAATATTTTTTTTATTAATAGGGGTAACATACTTTTAGTAAATGTCTGAGATAATTCACATTCCATTTATTCCAACCGGTAAAATGAATCAGGTTCAAATGCTCTTGTTCACGAAATTAATAGGGATAATCCGCTTTCATGCCACTGGGATACGATTTGCTAAATCTGCTACCAAGTACTGGTTTTTGATTTTATTTCTTTGCTTATTGATTTACAAAGATAAATGTTAAGAAATGCTCCTAAAAGATAGGGATGACCGGAGGCATACTAAGTACCGACAACTTTATTTTGCGAGAATACAGGAACTAAGAAAGTAAAAAGAGGATGAATTAGATTGAAGAAATCATTAGAATCAACCTCTTAGCAGCAAAAAAAACACTATACGAATAACCCTTATTCCATTATTTATGAAAATCGGGTACAAGATTTTATTTACCCATTATCTATTTACAACTTAAAACAAACCCCTAGAAAAAATTCTTATTGAAGAATATGATCAATTTAAGAAACATTCTCAGAGTTCATTGAATCCAAAAATAAGGGGGAGTGAGTTAGAGTTTATTGCTGCGCTACTAAGGAGCTAAAATACAAAAGGGTTTAAAATCAGGAGAAGTAAGCATTTATCGAAATTTAGTTGATTTTTTTCTGAAAATAATTGATATTAAAAAAGTTTAAATAATGTTTGCTTTGTATTAGAAATAAATGCCGACTACAGACTATGCGAGGAGTCGGGAAGTCTGAATTTAAATATGATCATTAAGTAAAAAAATAACAGAGGCTATCCGCATTTGCGAATAGCCTCTGTTACGATTAATCTATCTACGATTACATGGCGTCAATTTCCTTCTTTACAGCTTCGAAATCGGCATCCATTTTTAAACGGTAATACAAAGTCTTAAGTGTTTTCTTGTATTCTATTTCTTTTGGATTGAGTTCAGCAGCTTTTTTGAAGAATGGAAGTGACAATCTGAAAGCATCATCTACTTTTTTCGTTTCAATGTTATAAAGCTTGTTATCTTTAATTTTGTTGGCTTCTTCCGACATTTTCACAGCTTTATTGAAAAACAAACGACCTTTACCTGCATAAGCTTCAGCCATAGTTGGATCTAATTCAATCGCTTTATCAAAAGCAGCGATTGCTTCATCAATATTTCCCATTGATTCATCCAAATTTCCTTTCACATAACGGTATTGAGCTAATTTTGGCTCACGTTCGATTGCTTTATCTAAATATTGTAAAGCATCTTTTGTATCTTTTGAAAAGATAAAGTAATTAATCAGATTTTGCAAAAACCAAACATCAGCAGGAAACAATTCTGACCCATCTTTCAGTACTTTTACAAAATTAGCAGTATCTTTTTTATCAACATATTCCTGATAAAGCGATTGATATACCGATTTTGTTTCATATTTTTTATCTTTCAGGCTTTCGTAAATGCTAATTGCTTTGTCATTCATTTTTGCATTTTGAGCCGATACAGCTGTATAATATGTTATCATATTATATGTTGAATCCATTTTCAGTTCATTATTCATGATCGGCATTTTTGGAATTGCAAGGTAAGCTTCGAATGTTTTCACTGCACCTTCGTAGTTTTTCTTTTCAAATTGATAAGCTCCGTAAGAGATCAAATTCTGTTGTATGGAATAGTAATCTTTCAAAAAGCCTTTAATATCTTTTTGATAACGTGGTTTTACTTTTCCTTTTGCATCAGGCAGTAGATCTAATTTGAGTGCCTGGACAAAATAATTGTACGATTCCATCAAAGCAGTTCCTTTCACAATCGTATCAAATGGTTGTTTTAACAGAGCCTTTTGATACAATGTTTCATTTTCCTTATTTCCAATCAAACCTGCAACATACCATGTTTCAGCCAGATTTTTTGTGGTTGAATCATTCAATGCTAATTTGATAGCAACTCTTGCTCCGGTAAAATCCGGACTTTCCATTAAAGCCTTATTCTTTGCTTTTGAAATATTTGACTTTTGGGCAAAAGAAAGTGTAAAGCTTATTACCAAAAACAGGGATAAAATAATTTTTTTCATGACGTGTAATATTTTTTTATATTAATAATTAAATGAGAACTGACATCATGGCATCAGTTCTTTCGGGTGATAATTAATCTTCTGTATTTTCTTCAATTTCAGAATCCGAATCTTCATCTTCATCAAGATCTGAATCTTCATCAATTATTGAATCTTTATTGACCTGTTTTACAATGACCTTATCATCGGTATTTGTTTCATTGGCTATTTCGCCCAACAATTCTTCAATTACTTCGTCAGGAATTACTTCTGACATTACTTTACAAACCGAAGCAATCTCATCATTCCTTTTTTCAAGATTAATCATACGAACACCTTGAGTTGCACGTCCCATAACACGGAAATCAGCACATTTCAAACGAATGGTAATACCCGATTTATTGATAATCATCAAGTCACTTTCATCCGTCACATTTTTGATAGCAACAAGTTTTCCTGTTTTCTCCGTAATGTTAATGGTCTTTACCCCTTTTCCTCCACGATTGGTAACCCGATATACCGGTTCTCCGTTTTCGTCATCCAGTAACGTACGTTTTCCATAACCCTGTTGCGAAACTACCATGATGTTTTCATTGTCATCCTTGTTTACACAAATCATTCCGATAACTTCATCCTGTCCATCGTCATCCAGAGTCATTCCTCTTACTCCTGTAGCTGTCCTACCCATCTGACGGACTTTAGACTCTGGGAAACGAATTGCACGTCCATTGCGGTTAGCCATCAATACTTCGGAGTTTCCATCGGTAAGACGAACCTGTATTACCTGATCATCTTCGCGAATTGTAATGGCATTTACTCCATTTAAACGTGGACGAGAATAGGCTTCCAGGGATGTTTTCTTGATTACACCGTTTTTAGTACCAAAGATCAAATAATGGGAGTTGATATATTCCGAATCATTCAATCCTTTAACACGGATAAATGCATTCACTTTATCATCACCATCAATATTCAACATATTCTGAATGGCACGGCCTTTAGAAATCTTACTCCCTTCAGGAATATCGTAAACCTTTAGCCAATAACATTTCCCTTTTGTAGTAAAGAACAACATGGTATTGTGCATCGAAGCAGGGTAGATATATTCAATAAAATCTTCGTCACGTGAATCGCTGCCTTTGGAACCGACACCACCACGGTTCTGTGATCTGAACTCGGATAAGGCAGTCCGTTTAATATATCCCAAATGTGAAATGGTAATAATCATTTCATCATCCGCATAGAAATCTTCCGGATTAAATTCTTCGGAAGAATATACAATCTGTGTACGGCGTGCATCACCATATTTTGCCCGGACTTCAAGAAGTTCATCGGTAATGATTTGCATTCGCAATTCAATTTTATCAAGAATTTCTTTCAAACGGTCAATAAGGGCCATAACTTCTGCGTATTCTGCACGAAGTTTATCCTGTTCCATTCCTGTCAGTTGACGCAAACGCATTTCAACAATCGCACGCGATTGAATCTCCGATAATGCGAAACGTTCCATCAATCGGGTACGTGCTTCTTCCGGTGTTTTAGAATCACGGATAATCTTAATGGCTTCATCCAGATTATCGAGAATGATCATAAAACCCTCCAGCAAATGGGCACGTTTTTCGGCTTCTCCCAATTCGAAACGGGTACGACGGATCACTACTTCATGACGATGTTCGACGAAATAATGAATCAGGTCTTTCACATTGAGCATACGTGGACGACCGTTTACAAGGGCTATATTATTTACGCTAAACGAAGATTGCAGCGCGGTATATTTAAATAATTTATTCAAAACCACACTCGAATTTGCATCCCTTTTAATATCCACAACAATACGCATACCTTCACGGTCGGATTCGTCATTGATATGAGCTATCCCTTCAACCTTTTTATCTTCCACTAAAGCCACAATAGCTTTGATGAGTTCAACTTTGTTTACCTGGTAAGGGATTTCATTGATAACGATTTTTTCACGTCCCTGTGCGTCAGTTTCAATTTCCACTTTCGAACGGACAACAATTCTTCCCCGTCCAGTTTCCAGTGCTTCCTTTACCCCTGCATATCCATAGATAATACCTCCGGTTGGAAAATCGGGGGCTTTAATATATTTTAATATCTCGGAAATTTCAATGTTGTTATTTTGAATGTAGGCAATTGTTGCATCCACTACTTCAGTTAAATTGTGTGGTGCCATATTGGTTGCCATACCAACTGCAATCCCTGATGATCCGTTAACCAACAGATTAGGAATACGACTTGGCAAAACGGTAGGTTCTTTCAATGTATCATCAAAGTTCAATTGAAAATCAACTGTATCCTTATTGATGTCCACCAGCATATCTTCTGATAATTTACGTAAACGTGCTTCCGTATAACGCATGGCAGCAGGGCTGTCACCATCAATGGAACCAAAATTACCCTGACCATCTACCAAAGGATAGCGCATGGACCAGTATTGTGCCATACGAACCAGTGTGCCATAAATGGACGAATCACCATGCGGGTGATACTTACCCATGACTTCACCAACTATTCTGGCAGATTTTTTATAGGGTTTATCGGAATTGTTTCCTAATTCGTTCATTCCAAACAACACCCTGCGGTGTACCGGCTTAAATCCATCACGTACATCGGGTAATGCACGCGATACAATCACCGACATGGAATAATCAATATACGAAGATTTCATTTCTTCGTCAATGTTCACCTTAATAATTCTGTCTTGATCAATCATCTATTTCTAATTTTGTTATAATCTATAAAAATCGCACTAAAGTACTGCTTTTTCTTCGATTAGACAAGGAAAACGACAAAAAATTATGAATATACGGGAGCTTATTATTCAAGGATTAAATAAGAAAACAGAGCCTTTTAATCTATTTCAATTTTGTTTTTTGTTGTAAAATTTATTGTAATATTCCTCCTGTCATAAAATAATTGTCAAACAATGTATTTTCCGGAATTACAACATCAAAAATTCCAAAAACTGAAGAACCGGAGCCTGACATGGATGCATAGACAGCACCCAAATCATACATCGATTTTTTAATTAACTCTATTTCCGGATATTTTGGAAATACTGATTTTTCAAAATCATTTTTAATAGTATCTTTCCATTCGGTTATGGGCCTTTGTATCAACTCCACAAGAGACGTTTGAGGTTTTTCGGGTATAACAAGCGAATATGCCTCCGGTGTTGAAACATGAATGTCAGGTTTAACAAGCAACAGGTAGTATCCTTTCAATGAGATTTTGATGGGAGAAAATACATTGCCTGTTCCCGTTGCAAATATGGGTTTATTTTTAATGAATACAGGGCAATCGGCACCTAGGAGTGCAGCATACTTCTCAAGTTTCCTGTTCGTTATTTTCAATTCAAAGATCTCATTTAACATTTTAAGCATAAATGCCGCATCCGAAGATCCGCCTCCCAATCCGGCACCAAATGGTATTTGTTTTATAAGAGAAATATCGATAGCGGAAAACTGATAGTCTGAACGCAGCAAACGATAGGCTTTTACAATTAAATTATCTTCGGGATCACCACCTAATTCGATGCCTTTGGATGAAAAACTATAATCCAGACACGTATCCGATGTCTGAACATCCAAAACATCACTTAAACCTACAGGATAGAAAACCGTTTCTATATTATGATATCCATCCGTACGACGTTCAACAATATTCAGGCCTAGATTTATTTTTGCATTAGGGTATGTTAGCATTTGATGTTTGGTTGATTGGTTAATTGGTTGATTGGTTAATTGGTTGATTGGTTAATTGGTTGATTTGACAAATCATCAATCAATTGTAAATATCATAAATAGTAAAGGATAAAATGGTAAATGGGCTAATTCATCTACCAATTGTAAATTTAAAATTGTAAATGAAAATTGTTTTATAAACTTAAATCAAAGATATACATTTTTTTTAATACTGGAAACAACTAACTTAGAGCACAAAGGCAATTCTGGCAGAAGTTATCAACAGTTTGTTGAAATGTTTTTATTTTTCTTACAGAAATGTTTTGTACTTTTGAAACCCACAAATTGCAAATTGTATTTCCTAAAACTTTAAATAAAATAATGGTTGAAAAACGCAATTATAATAAAAAACCAACAACCCCTGCTCCTGTTCCTGCAAATGAGTTTGGTAAACTGCCTCCCCAGGCCCCTGAACTTGAAGAAGCTGTATTAGGGGCCATCATGATTGAAAAAGATGCTTACTCTCTTATTTCAGAAATTCTGAAACCTGAATGTTTTTATAAAGTAGCCCATCAAAAGATTTTTGAAGCTATTATGACACTGGCAATGCATCAGGAACCGGTTGATATGCATACTGTGACGGAACAATTACGAAAGAGTGGAACGATTGATGATGTAGGTGGCCCGTATTATATCACGTTGTTAACAGCAAAAGTATCGTCAGCAGCTCACCTTGAATATCATGCACGGATCATAGTCCAGAAGTTCCTTGCACGTGAACTGATACGCATCTCAAGCGAAATCCAGACAAAAGCATTTGATGACAAGTCGGATGTTGATGATTTGATGCAGGAAGCCGAAGGTCTCCTTTTTGAAGTTTCACAACGAAATCTTAAAAAGGATGTTACTCAGATTAGTCCTGTCATTGATGAAGCAATCAAGAGAATGCAGCTTGCAGCTACAAAACAAGGCACCAGTGGAGTTACATCAGGATTTCACAGCCTGGATAAAATTACTTCTGGATGGCAACGTTCCGATTTAATCATCATAGCAGCGCGTCCAGCCATGGGGAAAACAGCATTTGTCCTTTCAATGGCTAAAAATATGGGGGTTGATTATAATCAACCTGTCGCTATCTTTTCACTTGAAATGTCAAATGTCCAGTTAGTGAACCGTCTTATCATGAATGTGTGTGAACTGGAAGGTGAAAAAGTCAAGAATGGCCAGTTGAGCAATGAGGAATGGACAAAGTTGGATAAAGATATAAAAGAGTTGATTGATGCTCCTATTTACATTGATGATACGCCAAGTTTATCGGTTTTTGAACTCAGGAGCAAGGCACGCCGGTTGGTTAAAGAGCATAATGTCTGCTGTCTGATAATTGACTATTTACAATTGATGAATGCCAGTGGCATGAGTTTCGGCAGTCGTGAGCAGGAAGTAAGTATAATTTCACGCTCATTGAAAGGTCTGGCAAAAGAGCTTGACATCCCCATCATAGCCCTTTCGCAGTTGAATCGTGGTGTTGAAGGCCGTTCTGGTCTGGAAGGCAAACGTCCCCAACTTTCCGATTTACGTGAATCGGGAGCTATCGAACAGGATGCTGATATGGTATGTTTTATACACCGTCCCGAATATTATCATCTGACAGAAGATGCCCAGGGTAATTCGTTAATAGGCATTGCTGAAATAATCATTGCGAAACACCGTAATGGTGCCACAGGGGATGTCCAGTTGAAGTTTAAAAACACCTATGCCAAATTTATGAATAAAGATGACAGGGATAAAGATGACAATCCATTCAACTCAGGCGGGTATCAGGTTATCTCTTCGAAAATGAATGAAGGCGGATCCAATTTTTACGGAGAAGGAGCTCTTACAACTCCTTCAAATCCGCTCCAGGGAACCGGACGAAATGATGAAGTACCTTTTTAGAATAGTTGATTAGTTGAATTGTTGATTGAATGGTTAATTGGTTGATTAAATGATAAAATACCGGGCTCCTGAAAAATTGTAAATTGTAAATGAATAAATTGTACATGTTTTTCGGATTGTTTCAAATGAAAAGGTAGCAGGAATTGATAATGGCAGTAACTAAAAAAGCGGAAAGTCTTATACTTTCCGCTTTTTTAGTTACTGTATATATCAATGTTTGATTTTGTTCAGTTGGGTTGCATCATGTTTATAGTTGAATACTAACGCAAATACTATAGCAACGACTAACGAATAAGTGGCAAAAATAAACCATGAATTTGGCCAACCTGCTTTATCAACGATCCAACCGGCAACATAAGAGCCTATAAATGCTCCAAAACCATTTGTCATAATCATAAAAACACCCTGAGCACTCGAACGGATAGAAGAATCAGTTTCATTCTCTACAAAAAGGGAGCCTGAGATATTAAAGAAATCAAATGCAACACCATAAACGATCATCGAAAGAACCAACATCCATACTCCACCGCCGGGGTTTCCGGCTCCAAGTAATCCAAAACGCAAAACCCATGCAAACATACTGATCAGCATTACTTTTTTTATACCAAATTTCCTCAGGAAAAATGGAATGAGCAGGATACACAGCGTTTCTGAAACTTGTGAAAGAGAAATTAAAATATTGGCATGCTCTACACCAAAAGTACCTTTGTAAAGTATATTCTTACCAAAGAAATTGGTAAGATATTCATTCCCAAATGCATTTGTTATCTGAAGAGACATACCCAGCATCATGGAAAAGATAAAGAAAATTGCCATTTTCTTCTGTTTAAAAAGAGCAAATGCTCTTAATCCCATATAATCAACCCATGATTTCTTTTTAACAGTGGAACTGATCGTACAATTTGGAAGGGTAAAAGAATAAAAACTTAAAACAAATCCCAATGCGGCTGACATATATAATTGATAAGAAGAATGAGCATAGCCCAACAAATCAACTAATATCATTGAACAAATAAATCCTATTGTACCCCATACCCGTATTGGTGGAAAATCCTTTACAATATTAAAACCACCCTTAGTTAAAACGTGATATGCAACTGAGTTGGATAATGCAATAGTTGGCATATAAAACATGACACTGCACAGAATCAATGAATAGAGAGTTTTATAATCTGTCTGAGGTGCCGCAAAGACAAGAAATGTAGCTGCTAAGAAATGACAAATACCCAGTAATTTTTGAGCCGGAATCCAACGATCGGCAATAATTCCTACAATTCCCGGCATAAATAATGATGCAATACCCATAGTAGCAAAGAAACTTCCGATTTGAAATCCTTCAAATTTCAGACTTCCACCAAGGTATGCACCCAGTGAAATAAGCCATGCACCCCAAATGGCATATTGGAGAAAATTCATAATTGTCAATCGAAGCTTTAATCCCATGATTATTAGATTTATTATTTAGTACGTATTTTATATTATCAGGCTTAAAAGAAATAAAGCAGGTCATAATTAAATAAACATCTATCTATTTCAACATAATGCCCTCTCAAATACTTTTCCTTTTTCCTGCTCTTTTAGGAGAAGGTGTCTGCACGACGGAAAAGGTCGGAGAAGGCATTGTGAATTGTAAAATCACTAGACGATTTAAAACACGACTTACATTCTTGTTTCTTGTTACTTGTTACTTTATTCTTGATCCTTGGCTCTTGGTTCTTTACTAAATGCTCAAAATTCAAAGCTATTTATTTAGTTTTGTTTTTTCGTTTAATAGCATCACGAATGGTTACTGCCAATTCATATTTTTCATTACTTAAAGCAAGATCAAGCATTTCTTCCAACGTTTCAACAGTGAGTAAATCCAGGTCATCATCAGATAAATCTTCATCGTTTTCGGGGAGAACTGTTTTAGGCTCTTCAGGTTCAGGTTGTTCAACTTCTGTTCCTACTATATCGAGAATTTCAGACTTAATAAAAATAGGACAATCAGACCTGACAGCTAATGCTACAGCATCAGACGTTCGAGCATCGATAATAATCGGTTTTGTTTCTTTCAGAATATGCAATTCCGAAAAAAACACATCATTTACCATATCGTAAATAACTACTTTTTGTAAAATGGCATCAAATGAATTTAAAATGCTGTTTATTAAATCATGAGTTAAGGGCCTTGGTGATTTTTTATTATTCATCTTCAGTGCTATAGATTGTGCTTCAGGCTCACCAATCATCACTGAGAACCGGCGGTTTCCATTTTCTTCACTCAACACCAGACCATAAGTTCCAACAACAGTTTGATTATAAACCAAGCCTGTAATCGTTAATTTTATTTCTGAATCCATTTTCATACGTGTAAAATCAGGTTCTTAAAAGTAATTATTTTTTGAATTCATTGATGAAATCAACAGTTTTAAAAAGGACAACAAATATACATCAATTTTTAAAAGGAAAAATCATATTTTATAAAAAGTTGAAAATATGCGATAATTTTTTACTCTTCAAGTGAGATGAATGGCTTTAAGAAAAACATATGGAAGCATAGATTGTTAGAATTTCCAGGTAAAATGAGTTCTTTATGAATTCAAACTTGACACAAAATAGATTCAGAAACAAAAAATATACTTACTTTTGCTGACAAATAAAAAAAACGATGTTTAAAAAATCGAATATACTTATACGCAACAAAAAGGCGACTTTCAACTATGAGATTCTTGATCGTTATGTTGCCGGAATTCAGCTTTACGGCACCGAAATAAAATCAATCAGGGATGGGAAAGCGGGATTGACTGAAACATATTGTGCTTTTATCAACAATGAGTTGTGGGTAAAAAATATGCATATTGCTACTTATTTCTTCGGTACCTATAATAACCATGATGTAAGACGTGACCGAAAACTTCTGCTTACAAAACGGGAATTAAACAAATTGATTCGGGGTACAAAAGAAACAGGAAATACGATTGTTCCAACTAAGCTATTTATCAATGATAAAGGACTGGCAAAATTAGAAATCGGACTGGCAAAAGGTAAAAAAACGTATGACAAACGCCAGACACTTAAAGAAAAAGAGGATAAAAGAAGTATTGACAGGGCTATGAAGCATTGAGCATTGAGCATTGAGCATTAAACATTGACCGTACAGTGCTATGGGTTTGAAGAGTTTGAAGTTTGAAAGGTTCCGATAAACCGGAATATCGCATACTCCATTTGAAAGGTTTGAAAAGGTTGGAGTTTGAAAGGGTTGGAGTTCTTGTCCTGTTCTGAAGTTTCTATAATCAACAAGGATTAATGACAATTCTAATTGTTAACTCTTTTTCTTTTCATGCAATTTAATATGTTTCTGTTTTTTTTCATATAAGTAACGTTTGATTTTCTGTGAAGCTGTCTTTTCAAAAGGTTCTCCCATAATATCAACACGTTTAATCTGCGAAACTTTATTTAATTTTCCATTCAGTTCTTTCATGAAATTCTGACTCCATGCATGGTATTTTTCGTCCAGTTCACGTATAGCCTGTCGACCTATCTCTTTCTTTTCTTCATAGGCCGATTTAATATGTTCAATATTTTTCTCAAGATCATCTAAATCTAAAAGCACTTTTGCTACTAAAAATCCATCTTCTTCAATTACAAGTGATTCAACTACATATTGCGAATTATTTATCACATTTTCAATGTCTTCAGGATAAATATTTTCACCACTTGCACCTATAATTGTACTTTTCATCCTTCCTTTAATATACAACCTTTTACTTGAATCAAATTTCCCGAAATCACCGGTACGAAACCAACCATCCTGAGAAAGTACTTCACTTGTAGCTTCCGGATTTTTATAATAGCCTTTCATAACATTAGGCCCTTTTGCCCAAATCTCACCTACTCCTTTTTTATCAGGATTATTTATTTTCAAATTAACTCCCGGAACTGCAAACCCTGTTGATTGGATTTTTGTCTGATTAACTCCGGCACCTGCCAGTAAAGGTGAAGTTTCGGTCAATCCATAGCCAATTGCATAAGGAAAATGTGCTTCTTTCATGAACCGTTCAACCCGTGAATCGAGCTTTGCACCACCTATTCCAAAGAAAGCCAATCGTCCTCCAAATGTTTCATACAGCTTTTTCCCTGCAATATGATGTATAATTTTCCTGAAAACAGAATTTTTATAAATCATTCGTTTAAACCGGTTTCCGGTGAATTTATTCTGGATTTGAGTCTTGTATAATTTTTCCATTATAAGTGGCACCGATAGCATCATAGTAGGCCTGATCTTAGCTAAAGCAGGTAATAATGCAGAAGCAGTAGGTGGTTTTTTCAAATAATAAATTGAAGCTCCATAAATGATTGGATAAATCATCCCAATCGTATTTTCGTAGGTATGGGATAATGGCAGTAATGAAAGAAAAATATCCGAACTTGAAATCGGATGAAAAGTAAACGATTGCATTGCCGTAAATGTCAAGTTTTTATGCGAAAGTACAACACCTTTTGATCTACCTGTTGTACCTGAAGTGTAGATGATGGCAGCTGTATCTTCTTCTTTGACAATTATTTTCTCTTTTATTAGTTCCATATTTTGATTTCCATTCAGGACAGTCAAATTATCGAGTAAAATGTTGGATTCTAAAAGTGGAAAGACAAGACCTTCAATTCGGGATAACAATCTTTCGCTAATAAATATTGCCTTTGATTCTGAGTGGGTCAGCACATTTTCAATTTCTTCACGGTTGAAATCGGGTAAGATGGGAACAATAATCAATCCATTGGAGACAACGGCGAAATAAGCTATCACCCAATTGGGCATATTGTGGCTTAACAGAGCAACTTTATCCCCTCTTTTCAAACCAAGAGAAAACAGGACATCAGAAACATGATCAATTTGAATCTTGAGTTCTGAGTAGGTAATTGGTGTACCATCAACAAACGAAACAGATGGCTGATTTGCAAAATGCTCTGTTGAATAATTCAGTATCGATTGAAGTGTGAGCGGATTTGGAACAATTTTTTTAATCATTTATTTACTTTCATCAAAGAAGTATATCTAATACTAAAATTGATGTAAAGATAAGCAATGACAAATTAATAATTAAAGATGAATAATTAATAATTCATAATTAGGAAGGTTGAACGTATTTCATCAATAAATTGAATTGTCCGGTTCGGAAGAAGCAAGAATATTCCTGTCAATAAATTATGATTTATAAATTAAAAAGATACAGGGACGTTTATTTAAATCAGGCAGTTGGGTTTTCCAGTCTTTTACGGTTCTGGTTTTAATGAATTCTGTATCGAGTGTTATATCCACTGCAATACAAAGACGTGTATTCGACTGACAAGTCTGCAAAATTTCGTCTAACATTTTCATATTCCGATAGGGCGTTTCAATAAAAATCTGTGATTGGTCATCGGAATAAGCTTTTGATTCAAGTTTTTTCAGTGCTTTTGCCCGTTCTGTACGTTCAATCGGCAAATATCCAAGGAAAGCAAAACTTTGTCCGTTAAATCCGGAAGCCATCAACGAAAGAAGAATAGAGGAAGGTCCAACGAGAGGAATAACTTTAAAATTTTTCTTTTGAGCCATTGCAACCACGTCGGCACCGGGATCGGCAATAGCAGGACAACCTGCTTCTGAAAGAATTCCCATATTATTTCCATCAAACATGGGTTGCAAGAAACTACTCAATTCTTCGGGAGTAGTATGTTGATTGAGAATGAAGAAAGTGAGACTATCAATATCAATAGCCTGACTCGTTTTTTTAAGGAAACGACGGGCTGAACGAACATCTTCAACAATAAAAAAACGTAGTTCTGACACTATATCCGTATTGAATGCCGGTAAAATGCGATTAAAATCTGTATCGCCAAGTGATGTTGGAATTAAATAGAGTGTTGACATTGGTGTAAAGAGTTTGAAGAGTTTGAAAGGTTTGATGTTCCACGTTCCGCGTTCAGTGTTCCGCGTTCGGTATTCCGCATTTTGTAAGATTATGCAGGGTATCCGGGATTATATATTTCGATTTGTTTATATACAACTAGTAAATTAAACTGACATAATAATTTGCAAAACATTAAACTACTTTAAATTATGTCCTGGTTCCTGGTTCCTGGTTCTTGATTTTTTTGACTTTTGTCTTGGTTCTTGGTTCCTGGTTCTTTTGTCTTTTGTCTTTTGTCTTTTGTCTTTTGTCTTGGTTCTATTGTCTTGGTTCTATTGTCTTGGTTCTATTGTCTTGGTTCCTGGTTCTATAAAACTGTTCAACCTAATCAATTTAGTTGTCATTTACGCCTTTAATTGTGACTAATTCTTCACTGAGAATTTCCCACTCATAGACTTTTTGTTCCAGATCATGTTGTTTTTTTTGGTAAGACATTATAAATTTATTATCCGAAGCATTTTTTGGAAGTTCAAGGAGTTTTTCTATTTCAACAATTTCAGTTTCGAGACCTGAAATCTCAGTTTCAATTTCTTCTACTGCTTTTTCAGCTTTTCTTATTTTACGACTATGTTCTTTACGTGCTTCGTAACTCATTTTATTATCGGAAACAGCTTTTTCAGGTGATTCGGCAGTGATTTTCAGAGATGTTGTAACTTCCAGTTCACGCAAAGAATCCATTTTTTTATACTGTAGGAAATCGTAAATACCTCCTAAATGCTCACGTACCTTTTTGTTGCCGAATTCATAGACCTTAGTAACAAGTCCGTTTAGGAATTCACGGTCGTGCGATACCAGAATCACGGTACCATCAAATGCTTTTATTGCTTCTTTGAGAACATCTTTTGATTGCATATCAAGATGATTGGTAGGTTCATCAAGAATCAACAAATTAACAGGTTCCAGCAGTAAACGAATCATGGCCAAACGGCTCCTCTCTCCTCCCGAAAGTACTTTCACCTTTTTATCGGAAGCTTCACCTCCAAACATAAATGCTCCGAGAATATCCCTGATTCGGGTCCGGATATCACCGACAGCCACATAATCGATTGTTTCGAAAACAGTTTTAGTTTCATCCAATAAAGATGCCTGATTTTGGGCAAAATATCCTATTTTGACATTATGTCCTAATTTCATGATTCCGGCATATTCAATCTGTTCCATGATACATTTTACCAATGTACTTTTACCTTCCCCGTTTTTGCCTACAAAAGCGACTTTTTCACCCCTGTTAATAATCATACCAATATTATCCAGAATTAAATGATCACCATATGTTTTGGATAAATGTTCAATTTCAACAGGTATGCTGCCTGAACGTGGAGCAGGCGGAAATTTAAGACTCAATCGGGAATTATCTTCCATATCGACTTCCAGCCTTTCTATTTTTTCAAGATGTTTAATTCTTGACTGAACCTGAACTGCTTTTGTTGCCTTAGAACGAAACCGGTCAATAAAATCTTCGGTTTCCTGAATAAGTTTTTGCTGATTTTCAAAGGCTCTTACCTGTTGTTCATGACGTTCTTTCCGAAGTTCAACATATTTTGAATAAGGCACATTGTAATCGTAAATTTTACCCAGTGAAATCTCAATCGTACGGGTAGTAACCGCATCGATAAATGCACGGTCGTGTGAAACCAATAAAATGGCACTTCCGGTAGATGAAAGAAAATTTTCAAGCCATTGGATGGATTCAATGTCAAGGTGATTGGTGGGTTCATCAAGAAGCAAAACATCCGGTCGGTTCAATAAAATCTTTGCTAATTCAATACGCATTCGCCATCCGCCACTAAATTCTGAACACTGGCGATCGAAATCTGAGCGCATAAATCCCAAGCCCAGCAAAGTCTTTTCAATTTCACCATGGAAATTACCGTTTCCGATAATTTGTAGGTGCTCGTTTGAATGAGTTAAACTTTCCAGTAGTAAATGATAATCTTCACTCTCATAGTCGGTACGTTCAGCTAAATCAATATTCATCTGTTCAATTTCAGCTTGTAAACCAGTGATATGCTCGAAGGCTTTTTCGGCTTCCTGCATTACTGTAGTGCCTTCGTTGTGAATCATATGTTGAGGGAGATACCCTATTGTCAGGTCTTTGGGAATAGTTACCCTGCCTTTTGTAGGTACTTGTTTCCCTGAGAAAATACGTAAAAGAGTAGTTTTACCGGCTCCATTTTTACCAACCAAAGCAATTTTATCTTTGGGATTAACCAAAAAACTAATTTCATCAAAGAGTGGTGATCCACCAAATTCAACAGTAAGTTGTTCTACAGAAATCATATATTTACCTTACAAAAAACTATAAATTTTAATCAATTTTTGAAATCAGAATTTCTTATTGATTTTTGAATATACTTTATTATCTACGCTTCGCCACAAAATATAAGTAAGAATGGAGGCAATGGAGAAAGCTATGATTACCAATATTCCGATTTTCCATTGCCGCCCGATAATTCCCAATGCAATAAAACAAATGGATACAATTAACAAAACAAAAGTAACCTGACGATGTTTTAAACCTGTTTTCAATAATAAATGATGAATGTGGTTTTTATCTGGATGAAATGGAGAAACACCTTTTTTTATTCTTGTTAACATGACCCTCAATGTGTCAAATAAGGGGATAGATAACACACAAATTGCTACTGCGGGTGCGGCTGACATTTGAAATTGTTCAGGTATACTCTTATATGCATTCATTTCGCAAAATTCAAATACATATAATGTGATCATATATCCAAGAAGTAATGAACCGGAATCACCCATAAAGATTTTACGTTTTCCGCCAAAAACATTATAAAGGAGAAAAACAAATAATGACCCTGACATTGCAAACCCTGAAATAGCCAGATTGACATTAGCCGTTAATTCAAAATAGATTGCAAAAAACAAACAATACAGGATACCTAAGCCTGAAGCCAATCCATCAACGCCATCAATCAAATTCAACGCATTAATGATGACCACAAATACAAAAAAAGACAACAAGTAACTCCAACCTATTGAGATTTCATTTATTCCTAAAAAACCATGTAAATGGGATAATCGAACATCAGAAACTACTATCAAGAAAAATGCTGCGACCAACTCTCCCAAAAGTTTCCAAGACGGTTTAATATCAATCAAATCATCAACAAATCCGATAATTAAAATAATAAAAACACCAACAATCGTAAATTGCAATTCACTTATAATTCCATAACTAAACAGAAAAACTGTTGATAGAAAGGAAATAAAAATATTAATACCGCCAATATTTGGGATAATACCTTCATGAGATGTCCGTTTATTAGGCTTAACAACAAAATTCTTTTTTTTTGCGATATCAATTACTAAAGGCATAAAACATAAACCAATAATAAATGAGAACAAAATGGTGAAATATGGAAATACGTGTATAAAGTTATTCAAATAAAGCATTTTAATAAAATTAATGTTTATACATCTAAACGTTCAAATTGTGAATTTTTACTTAAAAATTCAGGTACGATTTTTTTCATTAATGAAACTGTCAAGAAATTCTTGCACATCAAACTGTACCTGATTAATTCATCAATCTGAGGAGATATTTTAGAAAAATCATATTCTTGAACTTTTGCAATAAATATCTTTGTATTGTACGTTTTTATTGTAATTTCTTTTTTATTCAAAAGCTCCTCGTACAATTTCTCCCCCGGTCGTAAACCTGTAAATTCAATTTTAATATCAATTTCGGGAATATAACCCGCCAAACGGATCATTTTTCTGGCTAAATTCACAATTTTAACCGGATTTCCCATATCAAAAATAAAGATCTCACCGCCCTGTCCCATAGAACCTGCTTCCAGAACCAGCATACATGCTTCTGGTATAGTCATGAAATATCTTATTATATCAGGATGAGTGACAGTGACAGGACCTCCTTTTTCAATCTGGCTTTTAAAATGCGGAATTACTGATCCATTCGAGCCTAATACATTTCCGAACCTTGTAGTTATAAATTTAGTTGTTGTATTTCCTTCGGCCTGTATTTTACGGAATAATGACTGTACATAGATTTCGGCAATCCTTTTTGAAGCACCCATAACATTTGTTGGATTGACTGCCTTATCAGTTGAAATCATCACAAAATACTGAACTTTATATTTAACAGCTAAATCTGCTAAATTTTTTGTTCCTCTGACATTTACCTGTATGCTTTCAACAGGATTGTCTTCCATAAGTGGTACATGTTTATATGCTGCTGCATGATAAATATAATCTGGTCGAAACATTTCGATCAGGTATTCCATTCGTTCATTATTCCTAATATCGCCCAGAAAAGCAATGAAATTTTGATCCGGAAATTGTTCTTCCAATTCCAGTTTAAGGGTATGCATAGGCGATTCCGCCTGATCGAGTAAAATAATCAGATTAGGTTTAAACATTGTAACCTGACGAACAATTTCACTTCCGATGGAACCTGCTGCTCCTGTGATTAAGATAATTTTAGATTTTAACTGTTTAGCAATTTTTTCATAGGAAATATCTATTTCAGGCCTTTCTAATAAATCTTCTATTTGTATAGATTTGATTTGTTTTATTGAGGGCATATCATTTTGCCAAATACTCATAGGCGGAGAAGTAAGAACAGAAAGATTATTGTTAATAAATATATCCAAATCTGTATTGGGATTGATCTGGTTCATTATATTGGGAGAGACAATTATAGCTTTTGCTTTATTTATAATATACTTCTTTAAGGTTTTTTCATCTAAATGGTAAACAGGAACGCCCATTATAAGACGTTTAGAAGCATTTTTATCATCATCAATAAAACCCACAAGCTTATATTTATTATCATCTGCAAAGCGAATCATTTTAGCTATCCCTATGGCTGCTGACTGAGTACCAAAAATCATCACAGGAGTAATTTGATTTGAATTTTGTGTGAAATAATCATAGATTGATTTAACCGCTAAACGTAAAATAAATAATAGCAGAAATGATAAAACAGCATCGATCAACAAGGCTGAATAATAAAACATGACGTTCGATGTAGAAAGGTAAACAATAAAATTGGCCAAAGATATTATCCCGATATTAATAAAAACTGCCAAAAGTAATTTTATTAAATCTACATAACTTGAATAGCGTAAAACGCCGGAATAGGTATGAAAACACCAAAAGAAAAATATCTGAAGAATAATAACAATCCCTAATCTTTGAAATTGAGAGAGTATTCTCACATCCAACGAATTAATAAATATTTTGGAATTGATATAAAAAGAAATATAATAGGATACCAGACATAGAAAAATGTCGAAAGATAATATAAGCCATCGCGGAATATATTTTAGATTAGTAAGGTGCGAAAAGACATCCGAACTCCACAAAAAAGTAAATCTGTCTTTCATGTCGATTATATTAAAAGTCGGTATTGTTCATGTATTTAGTCTGCAAAGATAAGTTTAAAATGCGAAAAAATTACGGAATAATTTTATTTATAGATTTAAAATAATTTACTTTCTTGTAAATGGTTCATTTTCTGCAATAAATAATTTTCATTTTTAAAAATGAGATTTATTTTACATATTGAGAAAATATAATATCTATCTTTGTACAATCAAATAATAAAACAGAATATCATGTCAATACATAGTGAAGATTCAAGAAGGGTAACTACCCAACGGTTGTTGGAAATGAAACAACGGAAAGAAAAAATCAGTATGCTCACTGCCTATGATTTTACAATGGGAAATATTGTTGATCAGGCTGGAGTAGATATTATTTTAGTTGGTGATTCAGCATCGAATGTTATGTGTGGAAATATAACCACATTACCAATAACATTAGATCAAATGATTTTTTTAGCCAAATCAGTTGTAAGAGGAGTTAAACGGGCATTAGTAGTCATCGATATGCCTTTTGGAAGTTATCAGGGGAATTCTAAAGAAGCACTGGCTTCAGCAATTCGTATCATGAAAGAAACTCATGGAGATTGTTTGAAAGTGGAAGGTGGTGAAGAAATAATAGAATCTGTAAAAAGAATTCTGAGTGCCGGCATTCCTGTTATGGGGCATTTAGGTTTAATGCCTCAATCTATAAACAAATATGGGTCATATACAGTTCGTGCTAAAGAAAATACGGAAGCCGAAAAGCTTATAAGTGATGCTCATTTACTCGAAGAAACAGGTTGTTTTGCGATAGTCTTAGAAAAAATACCAGCTAAATTAGCTCAACAGGTTGCTTCTGAACTTACGATACCTGTAATTGGCATAGGTGCAGGTGGGGGTGTGGATGGTCAGGTTTTGGTTTTACATGATATGATTGGACTGACACAAGATTTTTCACCCCGATTCTTACGCCGGTATGCAAATTTACAAAGTATTATGAACGAAGCTATCGAACATTATGTAGAAGATGTAAAATCGGGTGATTTTCCAAGTGAAAAAGAACAGTATTAAAAGAACAGAAATTACCGGAAACATATAAAATCCCATTGAAAAGAATCTATTCAATGGGATTTTATCATTTAATCATCTTATGTTTTCCTATTCCATCATATTATGAAATACATTTTGAACATCTTCATCATCTTCAATTTTATCAATTAATTTCAAAACCTGTACTTTTTGTTCTTCATTAAGTACTTTCATATCATTTGGGATACGCTCAAATTCAAAACTTAAAATATCAAAATGATTTTCTTCCAGGTATTTTTGAATGGAAGAATATGATTGAAAATCGCCATAGAGTATGATGCCTTCTTCATCCTCTACTAATTCATCAACTCCAAAGTCAATTAATTCCAATTCAAGGTCATCAAGAGAAACTCCTTCTTTTGGGGAAATCCTGAATACACATTTACGATCAAATAAAAATTGTAAAGATCCAGTGATACCCAATGAACCTCCGTTACGGTTAAAATAACTACGTATATTAGCTACAGTGCGGGTTGGATTATCAGTTGCCGTTTCAACCACTATCGCAATTCCATAAGGGCCATATCCTTCATAAACCACTTCTTTGTAATCGGATTCATCACGCGAAATTGCTTTTTTAATAGCACGTTCCACGTTTTCCTTAGGCATATTTTCCTTCTTAGTGGTCTGAATTACCATTCGTAAGCGGGGATTTGTGCTGGGGTCAGGACCACCTTCGATGACTGCTATTGTAATTTGTTTCCCTAATTTTGTAAAAACACGGGCCATATTACCCCAACGTTTCATTTTTGTAGCTTTTCTATATTCGTACGCTCTTCCCATATTTATATTTAACTAACTATTATTTTAATTTAATTATCTCTGAATTTGTAATTTATAAAACAGAACCGTTTCCGGTGCACAAAAGTATTAAAACACTTGCATTATTCCATCATAAGTTTCATATTTTTTAGAATAAAAAAAAGTACATACTACGCAACTCTCTTAATTTCAGAAATTCATAGTTACATTATGTTGTTTCAATTATTTTTTACACCCGTTTCAATACTCCTTTTAATGTTTTGTTTGTTGGAATTTTTGTATATCATTGTATAATAAAACTCTGTTTAATTTTAATCTTTTTTGAAATTCAACTCATCAATAATAAATCAAATATAATCATCAAATTACTGATATTCTAATGAATTTTGTTGGAATAATCATTCATTTATAAGTCGGGGGAATAATCTATTGACAATATCCGAAACGAACATTAATTTCATTTTCATCATACAAGTAATCATAGATATTTAAAGATCTGTTTGATCATCTACAAAAGCTTAAATTTCAGCATCCTGCCAATTAATAATTATTAATTTTTAATTATTAATTAAATTCTAGTTCCAGTCACAATTGCATTTTTGATTTTTAATTAAACGTTCACGCTTTTTAGATGCTATTATTTTATTATTAATGACAATATTCATCCCGACAGAAAAATTAAAAAATGATGAATTGTAAGGGATTGGAATATTTATGTTGGGGTAGCCGGGACTTAAATCCGTAAGTGCCAGTTTAGCTGTCTGAAATGGAATATAATCTGCTGCAACGAACCAGTTAAACATACCTGATTCAAATTCAAGACCTGCACCCAACGTACTGAATCTTCCGTTGTTTATTGAATAACTAAGGGTTGTATTCAGCCAGTCGTAAGGTCGGGCATTGACCGATCCTGTTATCTCTTCAATAAGTATACTTTTAATTAACCGGGAATAGGAAAGAATTCCGAAACTCATTTTATGGTCTAAGATACTATATTCGAAAGCTATATTCGTTTTAGCAGTGGTGGCTGTTGTATAGGGATTTAAAGTTAATTTAGACTTTTTTGATGAACTGAAAGCATTATTCAATGTATCAGCCAATCCATTTCCTAAAATTAATTTGTTATAAACATCCTGAAAAGATTTTATCGTTGAATTACTCTCAAATAAATTTACTCCACTAAATGAATAATCAACATTATACTGATAGGTATGCGTATTTCCGGTCCACCTTATAAAACCTAAATCATTAATTGAACCTGATAATGTTATGTTATCATTTAAACGGTATTCACAGCCTACATCAATCCCTGCACCAATTCCGGATGGTGTTAACAGATCTGTAATAGTTTTTGGCATTGTGAATGAATAGGTACCTGAATTACTACCTGTGTTATTTATCTGAACAGGACCTGAATAACCTACAGTACCTTCTCCTTTTAATTTCCACTTATCAACTCCGGCATCCAGTAAAAAACTGTTATTACTATTTGATACATTGGCCGATCCAAGTAACAGCTTAAGCTTTCCGCCTAATTTCCACTTATCATTCAGTTGTTTTGAATAGCCCAAAGCAGCTTCTGTATACACACTTATATTACTTTCCAGTTTTGAAAGATTAAATGAATTGTTCAGGGAGTCCGATGTGCCGAATAAAGAAATTTTAAATAAGTCTTTTGGTAAATTAATAGTACCATCAATTTTCTCTGTGAGTGAGAAAGTCCAGTAGCCTGATTTATTTCTAAATCCAAATGACAATAGGTTAGTTTGTAAATCTGCTTGAATCAACGTATTAGTATTCAAAGTATTATAAAACCGGGATAAACTTCCAAGAGGATTTAAGAATAAAACCGTTTGCCCGTTTACGTTATAGATTATATCGTGTAGTGAAAGCGAATTATTACCAATACTAAACTGAGTATACCCAACTACAGGAAGACTTAAATAGAAATCATCAACAGGTTGAAATGAAGGATTCAAAAAGTGGCGGATAGGTACACCTTCCATAAAATAGAGCGTATTCACTTGCTGTGCATTCAGTGAAAGCGGTATAACACTTAGCATGAATAACTGAATAAGTATTATTTTTACTTTCATCAACGATAGCTCATTTTTGAGTTTGTTTCCCAAGGGTTGTGTTTATATCTCCTTTTACAAACAATCCGACTTTTAAATCAAAAATGTTTGATTTAATAAAATGTATATTCGAAATGTCATCGCCTTCCATCCTGATTTTATAATTTATAGAAACTGCTTTTCTTAAAGTTATCAATTGATCTTTAGATAAAGTAACATTTATGGTTTGTTTTGTTTCTTTTCCCGGTTGTACTATTCCGTTTGCATCAATATTTCCAGCAGCAATTAAATAACTTTTATCAAAGATTTGAGGAAGTGCATTTCCTGTAGAATCGATAGGATATAGCGAAAATGTCACTTTTGACGGAAGACCGTTTGTGACATTTAATATTAAATTTATATAGGTAATACTTGTATACGAATTCAATGTGTTCTCAATTGTATTAAATACATTTTGAATCGAATTCTGGTATTCATAATAACTGTCCTTTGTAAAATCCAAAGGAAGAATAGTTTTCAGGTTAACTTTTATCTCTGCGTCCGAAGTAATAAACCATGGCGTTTGATGTTGACTATTCATTACCGGATCAACAGTAGTCGAGAACAGGTATTTTAACTTATCCGGCATAGGACTGTCTGCAAATATCCGATCTATTCCGCCATTGCCTTTATTTAGTACAGGCAGTCTGAAATTTACGGTATCCCCCGGTACATTAGACCGTCTTTTTAATTCGATGGTGGTTGATCTTACCCCATTAAAATTGGCATAAACAGGGTTTAATTGCGGGTTTATACTTTGATACCCTTTAATAGAATCTATTTTGAAATTTAAATAAGTTCCTATATTACTTACAGCAGTTATATAAACCTGAGGGTTAGCAAACTTTAATACTGAAGTAGGAAATTTCTTTTCATAATCAACAGCTTGTACATAAGCATTGGTTACATTAAATTTTGATTTAATATTTCCATAAGCAACTGAATAATCCAGTTGGGTAAAATTAATTCTGCTCGTAATGATTGAAGCCGGAGTTAATGTTAAAGGTAAATTTCCACTCTTTGCATCCACCCTGATGATAATTGGAATTCCTGTTGCACCGCCGGAAGTAATCAACATGAAATTTTTCAGGATCACATTATTTACAGTACCGTAACTTGTCGGTGTAAATGAAATTGAGTTTGAACTTCCATCCAACATTCTTATTTTTCCATTCGGGAAAAGAATTGTAAATTTCATATCCGAAGGAGGAATTGAAATCAGTTCGGGGGTAACATCAACAATTACACTGAATGTGGCTGAAGTTATCTTTGTGCTGTCAATCCTGTCACCCTGTTTATTGGAATTAATTCCGAGCCTGACGGAATCGGTATTAGTGACAGATGGGATTGGACTTTCAGGATTAATAAACAGAGCACTATTCGGCGAAGGATATTGTCGCTCAATTAATTCCCTGGAATTATCAAGTAAATTTAAGTCGGAAATTTTGAATTCCGAACTATCAAAAATGATATAATTAATCTCATCATCTTTCCCGATTTCGAATGCTCCGGTAGAATCATTATTGGTGATAAGTTGCTCTAAACTCATACTTGCACTACCTACAGGAACGATCAAATCCGGGTGCAAACTTATTTCATCAGAAATATTTTGTAAATTTATATCCGCCTGGCACGAGATAAAAAAGATTGAAACTAAAATTGAAAAAATAAATTTAATATACATTAATTCGGAAAATTTATAAAGAATCAAAATTTAAAATCTGATTACGATTCCTTAAGAACCGTCAAAGATAATTAGTTTACCTCAACTAATCAATCAGTTATTAATTATTTCCCGGATTCAAAGGAGGCATCGGGAAAATTAACTAAAAACACTGTTTCTGTAGCTCTGGTTAACGCAGTATATAGCCAACGGTAAAAATCGCTGTTTATTTTATCTTCTGGAACCTGACCAGGATCAATAAATACTTTCTTCCATTGTCCGCCCTGTGCTTTATGACAGGTTACAGCATAAGCAAATTTCACCTGGATGGCATTAAAATACTCATTTTCAAGTATTTTTTTAAACTTCTCACGTTTATTTTTTATTTCAGGATAATCTTCTCCAACAGCTTCAAACAATTTATTTGTCATTTCGTTCATTTGAACCGGCGAATCCGATTGCAGTGAGTCAAGCCATATACGGGCATCTATTTCCCAGTCAAAGTCAAGTGAACGTAGTGTCAGATCAACAAATCTGAAACCGTAGATTTCATGATATTTCCGGACTCTTACAATTTGAAGTATATCACCATTGGCAATAAAATCAATCTCTTTATAAGGTTTGTTCCAAAAATAATTATTCCGGGTTACCATCAACAAATCACCATTTGTCAATTCTTCATCCTTCATCATGACGCGTCCACGAATCCCGTTATTATAAATATTGGCCCGTTTATTCGAACGGGTCACTACAATTGTATCCTCCACTCCTACTCCATCGTATGCTTTTTGTATCTCGTCAATTAATTCCATGCCATTCAGTTTTCTAATATCATCAAAACCTGCAATATCAAAACAGGGAAACTCTGAAGTTAGTCCATCAGTTATTTGTTGACGTAGGGATGTTGCATTGTGTAAAATTCCGCTTTCCAATGCCTGTCGAACAACATACGTCAACGTAAATTCATACACTTTCAATCCGTAACCCATCAGATTTTCAGTTTCCAATGCAGGGCTATTAGGTTGCATTACAGGAGGTAATTGTGCCGTATCACCCAATAATAACAGACTGCAACCTTCAGCGCCATAAACAAAATGAATTAAGTCATCCAGCAACCGGCCCGATCCAAAAGTAGTTTCGGCACCTGAATTTGATATCATTGAAGCTTCATCTACAATGAAAAGCGTATGGGTATTCAGATTATCAGCCAGCTGGAACCGAAACTCTGATATCGATTTCTGACGGTATATTTTTTTATGAATGGTAAAAGCAGGGAATCCTGAATAACCGGAAATCACTTTTGCGGCACGTCCTGTCGGAGCCAAAAGGACAGTTTTTTGTTTCAAATCATTTAATGCCCTTACCAATGCGCTGACAACAGATGTTTTACCGGTACCGGCATACCCTTTCAACAAAAACAACTTCTCTTTTTCAGTAGACATCAGGAAAGTACCTAATGCATCCAATAATTGAATTTGTTGTTCATTGGGTATAAACGGAAGTTGAGCCTGAATACCGGAAGAAATAAAATTCTGTAACATACTGCAAAGGTAATCATAAGCAATTAATAATTAATAATGAACAATTAATAATTCAGTATTGTATTAAAGGTAAAAATAATATCTATTTTTGTTCTTTAATTCGAATAATTCATATAATTCATAATTTATGAAAAATATAATCCTAATTTGTATGTCAACTATGTTAATGGCTTGCGGTGCTGAAAAAGCGACTACTCCTAAGATTGAAGATTTCAGTTATTCAGTGGATAAATTTGCCGATATAGAAATATTACGTTATCGTGTTCCTGATTTTGAAAAATTAAATCTTAAACAAAAAGAACTGGTATATTATTTAAACCAGGCAGCTCTTGAAGGAAGGGATATTTTTTATGATCAAAACAATAAAAATAATTTATGTGTCCGACGTACCCTTGAAGCTGTATATGTTAATTATAAAGGGGACAGGAATTCTAAAGAATTCGAACATCTAACTACTTATCTCAAACAAGTCTGGATGGGTAATGGAATTCATCATCATTATTCACTGGATAAATTTATACCTGAATTTTCCTCTTCTTACTTTGCAGAGGTGGTTAAAAGTATAGATCCGGCAAAATTACCTCTTTCAAAAGGTGAATCGGTGAAGAAACTAATTACAAAACTTACTCCGATACTATTTAATCAGAAAGTTTATCCTAAACGTTCGAATCAGTCTGTAGGGGTTGATTTAATTAAAACTTCTTCCAATAATTATTACGAAGGTGTTTCACAACAGGAAGTGGAAGCATTTTACAAAAAGATGAAAAATCCGAACGACAGCACTCCGGTTTCCTATGGATTAAACAGTAAACTTGTGAAAAAAAACGGAGTATTAGTTGAAGAAACATACAAAGTAGGCGGCCTTTACGGTTCTGCTATAAGTAGGATCGTGGACTGGTTGGGAAAAGCAGCTAAAGTCACTGAAAATGACAAACAATTGGACGTGATTAGTTCGTTAATTGATTTTTATCGCACCGGTGATTTAAAAAAATATGATGAGTATTCAATTAATTGGGTGGAAGATATAAATTCTCAGGTTGATTTTGTAAATGGTTTTACCGAAACATATGGTGACCCGTTGGGAATAAAAGCGAGTTGGGAATCAATTGTTAATTTTAAAAATGTAGAAGCTACCAAAAGAACCGAAATTATAAGTGCCAATGCTCAATGGTTTGAAGATCATTCACCTGTTGATAAACGGTTCAAAAAAGATACCGTGAAAGGTGTTTCAGCTAAGGTAATCACAGTTACTATATTAGGTGGTGATTGTTATCCTTCTACTCCTATTGGAATAAATCTTCCTAATTCTAACTGGATACGTCATGAACATGGTTCAAAATCAGTGACTATTGAAAACATTACAGAAGCTTACGACCAGGCATCACTTGATAACGGATTTGCACAGGAATTTATGTGGAGCGGAGTGGAAAAACAACGGGCTAAAGACTATGCTTCGTTAACTAACAATTTGCATACCGATCTTCATGAATGTTTAGGTCATGGATCAGGTAAATTGTTACCGGGAGTTGATCAGGACGCACTGAAAGCTTACGGTTCCACAATTGAAGAAGCCCGCGCCGACCTGTTTGGATTATATTACATGGGTGACCCTAAAATGACTGAATTGAATCTTCTCCCTGATAAAGAGGCTTATAAAGCTGAATACTATTCGTATATTATGAATGGGTTAATGACTCAACTTACCAGGGTAAAACCGGGTAAAAACTTAGAAGAAGCCCATATGCGTAACCGGCAACTTATTGCTTCCTGGGTATATGAAAAAGGTAAAGCTGACAAAGTAATTGAAATGATAAAACGTGATCATAAAACCTATGTAGTAATTAATAATTATGAAAAACTACGTATGTTATTCGGAAAATTACTGGCCGAAATTCAACGTATTAAATCAACAGGTGACTTTGCCGGCAGTAAAACTTTAGTCGAAACATACGGAGTGAAAGTAAATCAAACCCTCCATGCCGAAATGTTGGAACGCTACAAAAAGCTTCATCTTGCTCCTTATCGTGGATTTGTAAATCCTGTTTACACATTGGTAAAGAATGGAAAAGGGGAAATTATTGATGTTGCCATATCATATGACGAAAACTATATCGATCAAAATTTAAGGTATTCAAAAGATTATTCGGTTTTACCAACTTATAATTGAGTAACTACTCTCAATAATGTAAGTTCAATAAGTATACTAACATTTTGAAGGAGGTAAACGCCTGAAAGATAGCAATTGTTTTCCATTAGTTAAACAGAGCTAACACCTGATATTTAATGAATTAGTTGGTAAAATATTGAATATTTATATATAAGCAACTATATTTGAGCCAGTTACACAACACATTCTAAATTCACGCGAAATATGAAACAGCACAAAAGAACAAATAATTTTTAAGTGACAGAAGCACTGGCAAAGGATTCAGAAACGCTAATGAGAACCTTGTCTGAGGTTATTGACAAATTCAAATTAAAAAGGCAACCATTCATAAACTCTTTTACTCATTTCGTGTTTTAGTAATTGATGATAATCAAAATTTACAATTTTACATTTAAACATTAAATTATGGCACTACAAGTTGGCGACAAAGCTCCTTCTTTATTGGGAGTGAATCAGGATGGAAAAGAAATTAAACTGGCTGACTATGCCGGTAAAAAGGTGGTATTATACTTTTATCCGAAGGACAACACTCCTGGTTGTACTGCTGAAGCCTGCAGTTTAAGGGATGGATATGATGAATTACGAAAAGAAGGTTATGAAGTCATAGGTGTAAGTACTGACAGTGCTTCTTCCCATCAAAAGTTTATATCAAAACAAAATCTTCCATTCAATCTGATTGCCGATACGGACAAGAAACTATCCGAAACTTTTGGTACCTGGGGTGAAAAATCAATGTATGGGAAACAGTATATGGGAACGCTAAATACAAACACAACATCAGATGAAAAGCAAGTTAAAATGGGAATGAACAGGACTACGTTCATTATTAATGAAGATGGAATCATTGAAAAGATATTTTATCCGAAAGATATAAATACAAAAATTCATGCAAAACAAATATTGGAATAATGATTTTACTCCATACAAATAATATTTTCTTTAAATAAACTGTCAATAAGCGATATGGTAAACTTCCTTATCGCTTATTGTTTAAAACTATTTAACTTCAAAGTTAATTATTAAACAGTGACATGGTATTGGGAATTGACCTTTATTTTATGAATATCCAACTATAACTTTATTTTTAATAGATAATCGTTTCTCATTTTGACAATAGCTAAAAATCTCACTTTCTTCAGGCTTCTTCCCGATTAAAACTTCATTCATAATAATTTTGCGAACGATATTGTCTATTTCTCCTCCACTAAATGAAAATTCAACCGCAAGTTTTTGTGCAAAATCTGAGTCAATCCAAGAGAGTTTGCTTTTCCATATTTTTGATTTTATTTCAACTGTTGGACTTTCAAATTTAATCTTAAAAAGAAAACGACGTTCATAAGCAGCATCAAGATTTCCTTCCAAGTTAGTTGTGGCAATCAAAATTCCATCAAATTTTTCCATTTCTTCCAATAAAATATTTTGAATAGCATTTTCAGTCTGTCCAACATTTGTATCATTTGTATTATGACGTTTCGAAAGTAGAGCATCAGCTTCATTAAATAATAGTATTGGGATGATTTTCGTGTTGTTACATATCTTTTTATAAGTATCAAAGATTTCTTTTATTTGCTTCTCCGACTCTCCGAACCACATACTTTTTGAGTCGCTAATATCAACAAGTAAAATATCCCTTCCAGTAGTTTTAGCAATCTGATAAGCAGTTTCCGTTTTCCCAGTTCCAGGAGAGCCATAAAATATAGCAGTCAACCCATTAGGCAAATTGTTATTAGTCAATCTATTTTGTAATTTAATGAAATTATCATTTTCTAAACTAGTAGTAAGAAAATTTATTTCCTTCTCAAGGATTGGTTCATAGAAAAGTTCTTTATATACAATGTCCTCATTGAGTAATAAATTCTTATATTTATTATTAGACATAAAAAGTTCTGAATCTTTTTCCATTAATAGTTCAATTGCTTTACTCGTAAGATTTAGCGTAAAATCATTAACAAAT